>Ga0208624_1000994_pt1 | contig 13987 bp, 13 predicted proteins | sample Knorr_S23_td_DCM_FD_185607 | JGI IMG/M metagenome (GOLD analysis project Ga0208624, IMG submission 185607) | Marine microbial communities from Southern Atlantic Ocean transect - Knorr_S23_td_DCM_ad_71m_LV_A (SPAdes) (version 2) | ecosystem: Environmental > Aquatic > Marine > Oceanic | place...
AAAGAAGTTGGTGATATAATTAATTCCAAGAGTTATTCAACATTTAATTACAAAAACATAGGTAAAAAAACATCTAATATTAGTGATGAAGAATTTTTAGAATATGTAGCAAAAGCAAAAGAACATTGCAAAAGAGGTGATGTCTTTCAGCTTGTTTTATCAAGGAGGTTTAATCAAAAATTTGAAGGTGATGAGTTCAACGTATACAGATCTTTAAGATCTATTAACCCCTCACCCTATTTATTTTTCTTTGATTATGGAAATTTTAAGATTTTTGGTAGCTCCCCTGAAGCTCAGATAATAATTAATAGTGGAAAAGCAGAGATTCATCCAATTGCTGGAACATTTAAAAGAACTGGTGATGACGAAAGAGATGAAGAAAAAGCAAAGGAATTGTCTATGGACCCAAAAGAAAACTCTGAGCATATTATGTTAGTAGATCTCGCAAGAAATGATTTAAGTAGAAATGGAAGCAATGTAAAAGTTGAAAAAAACAGAGAGATTCAATTTTTCTCTCATGTAATTCATTTAGTTTCTAAGGTTACTGCCAATTTAAAGGATACATCCAAAATTTTTCAAGTTGTAATGGATACATTTCCAGCGGGAACACTTTCAGGAGCTCCAAAGCATAGAGCCCTCACGTTAATTGAAAAGTATGAAAAAGTAAATAGAAATTTTTATGGTGGAGCCATTGGATATATCGACTTCAATGGGAATTTTAACCATGCAATTATCATTAGATCTTTTTTTAGTAAAAATAATGAACTAAGTTATCAAGCAGGAGCCGGTATAGTCATCAAATCCAAACCTCAAGATGAACTTCAAGAAGTATATAACAAATTAGGAGCATTAGATTATGCTCTAAAAAATGCTGAAGACATAAAATGAAAAAAATATTTTTAATAGATAATTATGACTCATTTACTTATAATCTATCTCACTATTTAGAGGAGCTGGGCTGTAGAGTAGTTACAAAGAGAAATGATATGTTCGATATAAATGAAATAAAAGAGTATGATGGAATATTGATTTCTCCAGGTCCAGGTATTCCTGATGAAGCTGGAATGACCAAGGAAGTAATTAAAAAGTATTTTAAAGAGAAAAATATATTAGGAGTTTGCTTGGGTCAGCAGGCTATAGCTGAAGTTTTTGGTGGAAAGATTGAAAATATGGAAGAAGTTTATCATGGTGTTGCTACTAAAATTAATTGCAAAAAAAATGATGAAATTTTTGATAATATTCCAGAATCTATTGAAGTAGGAAGGTACCATTCTTGGATTGTTAAAAAACCTTTACCAGAAAAACTTATAATAACATCTGAGGATGAAAACAATCAAGTTATGTCATTGAAGCATACTGACTATCCTGTTCGTGGTGTACAGTTTCATCCAGAGTCAATTTTGACTCCACATGGAAAAACAATAATAAAAAATTGGATAAAAACACTATGAAAGAAATTCTAAATAGATTGATTAAATATAAAACCCTAAATGAGGTTGAATCAAAAGATATCCTAATTAAGATTTCCAATGGTGAGCTTAATAATAGCCAAATATCATCTTTTCTAACAGTTTATATGATGAGAAATATAACTCTTCAAGAACTTAAGGGTTTTAAAGATGCCTTAATTGAACTTTGTATAAAAGTTGATTTAAAAGAATTTGATACAATTGATTTATGCGGAACTGGAGGAGATGGAAAGGATACTTTTAATATTTCAACCTTGGCTTCTTTTGTAACTGCTGGGTCAGGATGTAAGGTTGCAAAACATGGAAATTATGGTGTTTCCTCAGGATGTGGTTCAAGTAATGTATTGGAATCGTTAGGTATAAAGTTTACTAATGATTATGATATTTTAAAAAAAGCAATCGATAAATCTGGAATATGTTTTCTTCATGCACCCTTGTTTCATCCTGCAATGAAAAATGTTGCACCAATCAGAAAAGAGCTTGGTATGAAGACTTTTTTCAATATGCTAGGTCCACTTGTTAACCCTTCAATGCCTAAGAAACAAATTGTTGGTGTTTTTAATCTTGAACTAGCAAGAATATATAATTACCTACTTCAAAAAACTGATAAAAAATATAGCATAATATACTCATTGGATGGATATGATGAAATATCATTAACAAACGATACAAAAATATATTCTAATAACTCTGAAAAAAATTATTCATCAAAGGAATTTGGACTAGAGAATATAAAACCAGATGAAATCAAAGGTGGAGTTGACATCCCCTCATCCTCTAAAATATTCATGAATGTTCTAAATGGTACTGGGAGGGAAAGCCAAAATAATGTTGTATGCGCTAATGCAGGTGTTGCTATTTCAATTTCAAAAGGTATTAGTATTTCAGAAGGGTTTGAAGCTGCAAAAGAATCATTAAAATCTGGTAAAGCATTGAGTTCCTTCAATAAATTAAAAGAAATAATGAAATGAAAATTTTAGATAAAATTGTCGAAGATAAAAAAATAGAGTTAAAGGATTTATCCTCCAAAATTCCAGTAACATTACTCGAAAAAAGAAGCTTATTCTCAAGACAATGTATTTCATTAAAAAATTCAATATTAAATAGTCCCAGTGGGATAATATGCGAGTTTAAAAGAAAATCTCCATCGAATAATAATATTAATTATGAAACGAATATCATCGATGTTGTTGAAGGATACCAAAATGCCGGAGCTGTTGGAGTATCGATTTTAACAAACAAAAAATATTTTGATGGTGACATTAATGACATAATTGAAACAAGAGATATTTCTGATATACCAATTCTTAGAAAAGAATTTATTGTGAGTGAATATCAAGTAATTGAAGCTAAATCTATTGGATCTGATGCAATATTACTTATTGCATCAATTCTTGAATCAGAAGAAATATCAAAATTAAGTTCATTAGCAAAGAGTTTAGGTCTAGAGGTATTAGTTGAGATTCATTCTTTTGATGAATTAAAAAAAATATCCAGTAATGATATTGACGTAATTGGAGTTAATAACAGAAATCTTGACACTTTAGAAGTTGACATAAGTAATAGTGAAAAGCTATTTGATAAAATTCCTGATCAATTTGTAAAGATATCTGAAAGTGGCATTAGCAAAGTTGAATCAATATTAAGACTGAGAGAAATAGGCTATCAGGGATTTTTAATAGGTGAAAATTTTATGAAAACTAGCGATCCTATGATTTCAGCTTATAATTTTATAAAAAAGGTTGAAAATGAAATTTAAAGTTTGCGGATTATTTAACGAGGAAAATATTAATAAAGTTGCGAAGTTAAATCCAGATTATGTTGGTCATATCTTTTGGGAGAAATCTGTCAGATATTTAAATATTATAAGTCCTAATCTAAAAAAAGAAATTAAAAAAACTGGTGTTTTTTTTAACTCTAAAATAGATAATGTGTTTAATAGAATCAATGAACATAATCTAGCATGTGTACAATTGCACGGTGAAGAGTCTCCTCAGTATTGTAGAAATATTATGGATAGTGGAACTAAAGTGATTAAATCTTTCAGGATAGATGATGATTTTGATTTTTCTATTTTAAAAAATTATGAAAACAATTGTGATTTATTTTTATTTGATTCAAAATCAGAACTTCCTGGTGGAACTGGGAAATCATTCAATTGGGAAAATTTAAAAAAATATAAATTAAAAAAAGAATTTTTTATAAGTGGTGGAATAGGACTTCATTCAATTGAATCACTAATTGAACTTTTTAAAATGGATCTTCCTATATATGGTGTCGATGTTAATAGTAAATTTGAGGATGAAAAATATTTAAAGAAAATTGATGAATTAAAAACTTTTATAGAAACAATAAAAAATGAAATATACAGTAGATAAAAAAGGGTTTTATGGAAACTTCGGAGGTGCTTTTGTACCTGAAATGCTATTTCCAAATCTAGACGAACTAGAAAAAAATTATAATAAGATTATTAATGATTCTAATTTCCAAAAAGATTATAATAATCTTTTAAAGGATTATGTAGGAAGGCCTACACCACTTTATTTTGCTGAAAGAATGTCAGAGAAATATAAATGTAAAATTTACTTTAAAAGAGAAGATCTGTGTCATACCGGAGCACACAAAATAAATAACACGGTAGGTCAAATTTTATTGGCTAAAAGATTAGGAAAAAAAAGAATAATTGCTGAAACAGGTGCTGGTCAACACGGAGTAGCAACTGCAACAGTATGTGCGTTAGCAGGAATCGAGTGTGTAATATATATGGGTGCAGTTGACATCAAAAGACAAGCTCCAAATGTAGCGAGAATGAAAATGTTAGGGGCATCAATAGTTGCTGCTGAATCAGGGAGTAAAACTCTAAAAGACGCTACTAATGAAGCGATTAGAGATTGGATTAACAATCCTGTAACTACTCATTACATAATTGGATCAGTAGTAGGTCCTCATCCTTATCCTGATATGGTTGCAAAGTTTCAAGCTGTAGTTTCTGAGGAGATAAAGTCTCAGTTGCATGATAAAGAAGGGACTGAATACCCTAACTATTTAATAGCAAATATTGGAGGTGGTAGCAATGCTGCAGGCTTATATTATCATTATTTAGAAGATGAAAACGTAAAAATTATTTCAGTTGAGGCTGCTGGAGAAGGTATTGAATCTGGTAAAAGTGCTGCAACATCAGTTCTTGGAAAAACCGGTATTATTCACGGAAGTAAAACACTATTAATGCAGACTAAAGATGGGCAAATAGTTGAACCATATTCTATTTCAGCTGGTCTTGATTATCCAGGAGTAGGTCCACTTCATGCTCATTTACTTGAAAGCAAAAGAGCAGAATTTATGTCAATAACTGATAGTGATGCTATGCTTGCAGGACTTGAGGTCTCAAAACTTGAGGGAATTATACCTGCAATAGAAACTGCGCATGCTTTCGCTGCATTTAAATATCTAGATTTTAAAGCTGATGATATTATAGTTGTTAACTTCTCGGGTAGAGGGGATAAGGATTTGAATACATACATTGATTATTTTAATTTATAATGAATAGAATAGACAAGAAATTGGAAGAAGAGGGAAAGTTATTGTCCATATACTTCACAGCTGGTTACCCTAATTTAAATGATACGAAAGATATTATTATTAGGTTGCAGGAATCAGGTGTAGATATGATTGAAATCGGTCTTCCATTTAGTGATCCTCTTGCTGATGGACCAACAATTCAAGATAGCTCTACTATTGCAATTAAAAACGGAATGAATACTAACATACTGTTTGATCAATTAAAAGGAATAAGAGATGAAGTATCCATTCCATTAATTATTATGGGGTACTTTAATCCTATGCTTCAATATGGTGTTGAGGCCTTTTGTAAAAAATGTAATGAAATAGGAATTGATGGATTAATAATACCTGACTTACCAATTGATTATTATGAAGAAAATTATAAAGCATTGTTTGAAGAAAATAAGCTTTATAATATGTTTTTAATAGCTCCCCAGACATCAGATAAAAGAATTAGAAAGATTGACTCAATATCCAATGGGTTTATTTATATGGTAAGTTCATCAAGTATAACAGGATCAAAGGATTCTTTCAGCTCAGAACAAATTAATTATTTTGAAAGAATCGAGAAAATGAACCTAGATACACCGAGAATAATTGGTTTTGGTGTTGGAAATAAAGAAACATTCGATGCCGCAGTTGGCTATTCAAAAGGTGCAATAATTGGATCAGCATTTATAAAAAATCTTCATGAAAGTGGTGTAAGTTCTGTAGATTCATTTATTAAATCAATAAGATAAAAATGAACAAAAACAAATCCATAGATTTTGTTCAGATAAAAAATATTTTTGAATCTATATCAAATGAATATGATTTCATGAATGATTTAATGACTTTAAGAAATCATTCGAAATGGAAAAAAGAAATAGCTGAAATTGCAATAGCTTCATCTCCTAAAAGAATCCTTGATATTGCTACTGGAACAGGAGATATTGCAATAAACCTAAGCAAAATTAATGGCTCAAAAATTGAAGGAGTCGATATCTCAGATAATATGCTTAAAGTTGCTCGCAAAAAAATTAAAGAGTTAAAAATTAATAATATAAATTTTAAAACATGTGAAGCTGAGAATTTAGTTTTTGAGGATAACCACTTTGATATTATATCAATTGGGTATGGAGTTAGAAACTTTAGTAATTTGGAGAAAGGGTTAAATGAAAGCTATAGAGTTTTAAAGAAAGACGGGAAGCTAATAATACTTGAAACTTCAGTCCCAGAAAATCCAATAATTAAATTCTTATATACGTTAATAACTAGAGTATACATCCCATTAATTGCTTTTATTTTTTCAGGAAAAACAAAAGCATACCTTTATTTATTGGATTCTACTGACAAATTTCCTCCAAAAAATAAATTTGTAGAAATACTATACAAAACAGGTTTTGAAAAAATTGAAACTAGAAAAAAACTTTATGGTGCTTCTACTATTTATATAGCGTCAAAATAAATTAATATTTAATTAATTAATACTTATTTTGTGAGATCCAAATTGGTTTCGTTGAGCCTGAATTAACTTAGTGCTAAGAAATAAGCTTGAAAATTGATTTATGTAACTCAAGGCTTCACTAAAGCATGGTAGAGACACATCATTTTTTAATGAAAGATTCAAAACATCAATCAGTCCAGGTTTAAGCTCATTAAGAGTTTTAAATATTTTTTTATCATCCAGGATATTGTCAACTGAATAATCCTTGTATAAGGTATTAACCAGATCTGATTTAATTATGCTTCCATTTGACCAAACATTCAAGGCCTTTGAAATACTTATATCCCATCCATAATTTTTATTTGCAGAATCAATTAATAAAAATGCTTGAACATAGTTTATTAGCCTACAGAAACTATATGCATCAGTTAGTGAGTTAATGTTGATGTCATATTCCATAATTTCTTTTTTTATTGAATTATTGAACTTTAATCTAGCATTATTATTTTTTGAAATAAACCTAGAATCTAAAGCAGCGTTTAGCATATTTAATGAACATCCAAGATCAAGTCCGTATTTTAACATCCACCTGCCAGTCCCATTATCATCAGCTTTATCATCAATAATATCTAATAAAAAGTTACCATCTGTTTTTTCCAAAAGTTTAGTAGACGATATTTCAAGTAAATAACTATTCAAATCCGATTTACTCCATTTTTTAAAAACTTTTGCAATATCATCATATTTGTATTTATTAGATTTTATCATAAAATAATATATTGATGATATAAGTTGCATCTCAACATATTCTATACCATTATGAACCATTTTAACAAAATGGCCTTGGTTAGAATCTCCAAATAATTCAAAGCTTTTTGAATTATTGATAGTATTAGATGTTATTTTAGAAAAAATTTTTTTTACTTCATTAAATGCCTTTAAATCTCCCCCTATCATTATTGAAGGGCCTTTAAGGACTCCTTCAACTCCTCCAGATACACCCATACCTAAATACAATAAGTTTTTTGATTTAATTTTTTGATGATTTTCAGAACTTATAGTTGGATTAGTGTTACCTGCATCAATTAATATATCGTTTGAATTAAGGTTTTTAATGCATAGAGAAATCACTTCATCTAATGAGGGACCAGATGGAACAAGAACTAAAATTTTTCTAGGTAACGATATAGAACTAATAAATTTATTTATATCATCAAATACTAAAGAAGATTCTAATTCTGAATAATGAGTTTTGATATCTGTAGATGTATCAAAGTTTTTATCATAAAGAGAGACTTTAATGCCATTCAATGACATGTTTCTTGCAAAGCTTGTCCCTATTCTACCTACTCCAATTATTCCAAAATCAGTCATTTATAATTCAGATTTAATTTTTTCAACAATAATATCAGGGCTTTCAGAAATATCAATAAATTTACAATAATCAGGATATTCAATTATTTTAAACTGAGAATCAAGTAAATCTGACTTAAAAAAATGATCTTCTCTGCTATCAAGTCTCTGCTTAATTAATTCAAAGGTTCCTTTAAGACAGAACCAATATATATCGCCAACAACTCGTTTAACAAGTGCTTGCCTGTAGGCCTCTTTTAAAGCAGAACATGCAACTACAACATTTTTATTTTCTAATCTATTTAGCTCTGTATTTATATCTTTAATCCATATCTCCCTATCATTATCACTTAATGGAATGTTATTATTCATTTTTTCAATATTTTCATTTGAGTGTAAATCATCTCCCTCAACAAATTTAAATTCTAAATCCTTAGATAATTTTTTCCCAACTAGAGATTTACCACAACCACTTACACCAAATAAAATTATCACTTTACCCATTTTAGTTATATCTGATAAATCTTAAAGTCAGAAAAACTTGAATTTATTTGATTATCAAAATCATATGCTAGAAAGAAGCCCCCTCCACCAGAACCACAAAGTTTCATATAATAAGAATCATTTTTTATTCCTTCTTTCCATTTATTTTTTAATTTTTCAGGGATCATTTCCTGAAAATTATGAAGTGTATCATTTGATAGTTCTTTAACTGAATCTCTGAATAATTTGGAAGTATTTATCAAGTGGTTAATACATTGATTAGTATTATTAATGAACTTACTATTAAAGAAGAGTCTAAATTCACTTTTACTAATTTTATCTTCAAATACCTTAATCATTTTTTTTGTTGAGGAATCTATTTGACTATCTATTATATAGACTTTAAAATCTTTAAAAGCTATTCTTTCAATCAGCTTTATTTTTTGATTTGAGTATAGCATTGGTTTATTAAAATATGATACAGCAGGATCAAACCCAGAAGAATTTCCATGAAATTTTGATTCAACTAATGACATGATTTTTTTTATTTCTGAATTAGAAAATGATTTCAAATCAACTTTAGAATATCTGGATATAATTGAGGAAACCAAAGCTCCACTACTTCCAAGCCCACTTCCAATTGGAATATTACTATCAAAATATAGACCTGAATCAATTTCCTCTTTTAAATTATCTGAGTTAATTATATCATTTAGATAATCTTCTTGAATAATATACTCATATAGAGATTCTATATTTCTATTTGATATTTTTTGATCTTCTGATAGATGGTTTGATTTAGAAAGAGATCCATTAAATTTTTTGTAAGGAATAGATAAAGCGTTTGAATCATGCATAATACCATATTCACCAAATAATAAGATTTTTGAGTTAAATGAGATACTATCCATTATATAATTTTTGCTGAGCCACTGCCAAGACTATCATATATACACATCTTAGATTTACAGAATTTTAATAACTCATCTTCAATAAACTTTTTTACTTCACTTTTAATATTATTAGGATAAAGCAGATGAACATTTGAGCCAGCATCAAGTGTAAAACAAACTGGATTTTTAGTTTCTCTTCGGTATTCTAGAATTCTTCGAATAACCTCTAAGGTATTTGGCTTCATTAAAATAAAGTATGGACTTGATGATAACATTAAAGAGTGAATCATTAAAGCTTCTGATTCTGTAATGTTTATAAACTCATCTAAATGTCCTGAATTTAAGACATCTTTAAGCTTAGCAATATTATTCTTTGCCTCACTGAACCTTATCTTTGAAAATGGATTTTCATTCATTAATTTATGTCCAATCGAACTGGATATCTTCTTTACTCCCGGATCAATTATTAAAATTGAATTTTGATAATCTTGAAAAATTTGATTTACATCTTGAGATATATTAATTGCATATAAATCTGAACTTCCAGGAAAAGATTTTGATTCACCCCAAAGAGTAATTGGTCCTTCTATACTTCTTGAAGCACTTCCAGAACCAAGCCTAGCTATAAAGGATTTCTTTTTTAAAAAATAAGAATCATCTTGTTGATTTGAATTTATTTTTTCAATATCAACTAAACATGATGCTAAGGCAGACATTGAAGAAGCAGATGAAGCAATTCCACTACTATGAGGAAAATTATTCTCTGATTTTATATTTATATCATGATTTTTTAAAAAGCTAAAATACTTTTCAATTTTGCTAATAAATAATTTAATTTTTTGACCAAACTCATGATCTTTTATGCCGTTAAATTCAAATATAACAGAGTTGACTTTATTTTTTTTTGGTTTAAATTCTACAGAGGTAGTTGTCAATGATTCAGAAAGCGTAAAACTGATTGATGGATTTTGAGGTATTTGATTATTTTTTTTACCCCAATATTTAACTAATGCAATATTACTGGGTGAACTCCATTTTACAATTCCTTCAGACAAGAAATTATCAATGTTGACAAAATCCTTTTCAATCATTTAAATATTGTTAAAAATCATTTAAATATAGTAAAGTTAAACTCTAAGATAAATTTTATTTGTTTAATTTGAATTGAAATTAATTTGACATATAAATTGAAGAAATCGGCATTTAAGTTTACAAATTTTAAGGAACCTTTGCTATCTCCTTTTGATAAGCTATTTAATATTTTTAAAGAACTTATTATACATACATCAGGAGACTTTGATGAAGCTATTGATTGGTTAAGAGAGTTAGATAAAGAATATCAGCTAACAGATGAAAATTACTCTATTGATGACTTTATTAATGATCTTTTAAGTAAAGGCTATATATCAAAACAAATTCAAGCAGGAAATGAAAAAACTAAAATTAGTTCCAAGACAGAAAGGCTTTTAAGGAAGCACGTGCTAAAGCATCTGTTTGGTAAACTAAAAAAAACAAAAAAAGGAAATCACAAAACAAAGTTTTCTTCATCAGGAGTTGATGATAATCTTAACATTAAAGGGTTTGAATATGGTGATCCTCTTGACAGAATATTGTTAACTGAAAGCTTAAAAAATGCCATAATATCATCTGGCGAAAACGATTTAACTCTTAAGAAAGAAGATATCGTAGTTTGGGACTCAAACCACAATTCTCAAATGAGCACTGTGCTGATGATTGATATTAGTCACAGTATGATTCTCTATGGTGAAGACAGAATAACTCCAGCAAAAAAAGTTGCTATGGCACTTGTTGAATACATTAAAACAAAATTTCCAAAAGATACTATTGATATTTTATCATTTGGAGATGAAGCAAAACCAATTAATATCAAAGACTTACCTTACTTAAAAGTAGGACCTTATCATACTAACACAGTCGCGGGTCTTGACTTAGCATTTGATATTCTTAGAAGAAAAAAGAACAATAATAAACAAATCTTTATGATAACTGACGGTAAACCAAGCTGTATGTTTACTAAAGATGGATTTTATAAAAATAGTGCTGGTTTAGATAATTTTATTCTTGATCAGTGTTATAATAGAGCTAGGATTGCAAAAAAAAATAATATACCAATTACAACATTTATGATTGCTAGTGATCCCTACTTGCAGACATTCGTAAAGAAATTCTCTGAAGTAAATAATGGGAAGGCCTTTTATACTGGTCTTGATGGTTTGAGTGAAATGGTATTTGAAGATTATGATAAAAATAGAAGACAAAAATTAAGATAATGAACAAACCTAAAATCAAAACAATTGGTGAATTAAAATCATCAGATTATAAATACAAATCTCTTAATCAAGAAATTACAGATAATTTAAGGCAAAATCTCTCAGAAGGTGTTAGTGTATTTTCTGATCTTGTCGGATATGAAGAAACAGTGATTCCTAGTGTTGAAAGAGCATTTCTTTCAAATCATAGTATTAACCTTTTGGGTTTAAGAGGTCAAGCCAAAACTAAACTTGCTAGAACATGTGTGAATCTTTTAGATGAATGGATCCCAATAATCAAAGGTTCAGAAACTAATGATGATCCACTTAATCCAATTTTTAAAAGCTCCCTTGAAATGATTAAATCAAGTGGAGACAAAACTGAAATAGATTGGCTTAACAGAGATGAAAGATTTTATGAGAAACTCGCTACTCCTGATGTAACAGTATCAGATTTAATTGGTGATATTGACCCAATTAAGGCTACGAATCTTAAATTGTCTTATTCAAATGAGGAAGTGATTCACTTTGGATTAATTCCAAGAGCACACAGATGTATTTTTGTACTTAATGAGTTACCAGATTTACAACCAAGAATTCAAGTTTCACTTTTTTCAATTTTAGAGGAAAAAGAAATTCAAATTCGAGGTTTTAAAGTTAGACTTCCTCTTGACATTCAATTTATTTTTACTTCAAACCCTGAGGATTACACCAACAGGGGAACAATTGTAACACCATTGAAGGACAGAGTTGGATCACAAATACTTACTCATTACCCTGAATCAATTGAAATTGCAAAAAAAATTACTAAACAAGAATCAAAAATTGATTCAGAGTTAGGCTCAAAAATTCATATACCTGAAGTTGCTAGAGATATAATTGAGCAAATATGTTTTGAAGCAAGAGAAAGTGATCTTGTTGATAGAAAAAGTGGAGTAAGTGCAAGAATGAGTATAACTAGTTTACAAAATCTTGTTTCATCCGCTGAAAGACGAATGATAATTAATAAGGAAGGTAAGACTTCAATTAGGATGTCTGACTTTAGCTCGGTTATTTCTTCAATAAATGGAAAAGTAGAATTAGTTTATGAGGGAGAGGAAGAGGGTGCAGAGCAAGTATCGTATAATCTTATATCATCAGCCGTAAAATCAATTTTTAATAAATATTTTCCTAAAATTGAAAAATTAACTAAGCCAGATGAAATAACTCCATATGACTCGCTTTTAAACTGGTTCTCAAATAAGCAATTAGTAATCAATGATAATTTGAATAATAAAGATTATGAGAATTTACTAAATGAAGTTATTGATGCAAAAAAGCTGATTAAAAAGTATATTCCTGAATTAAATGATGATGACGAGCTTTTCTTTGTGGAATTTATTTTGTGGGGTCTAGAAAGCTATAATAAATTGTCAATATTGAGAACTAATAATGGAATAGAGTATAAGGATCCATTCAATAATTTTATTAATAAAATTTAATCAATTTTGCTTTTTTGCGATTTTTTTGCCTCTTTTTTTGAACCATCAAAACCTTCAATGCCACTAACTGTAGTATACATTAGCCTATTTTTCTTATCTGGATTTAATTTTGAGTATGCACTATGGCACATTACTGCTGCCTCATGAAATCCACTTAATATTAATTTAAGTTTTCCAGGATAAGTATTAACATCTCCAATAGCATAAATACCATCAATATTTGTTTGGTAGTCTAGACTGTTGTTAACTTTTATAGCGTTATTTTCAATTTTTAGGCCCCAATCTTTGATAGGTCCTAGTTTAGGAACTAGACCAAATAATGGTATGAAATAGTCAGTTTCAATTTTACTTTTATTTCCATCTACGTCTATAATAATTGATTCGAGTTTACTTTTACCATTAAGTTTCTCAACCTGAGCGGGAGTAATAACATCAATCTTTCCAAGATCTTTAAGTTTCTGAACAGAAGCAACGGAATCATCAGCACCCCTAAATTCATTTCTTCTATGAATAAGTATTAGTTTTTTTGAAATTTTAGAGAGTTGAATTGACCAATCCAAGGCTGAGTCTCCTCCCCCAGCTATAACAACTTTTTTATCTTTAAACTCACTAGGATCTTTAATCATGTATAAAATACCTTTGTTCTCATAATCACTAATATTAGAGATATTTGGTTTTCTAGGTGTAAATGTTCCAAGACCACCAGCTATTGCAATTATTTTAGCTAAAATTTCTGTTCCTTTGTCAGTAGTAACTTTAAAAGATCCATCATCAAGTTTATCCAAATTTAATGCTGTCTCTCCAAGTGTATATGATGGTTGAAAAGGTTTAATCTGTTCTAAAAGGTTCTCAATAAGATCGCCCGCAATAATTTCAGGATAACCAGGAATATCATAGATAGGCTTTTTTGGATATAATTCAATACATTGTCCGCCAGGTTGAGTCAAGGAATCTAAAATATGACATTTCATTTTTAAAAGACCTGCCTCAAAAACAGTGAAAAGACCAGTTGGACCTGCTCCAATAATTAAAATATCTGTTTTAATCATTG
>Ga0208624_1000996_pt1 | contig 13974 bp, 17 predicted proteins | sample Knorr_S23_td_DCM_FD_185607 | JGI IMG/M metagenome (GOLD analysis project Ga0208624, IMG submission 185607) | Marine microbial communities from Southern Atlantic Ocean transect - Knorr_S23_td_DCM_ad_71m_LV_A (SPAdes) (version 2) | ecosystem: Environmental > Aquatic > Marine > Oceanic | place...
ACACCTATTATAATCATAAATATCATATATACATGATAGAGAGTGAGGTATTTACCTCCAAAATAAACTATGTTAGCGGTTGGTATTTTAGTCATCCATCCATCTTTTCCTTCTAATTCAATTTCTATTAAAGAATATACAAAAGATGAAAGTAATACATATATTAGGTTTTCTGGATATAACATTTTATAATTAACTCATAATACGTTTAAATAAAAAAAAATTGATTATTTTTTTATTTAATTTAAACAATAAATGGTAGAACTTATCACAAAACATTATAATATATTAGGTATCCAACTTCCTATAGAACTGAAATTTTATGTTCTTAAAAGTGAAAAATTAGTTGTGGCACGATATACTAACCTAGATTTTACGGTTTCTACTACAACTGGAGAAATGATGGATAATCGTATTAAATCTGGATTTGAAAGCATATTTAAATGTAATATGAAAAGATATAATATAAATAATTTTAATGAGTATTTGGAATACCGACAATCTGGGTTATTAAATAGTATAGATATTAATCAATACAAACTTATAAAAAAAAATGAATCAAGTATAGTTCTTATTCAAAACCCTGATAAGGAAGATGAAGGTTTTATGATAGGGACCATTACATGTAATAACTAAATATATAATATAAAATTAAATTTGATATAATAAGATGTGATTTTTATTTTATTTAAAATAATGCTATATACATTACATATCCATAAAACAGATTACACAAGTTATAGTTTAATATCAGAGAGTGATAAAATAAATTTAACTGAACCTTCACTTATCACTGGATTATTTCATCTTGATAAGGTTAAATATAGTGATAATAGTATAAAACTTGTAGAAAGAAATTTACCAAAATTTATAGTTGGAGAATTGGAACTTTACTCAAAATATCAATTTAAACCAAATAAAAAGGGTATCCCTACTTATATTTTTAAACCATTAGATTACAGATTTCCAAAATTTTATGTAAATTCGACACAAAAAACCAAATATGATAGTAATATTTTTATTACTATTGAATATGTAAATTGGGAAGAAAAATCCATTTTTCCTAAAGGTAATTTATTGAAAATAATAGGGGCAAATTATGATAAGAGTGCTGTTGAAGAAAGTTTACTATTAAAATATTCTCTGGACAATTTTAATTTAAAATTAGATTTTAAAGGTATTACTAGCAAATTTGAACCGTTAATTTTAGATACAAAAAATAGAGTCATTGTCGATAAAAAAATAATTTCGATTGATCCAGAGGGTTGTAAAGACATAGATGATGCTTTATCAATTATGCTAAAAGATGACATTTTAATATTAGATATTCATATATCAGATGTATATTACCTACTATCGTCTTTAGATATTATAGATAAAATCAAAAATTCTACCTCAATTTATCTATCCAATACTATTAAACATATGCTTCCTACTATTATTTCATCAGGATTAGGTTCTTTAATTGAAAAAAATAATAGATTTATGTTAACTATGACTATAAAATATGATATTAATAATGGAGTATTAAACGAAATAGTTTTTAATAAAACAATAGGTAAAATTACAAAAAATTATAATTATGATAACTATCCAAAACAAATAGATAAATACTTTAGCTATATTGAAAATATTTATAAATTAATCACGAAACAAAAAATAAAAATAGATGATTCTCATAAATTTATCGAAGCGTTAATGATAATATATAATACATATTTTTGCGAAAATGTATTAAATAATACTAAACTTAAGATTTATAGAACACAGTCTAAAAAGCCGTATATTATAGAAAATATGGATGATAGATTAGGTAGATTTTTAAAACTTATACATTCAAATAGTGCTATTTATTCTTTAGATAGAGAGGGTCATGCGACCTTAGATATAGATAACTACACCCATGTTACCTCTCCTTTGAGAAGATTAGTTGATCTTATGAATCAAGAAATATATTATACTAATGAATGTACTATAATGGATAGGATTTCTTTGGATAAAATTAATACTATTAATAAAAATCTAAAAAAATATTATCGTGATATAGCAAAATTGTCTTTAGCTCACGATGTTTATAATAGTGAATGTTATGAAACTCAATGTTATATATATGATTATAACCTAGAAAAGGGTAATGTTAATTTATATTTTCCAAAAGAGAATATTTCAATCAAAACTAATATAATAAATTTTAAAATATATGATTTATATACTACTTCAGTAGAAAGAGATAATATCATAATAAAGTCAAAAATAGATGACTCATTTAAAAAAATCGACTTATATAAGTCTTTAGGTGTAATTTTGAATGGAAAACCAAATATTTACAATGTAGATAAAAGTATAGTATTTGAGTTTATATAAAAAGATATTTATATATAGCCAAAATTCTAATTATATATTATGACTCACAATACTGATTTTAATGAAATTTTGAAAAAATCTGTGGGGGGTGGTATTTCAGGAGCGGCGGCTATGACTGTACAAGTTACTTCACTAATGTGGTTAAGAACTACTATGAATTATCAATATAGATATGGAACAAATACCAAACAAGCAATGAAAAAACTTTATCAGGATGGTAAATTGCTTAGATTCTACAGGGGTTACACACCAGCATTAATGATAGGTCCTCTTTCCAGATTTGGTGATACAATGACTAATACTTATGCCATGACAAGTCTTGAAAAAAGTGAGTTACCAACATCTATTAAAACAATGGTGGGTTCTGGATTAGCAGCAAGTTGGAGAGCCTTATTAATGCCTATAGATGCTGTTAAAACTACAATGCAGGTTGAGGGTAAAAATGGGTTAAATATACTATCAAATAAGGTTAAAAAATCAGGACCAAAAACCCTTTTTCATGGTACAGGTGCGTCTATGAGTGCTACATTTGTTGGGCATTATCCATGGTTTTTAACATATAATCTATTAGATGAAAAACTCCCTAAATATAACGATGGACTAAAAAAATTTTGTAGAAATGGTCTAATAGGATTTAGTGCTGCTGTAATTTCAGATTGTTGTTCAAATTCACTTAGAGTAATTAAGACTACAAAACAAACTCATGTTAATTCTTTATCCTATAATGATACGGTAAAACTGATTATAAAAGAAGATGGTATTAAAGGTTTGCTGGGTCGTGGTCTTAAAACAAGAATACTAACAAACGGAATTCAGGGTGTTGTATTTACAGTAACATGGAAATATATTCAAGAACATATGAATAATTAGCAAAAAAAATTTGATATTATTATTTTTTTAAAAATATTAATATTTTAATGGGTAACGAACATTCCGCAGAGGCTTTAAAACCAAAAGTTACAAGTGATATGCCAAGTGATAATGGAGAAGGTAAATCACTTGAACAAGCATGCCCTGGTGTTGATCCTTCATTACTTAGAGAAAGATTATTAGCGATAAGTCAAGAAAAAGAGAATGAGTCTTTAGACTAACCCCCGTTTGCCGCGTTTAAATTTGATTTTTTTTTTATCTTTATAAGAGTACAAAAAAAATGTATTCTGCATCCCCTTGGTCCGGACCTCTTTTTCTATCGTCAAGATCGTTAGAAAAGCACATACAACAAACCTATAATACTAAAGAATCTATAAAAGATAGCTCGTTAATTGCTCTAAGTATAATGAATACTCGACATAATCGTAGTAATGATGAAGCTACCGCTATTAGTAATAGTAAATGATTTTATTTACAATTACTATAAATTAAATTTTTATCTTTTATTTTAATCTAAAAATAAAATGTTTATTATAAAATATGTTATCGGCTTTACATAGACGATTTCCTATATTCATGAGGGATATATGTGTAACATTTGGGACATATGTACCTGAAACAAATAATAAAGTGATTAGTTTACCGTCATATATCACTCCACAAATAATTAAATATTGTGAAAGTACAAATAAACCAAATGTTAGTGAATTTATGGGTAAAATTCCTTCATATTTTATATCTAATCATTCGGAAAATCGTTTTAGACATATAATAAAAGATGAAAATTGTATAAAACTTAATTAAGATTTATATTGGGTATTTTAACACCATATTCTTTAAATAGATTTTCTATAGAAAATGCGGCATCAATCCAATTTTTATCAATTATTATTTTTTCATCTTGTTCCCATAACAATTTGAAAATAGCCACCTCTAAATTAGTTGCTTTTCTGGAAGTCATTAACTTTATATATATTTTTTATTTTATTTAATAGATATATATCACGAAATAATATTGTGAAAATTTTAATTATTTATTTTTTAATATAGAGAGATTCGATATTTACCACATCACGTAATATATGTTCCCTTACTTTTGCGGCTTCAATTTGTAGATTTGTTTTATTGAGTATCCCTGCTATTTTTTCTACCTCGGCAGAAAGATTATAGATCTTAAGAAAATCTTTTATTAGATTACCCTCAAATATAGAAAATTCTTTTGTTATACTTTCAAAATCATGTCCATCTAACCAATTATATGTTGCATATGTAATATAGGTGTTAATATTCCAGTTCTGGTTATTAAATAATTCTAGAGAAGATTCGTAATTATCATAATAATCACATACATCATATACGAAATCTATATATTTTTTGTATGTATTCGTTTTAATATCACCCTCCGCATCTTTATTATCAATCGGTTTACTATCACCAAAAAGTGATAATACCGCTCCCAATTCGCGAAAATCGATTTTATCTAATAAATTGCTATAGATCAGTTCTGTTAAAATGATTTCATTACATTCATTTATTTCACTTGCTACAATTCCTTTGATAGTAATATCGGTTTTATCTATAGGAAATTTATTTTTAGTTATATAACTATTTTCATAAAGTATTTCAATTGATTTAAGGATTTGATTTTTTATATAGCAACTGCTTCCCTCTAGTCTACTTTTTAAACTGTCTTTCTGTATAATACTATCCTTAAATTTTAAATATTCTTTATAACCATTTTCAAAACCATCTTTTTGACTTATTTCATTAGCAAGTTCTCTATTCTTTTTTATCATTGATTTTGAAAATTTTATTATACCTTTTGAATCTTTATTGGTAAGTTCTTCATATTTAATATAATCTGAAAAGTCTCTAGTAGGAATATCAATTTTAGAGATTTCATCTTCAATAAAGGATTTTTCTTTAAGCACCTCTTTATTTAATAATGAGTTATTAATTATATTATCTACAGATGAATTGTTAATGATCATTTTTAATACAAGTTGATAATTCGGTGTAAATTTAGATTGAATAGTTTGAGAATTACCACAAATAAGATTATACATTTGATTTTGTGATGGTAAATCATGAACATTAGGTAATAATATAACAAGTCCTTGCTTATCTAATCCGCGTCTACCAGCTCTTCCACCCATTTGTAAATATTCATGTGTATGTAAATATCTAAAAGTATTATCAGAATATTTTTCTAGACTGGTAAAAACAACAGTTTTTGTAGGCATATTTACACCTACAGCAAAAGTTTCTGTAGCAAACAATATTTTAACTAAATTATTTACGTATAATAATTCAACTATTTCTTTAAATACAGGTAGTAAACCAGAATGATGAAATGCGATACCTTTCATTAAACATTTTTTTAGATTCTCAAACTGGTCCATATTAACATATGACTCATAATTATCGCATTTTCTAATTAAATGGTTAATAAGTTTTTCTGTTTTGACGCTTTCAGTTTTATCTAACATATTATTAGGTAAAGATGACGCAATTTTTTCACATCTTGTTCTAGAAAAACAGAAAAATATACAAGGAACTAGTTTATTTATTTTTAGATAATCGGAAAGTTCAACATATACTTGATTTCTTGAAAGAGCTGATTTAGAGTTTTTAATCTGGGTTAAAACGCTTTGATATTTATTTGAATTAAATTTGTTATTTTCATCACTAAAGATAGTAAGACTGTTATTAAATTTATCAAAATTATGAAAATCATTAGTTTTTTTCATAAAACTTTCTAAAAAGTGTGTATAAATAGCGTGTCTTAAAGGAACAACTCTATGATTTGTGGAACAAAGACTAATATCTTTATTTTTGATATTTCTTATCCAATCACAAAATTCTTGAGGATTGTTAATAGTTGCCGACAACATAATAATTTGTATAGATGATGGAAGTAAAACTATTGATTGTTCCCATACAGCACCTCTGTCTTTGTCATTAATATAGTGAATTTCATCAAATATTACAAGAGAGAAGTCATTATAGATATCTATGTTTATTTCTATTTTATTTTGAATATCTTGTATAGTTTTATTAAATAATAGATTTCTTAGAATTTCTGTTGTCATGATTAATATATTACCAGAAGGATTGTATTTTATATCACCTGTTAATATTCCTACATCTGCTTCTGGAAATTTTTTAGTAAATTCTTCGAATTTTTGATTAGATAATGTTTTAATAGGTGATGTGTATATAGCTTTTTTACCCTTTCTAACTATATCTTTAATAGCATGTTCAGCGGGTAATGTTTTTCCTGAACCAGTGGGGGCTGCTATAAAAACATTTTCTCCGTTATGATAACTATCAATTGAATGTTTTTGGAAATCTGAAAGTCTAAAAGGATACTCAGAAAAATCTAAAGTACCCTTATAGTCTGTATCTAAGATTTTAAGCGCCATTTTATTAATAAAATAAGCATTAAATTTAAGTCAAATTTAATATTATTAATTTAACACATATAATTTTAATTATTTAAAGATAATTATAACATAATATGTTATAATAAATGACAAGTGTATATCATTTCCAAGATTCTCACTATGGAAATACTTATGAAAATAATTTAGGATTTTTTCCTATAATGTTCTTAGGAGGTATTTTTATTACCGAATTTTATTTACTAGGAAAAGTATTTTATGAAAAATTTGTAAAAAATACAAAAGAAGAGGAAGAGGAAGAAGATACAGGATATTATTCAGACTTAATATCTAAAATAACAAACAATGATAAGGAGATAATTGTTGTTAGAGGTGCTCCTGGTAGTGGAAAAAGATTTTTTGCGGAGGATTACATTCAAACAAATAAGGAAAGTAGTTATGAAATATGCGATTTAAATGATTTTTTTATTGTAAATGATAAATATATTTTTAATGGAAAAGAACTAACAAAGGCAGAACACTTAAGAAATCTAAACATGTTGAAAGGTATTAATAATGGTGTTAAGAAAATATTTGTTCTTGGACACTTTCCTGAAAAATGGATGTATCAATCTTATTATGAAATAGCGAAAATTAGTAACTATAAATTTACTGTTATTTCTCTATTATGTAAAGATAAAAATATGCTTAGAGAACTTAATAAACGTTCTGAACATAAGATACCATATTCAAAATCTTTGAAGGTATACGAAACATGGGAAGACGATATTAAATGTTTTAAAAGTTGTGTATTAAGTCCAATCTGTAATCATACGTACAAGAGTTATGATATATTCGCATATCAAGAAGAAGATGAAAGCGAGGAAGAAGAGTCATCTGAAAATGAATTATTAGAAAAAAATGAATGTTTAATTGAAAGTGACGAAGAAGAAGTGTTAAATAAATAGATTATTTGCGTATAAATTTATTAATTAAGTTATTTATTTAATTAATAAAGTACAAATGGAAAATAGTAATACATGTAAAGATGATATTACAAATGAAGAGATGTTAAAAGCAAGAGAATTATTAAAAAAGAAATTAGGAAATATACAGACAGGTGGTAAAGGAACTGTAAGAAGAAAAAAAAAAGTAATAAATCCTATTATAATTAATTCTCGAAAAACTCCAGAAGAAAAAGAATATTATGATGCTATTGAAGGCTTAAATAAGGAAATTAATTCTCTACAAGGTGAAAGATATGAATTATGGTTTAAATATTTAGAGGATTATATGATAGATTTGGGAACTGAATTCAAACGTAAAGATTTTAAAAAACAAAGCAAATTTAGTGTAGAATGGATGGCAGAAAACTATGAAGATTTTTTTTATGATCATCTTTTATCTTTAGTAAATAACAAATATATATTTAAGGATAATTATAGATTTTTGAAATCAGAATTTAGTGATAATGGATATAATTATATCCTAGGAAATATAATACATTTTAAGGATGTAATCATTAAAAAGGAATATATAAATAATAAGGAGGATAGTGATGAGATTACTGATATAAATAAATATTTTGAAGTATTAAATCTTGATTCTAATACTATACCTTCTATAAGTGAAATTAAAAAAGCATATCTTAAAAAGAGTACTAAAGTTCATCCTGATAAACATCCAGATGAATATGATAAATATGTAGCTCTTTTCCAAGAGGTTACTAATGCTCAACAAACATTATTAAAATATTACTATCCTAAAAAATACACAAGATCAGAATTAGATATAGTTGAAAATGATTAGTTATAACGTGTTTCCCATTCGGATAGAGGAATATATAAATCGGGGTTTTCTATTTTATTATTTTTTATCCAATAATATTGTTGATAAATTTTTTTATCTATAATTTCTTTACCATATTTATTTTTTAGATTTTTTGATATATCCATATATTCTAATATAGTAAATGCTTCTATCTCCTTCTCAAGTATTTCAGTTAACGTTTCTCGCATTTTTATAGGAGCCAAAGGCATTTTATTTTTTTTAGGTAAACAATTACCCATTAAATAAATGAAAGAAATAAACAAAATGCGTAAAAAAAAAATAATAATATTCTAGAAAATATATAACATGTCTAATAAAAGTAATATAATAAATGATAGTAATAAAGAACCTATTAAATTTATAGGAACTATTTCAAAAAAAATATTTTCAAAAAAAACAGAAAAATTTATAGGAGTGAATATTCAAAATATAACGGTTACTGATAATTTTTATCAAGATGAATATAAAAATCTAATCAGTAAAATGCAAAAAGAATTTTTTAAAATGTATAAAAGAAAGTGTGAAAGGTCATCATTACTTTTATTTGCTCCTAAAGTATTAAATTATCAATTAGATTATACTGATAGATATGATATTAATTCTGAAGTAATTTTTAATGTTTCTATTAAAAAGGATAATGAAAATAATAAAGAAATCTTTAATGCTTGTAATCTTAAAATACATTATTCTAAAGAAAAAGAAAATACATCCAAAATAAATAGTATGTCATATGGAATCCATTTTAATAGAAAATATACTCCTATTGAAAAACTATCATTAAACAATAAGGATTTAAAAGGAATATTAGATAAATTGTATGATAATTCATCATTCGAGGAAATTATTGAATTTCAAGGTATTATTAATAGTTGGATATCAAAAAGAATAGAAAAAAGCAAAAAAATAGAATATGAAAAAGAATGTAAGAGATTAGAAGAATTAAAGAAAACAGAAATTCATGAATCTACTATTTCATTACAAAAAGCTGCCGAAAATATGAAAACTCTATACAAACAATATTTAGTTTCATCTTAAATAAAATAATAATAAATTTATTATATTATTTACCAAATTTATTATGATAATCAACAACATACTGTTTTTTTTGATTATTATCAAGTGTACTCCAAATATATGGAATAGATTTTTTAATATTTTCTATTTCTTTATACAATATTTCAATTTCATTATTAATTAAGACAATTTCTTCATCTTTAAGTTCTATATTTTTTAAACAATTCTTATTAGTAATAAAGATCATTTTAATAATATTATTATCATTTCTACTTTTTTTAGCATAGTTGAATATTTTGTGTAGATATTTATCTTTTGTTTTATCAGGATGACATTGTTTAGCTATATTTAAATATATTTTTTTCATAAATTTGTCTAAATATTTTTTATCAGTATCATCTATACTTTTTATATTAATTTCATCACTAGGACTTGTAAAATTATTATTATTTTCGATTTCGGTTATATTATTGTCTGTTTGTGATGTATATAGAAGACCTATTTTATCTACCATATCCGCCTTATTAACATTATATCTTTTTTGAATATTTGCCATATATTTTACAACAAAATCAATTTCATTTAAAATCTTTTCTGTTTTATTTTTATATAATCTATCCTCTACATCATTAATAATATTTAAATAGTCACTATTATTATCAGTCATTACTAATATAATAATATATTATTTATATAAATTTTTTCCCAAAAATCCCCCCAATAGACTGCTTCCTGTAACTATTCCTCCTACAGCAGCACCTGATAATCCTAACCCTACAGTTATAGGCAAAGTTACAGCTACACCCACCCCTGTTCCTAAAAATATAGGTAACATCTTAAAACGTCTACCACTTGCTATTTCAAGTTCTTTATTAGCTAGTTCAGTAGTATTTGAGACTTTTTCACTTATTTTTTCAATATTATTAATATTTTCTGTTTGAATTCCTATAATATTATTCAAATCATTTTGTAGTTCTGAAAGGGCTTTTGCCTCTTTTAAAAGTTCTTCTAATTTAGCTTCATCTTCATTATAGTCAATCGTGATTTCCTGTATTTTTTCTAAAATTTCACTTTTTTCCATTTTATATTTATTAATATAAATATAATTATTAATTATTTTTAAAATTTGATTTAAAAATACTTAACTTTTAAACAATAAAAATGGAAACACAACAAAGTTCTAGTACTGAAAAAAAGGTTAACTATAAAATATTGAAATCTATTATAGAAAAAAATTTAAACAAGAAATATGCTATATATCAACTTAAAAAAAGTGAATTAGATTATGACTTAGATATAGATGAAGAATTTAAAAAAAATTGTATGATAGATGGTGATAAAACTATCAACTATGATTTAATAAATAATCTACCAAGTCTTAATTCAGTTATAAATGATATACCTGACGATGACGATGATAGTGAAGAAGAAATTGAAGAAAATGAACCAGTAGATGATGAAATTGATAAAAATTGTTTAGAAAAAGAGTGTATAGGTGATAAATGGTATTATTTTGACTATACAAAAGGAATTATTTATGATTTGGAATATAATATTATAGGAAATATAGATGATACAGGTGAAATAAATATTGAATCATAAAAATAATCCATATTCTTTATTCATAAAATCGATATATTCTTTAGGTAAACTTGTATAAATTCTTTCTAAAATATCATTTTCAGTATCATTATCGAGTTTATTATTATTTATTTTATTAATAGATTCTGTATTATTTGTTTCACTATTTCCACCATTTTGTGTATTTAATAACTGTATTCTGTTATCTTTCATATTTTTACAGTTAAGCATTTTTTCTCTTAAATAGCAAACTACAGATAATCTATTAAAATGCCAATTATTTAAAACATCATTTTCTTTAGCTCCACCTGTAATATTTTTATTTACAGGCTTAAATTCAGTATTAGCATGCCATTCATGAACATCCATAGCCAAAAAATCACCTGTTCTTACATTTGCGGCAACTCCATATTGTGGAAATCCGGTATATGCTCCTTTATATTTATTTGGGTTAGCAGTATCTTCTATTACTAAAAGATTCCCAAAACCATCAAGAAAATCACCGGCATCTTTATGTAAAGCAGTTCTCCATGAATAATTAATTGTAACAGTAGAAAATGCTGTATCATCTATAGCAAAATTTGGTGTTTCTTGACACCTTTTATGTTGAAGTTTATAATTTTCAGGGACCAGCTTTTTAAATTGTTCATCAATTTCTTTTAAAAAAGGTTTAGTTTGTTCCCATAATTCAGGATGGTCACGATTAAATGCGGTTAGTCTACATGGAGCTCCTTTACCTTTTAAATTTCTGTCTGGTTTATCAAAATAACCTATTATATTTGAAGGAGATAGATTAGAAGTAGCTTGATTACTCTCAATACCACTTGTAGCAGAAACAAATTTAGTTCTGAATTTACCTGGATTTACAAAATCCCCTATATAATTTGCCATTTTATTTCTATCTAAAACACCTGCGGATGCTCCTCTATTTTCATGTTTTTTTTTAGCAGCATCCCTAAGTGATTCTAATGCTAAATCTGTTGATTTTTTTGATATAACATTTTTTCTTAATTTCAATAATAGTCTTCCTTCTTTTGTATAAACATCAGCATCTTCATTTAATATAATATTGTAATGAGATTCATCAAAATGTTCTCCTTCCATTTGTGAAATTTCCTCATCTGACATAATTTTATCAACTTTAATTATCTTAACCATTATATTATATATCTTGGATAAAAAAAAATATGTAATATTATATTTAAAAACAATTTATTATGGTATAATTTCTATAATATAAATCTTATTATATATAAAGATGAGCCGTTATGAATTTTTATTAAATAAAATTGTGAATAATATTGATAATAAAGATGACCAAGAATACATTAAAACTAATATTAAATCTATATCCAAAGACTTAAATAAATTTTCCAGATTATTTAAAAATTTAATAGATATTTCCATAAGTGATGATACTTACATAGAAAAAATAGATAAAATTTCTAAATTATCACTTTCTAATAATAATTCTTTTACTAAAGAAGAATCATCTAAAATTATGGATGCCCTTTATCTAACAGGTGGAGGTGATGAGGAAGAATCTGATAAAACACAACAAACTACAAAATTAAGTGAAGATGATAAAAAAAATATAGAAAATCTCAAAGAGATACATAAAAATGTAGATAATAATATTATTTTTTGTTTTAGTAATATGGGTTTAATAGGAACAAAATTATTAACTAATTTCCCCAAATATGGATTATTAATTATATCTAAATTTTTTTCTGATCTGTCATCTATGTATAATTTTGATTGGCATTCATTTGCCGATTTTACTAAAAAATTAGACTGGATTTTTATTTATTTATTTGTATTAGCATCTATACCTATGATAGGACAATTTATTGATATTGTTATTATTATAAGAGCTGTAAGACAAGAAAGATTTTTTCTTGCTATTATAACATTTATCACGTCTTTTGTTTCTATGTTTGTTTTACATATTGTAGATTTAGGTTTAGTTATGAAATTTTTATATTTTATGGATGTATTTTCATATAACAATAAAAATAATCAGGTTGTAGTTCCATCTGAAGGTGAAGAACAAGTATTTTTTGATAATACAGAAAAACATACAATTTTACCAACAAAATCAGAAGACACAGATTCAGAATCATCTGAAGCATCACCTCAAGATATAGAAAAATTAGATGAAGCAGTTAAAAAGGTAAGTGAAGCAGTAGGAGACAAAGAAAACATAAGCTTAGAAGATAAAAAATTAAATCTAGAAAATCTTAAAAGTGAACTTAAAAAAGAAAATAAAGAATTAGTTGAAGAAGATGAAGAGGAGGTATTGGATAGTGATACAGAACAACCGGATACAGAACAATCTGATACAGAACAATCTGATACAGAACAACCGGATACAGAACAACCGGATACAGAACAACCTGATACAGAACAACATGATATGGAACCTAAAGAAATAGAGGCAGAACCTAAAGAAATACTTTATGAAGAACCGGTTGATCCATTATTATCTGATTATAATAGAAAAACAGAAGATAAGAAAACAATTAAAATAGGTACCGATAGTAAAGAAATAGATATGAGTGATGATGAATCTGTATTATCCACAGACGAGGAAAAAGAATTAAATGATTTTATTCGTGCTAAATAATTTAAATAATAAGCATATAAGTTTATTATTTAAAAATAATATAATCTATAACTTATAAAATGAGTAGTTATCAAATATTAGAATATGTTTGGTTAGATAAAGATCTTAATCTAAGATCTAAAACAAGAACAATAGGGAATAGATATCTTTTAGATTTTGATCTATCAAAACACTTATTTCGGGATTTAAATAAAAATCAACTTGATATTGAATTTAATAAAGGATTACAATGGAGTTATGATGGTTCTTCAACTGGACAGGCTCCTGGTGATAATTCTGAAATAATTATAAGACCCGTCTATATAA
>Ga0208624_1001002_pt1 | contig 13908 bp, 10 predicted proteins | sample Knorr_S23_td_DCM_FD_185607 | JGI IMG/M metagenome (GOLD analysis project Ga0208624, IMG submission 185607) | Marine microbial communities from Southern Atlantic Ocean transect - Knorr_S23_td_DCM_ad_71m_LV_A (SPAdes) (version 2) | ecosystem: Environmental > Aquatic > Marine > Oceanic | place...
GACCATTAATCAGGATAATTGGCAGACCGAACATTACAATCGGCTAAACCCGCGCAACCTGCCCATGGATGCGGTGGTGGATGCCGAAGGGGAACCGCTTATTTGCTCTGTCGATATCGCGACCGACACCGTTCAATTTCGGTCCTGGCGAATCAATGTTGGTCGATGCCCGCTCTATCTGCTGGATACCAATCTACCGGAAAATCCGTCTCAATACCGCGATCTCACGCTGCGTGTTTATGGCGGCGACAGCACCACGCGTATTCAACAGGAAATCCTCCTAGGCATCGGCGGCGTGAAACTCCTGCGAGCTTTAGGCGAAACACCCTCGGTCTTCCACATGAACGAAGGGCACGCGGCCTTTCTCGCGTTGGAATTGATCCGCGAACGTATGGCCGCCGGCGATGACTTTGACGCCGCCTTGAGTGCCACGCGTGAGGAATCTATCTTTACCACGCACACTCCAGTACCGGCCGGACATGATCGATTCCATCCCGGCCTCATGAGTTATGCCTTAAACCGTTACGAGCAACACCTGAGCCTCTCCCACAAGGATCTCATGGCACTGGGCCGGCTTAATGCCGATAACGAAGACGAAACATTTTGCATGACCGTCCTCGCACTCAACACCGCCCGTGCCGCCAATGGCGTGAGTGAGCTGCACGGTGCTGTTAGTCGAGAGATGTGGCAGGGTAAATATGATGTGCCGGTCGATGACGTGCCGATCGGGCATGTGACCAACGGTATTCATCTTCTTGGCTGGATGAGCAAACCGGCCCGTGATTTCTGGCAACCTCGCTTAGATGCAGGCGAGCTGTTCCACGAAAAAATCAATTGCCCGGAATTCTGGGCGCGCGTGAACGATCCTGAATTCATTTCCGATGAGGAGCTCTGGGCACTCCGTTACCGGCTCCGGCGTGAATTAATCGATTTCACCCGCAGCCGCTTGATCGATGATCCTAAAGCGCGTGAAGGCGATTTTATTACCCTCGATCACCTCCTCGATGCCGATACACTGACCATCGGCTTTGCCCGGCGGTTCGCCACCTACAAACGGGCCCCATTAATATTCGATCAGTTCGAGAAAGTCGCCAAACTGGCCAAGGACGCCGAACGCCCTGTGCAGTTCATCTACGCCGGCAAAGCGCATCCAGCTGATGAGGAAGGCAAACGGTTCATCCAAAAAATTGCCCACCTTTCCAAGCATAGCGAATTGGCCGGCCATTTGGTGTTCATCGAAAACTACGATATCCAAATCGGCCGCATGCTGGTGGGCGGTTGTGATGTCTGGCTTAATAACCCCCGCCGGCCGCTGGAGGCCAGCGGCACGAGCGGCATGAAGACAGCCGCGCATGGCGGACTGAACTGCAGCATCATGGACGGCTGGTGGCGCGAAGTGTTTGACGGCGAGAACGGTTTCTCCATCGGCGGCGATGAACATCCGGATAACATTGAGGAACAGGATCGGCTCGATAGCGAAAACCTGTTCCGCGCACTGTCCGAAGAAGTGATTCCGACCTTTTACGATCGTGATCAGACCGGCTTGCCGCGCAAGTGGATTCACAAAATGCGCCACGCTATGGCGACCATCGCGCCTCAGTACAACACGTGGCGCATGGTGCAGGATTATTCCCGCAAATATTATCAGGTCTAGCGCGTGCTTCCGCCGATCTCAGCTCAAACACCCGAGAGCCTGAAAGACTGGCTCGCGGAACGAGACGAGCCTGCCTATCGCGCGGATCAGATTCTTCAATGGGTTCACCAAAAAGGCGCTACCGACTGGTCGGCCATGAGCAATCTGCCGGACACGCTTCGAAATCAGTTGTTAGAGAGCTTTCAGTTTTCCTCCGTTGAACCTGCCAAGGAGCAGGGGAGCTTGGACACTACATTGAAATTTCTCTGGAAACTGGATGACGGCCAGCTTGTTGAGAGCGTTCTTATTCCAGCCAACCCGGCGTTATACGGCGAATCAAGCGACCGGCACACGCTATGTGTTTCTACTCAAGTCGGCTGCGCATATGGCTGCCGGTTTTGTGCGAGTGGACTGGAAGGATTTAAGCGGAATCTGACCCCCTCAGAAATTGTGGACCAAGTCCTTGCCGTGGAACGAATTCGGCGCGATGCGGCCAGTGCCCGTGACCGACTGATCACCAACCTCGTGATCATGGGCATGGGCGAACCGATGGCCAATTACGACAATTTATTGGCGGCGCTGGATATTCTCAATGCCGATTGGGGCACCGGCATTGGGGCACGTAAGATCACCATTTCCACCAGCGGTTTAGTTCCGCGCATTCGTGATTTGGCGCAGCAACCTAAGCAGTATCGGCTGGCCATCAGCCTGCACGGCGCCACCGATGCGGTGCGGGAACAAATCATGCCTATCAACCGGCGTTACCCGCTCAAGGAACTCACCGCGGCTGCCGCCGAATATCAGTCGGTGAAAAACGGTATGATCACGCTGGAATATATCCTCATTGAAGGCATCAATGATCATCTCGACCAAGTCGTGCCGCTGGCTCAATTAGCCAAGCAACTGCGCGCCAAGGTGAATCTCATTCCCTACAATCAAGTCGACGGCTTGGAATGGAACCGACCCAGCGTGGAGGCGCAGGACGCTTTCCTGGATGGCCTGAAAGCCCTTGGCACTCTTGTGACGCTTCGACGAGAGAAAGGTCATGATATCGATGCAGCCTGTGGACAACTCCGGTTACGCACCGAAAAGGAATTGGCCGCAGACGTCCCGTGAGCTACAAGACGCCCCGTGATCGCTCTGCTTGATTATGGCGCGGGCAATGTCCGCAGCGTGCAAAAGGCCCTAACCGCGGCCGGCGGCGACGTGCAACTGGTACCCAACCCCGGGACGGTTGCGCAAGCCGATGCCGTGGTATTGCCGGGCGTGGGCGCGTTTGATGATTGCATCAACGCCATGCAGCAGCAGGAGCTATTCGAGGCGGCGCGCGCATTTGTTTCCACTGGCAAACCGTTCCTCGGCATCTGTGTCGGCTATCAGGCCCTCTTCGAGAAGAGTGAGGAGTTCAATTCCTGCGCAGCGGGGCTCGGCATTTTTGAAGGCAGTGTGGTGCGATTTCCGGATACCGAGGTTAAGGTGCCGCAAATCGGCTGGAACGAAGTACAATTTTCCAAACCCGATTGCCCGATCCTGCAGGGCATCGAATCCGGCAGCCATTTTTATTTCGTGCACAGTTATTATCCGCAGCCGAAAGATGAATCCATCGTGGCCACCCGCACGGAATATGGCGTGGACTTCGTCTCGGCGGTATGGCGCGACAACGTGTTTGCCACGCAGTTTCATCCCGAAAAGAGCCAGAAAGTGGGCCTCCAACTGCTCACGAACTTTGTGAATCTCATCTAGCGGACTTGCCCGCCGCCGCCTGCGTTGTTATGGTGGGCGCTCAACCATTATTGATTATGGCATACGAACTACCCGATCTCCCCTACGCGCATGACGCGCTGGAGCCGCATATTGATGCGCAGACCATGGAAATTCACCACGGCAAGCATCACGCCACCTACATCGCCAAACTCAACGCCGCGCTCGAAGGCCACGACGATCTCGCCGGCAAGAGTATCGGAGAGCTGGTAAGCGACCTGGACGCCTTGCCAGAAGCCGTGCGCGGCGCTGTACGCAACAACGGCGGCGGTCACGCAAACCATTCACTGTTCTGGACTATCATGGGCCCTGGCGGCGGTGGCGAGCCGACTGGCGACCTCGCTCAGGCCATTGAGTCTGAACTGGGCGGTTTAGATAAATTTAAGGAAGACTTTGAAGCCGCCGGCGCCACGCGCTTTGGCAGCGGCTGGGCTTGGCTTTGCGTCGATACCGACGGCAGCCTGTGCGTGTGCAGCACACCGAATCAGGACACGCCACTCATGGAAGGCCGCACGCCGATCCTCGGCTGTGATGTTTGGGAGCACGCCTATTACCTGAAGTACCAGAACCGTCGCCCGGATTATTTGAAGGCATTCTGGAGTGTGGTGAACTGGGACGCAGTGGCCGCCAATTACGCCGCCACGAAAGGTTGAGCGGGTTAACCCAAAACAATTCAAGCGGGCAGGGCAACCTGCCCGTTTTTTTATGGCAAATACTTCCGCGGAATCTCCGCGCCAGCCACGTAGCTCAGCTGTGCGATATTGCACATCTGATACACGTTGATCCGGAAATCCGGGCAGGTGCTCACCAGACAATAGGCGTCCGTCGGCGTGAACCCGAATTCATCCACCAGCCACGCCATCAAATGCTGCGTTGCCGTGTCCACCGCCACCTCTAACGGACGGGCTGAGTGAACGGCAACCAGAGCGTCCGGTTTTTCAATACGCAGAAACGGCAGCTTCTTCTGTTTGATGAGTTCGAAATGCAACCGCACGGTGCCGCAAGTCTCTGCCGCGGTACCGGTGTATTCTGTGTCCCCTTGACTGGCGTGTAAGTCGCCCAGATAGAACAGGGCGCCATCATGGTATACCGGCATAAAAATCCGATTGCCCGCCGCCGCATCGCGCATATCTAGGTTGCCACCCCATGCGCCCTGGCCATCGATACTCGTACGCACTTCACGATCCGGGGCCGTGCCGAGCGTGCCAATGAACGGCGTAATCGGCCAGGAGATAGAATCGCTGAATTGCAATGTGCCATCCTGCATGGTGCCACTGGGGCCCGGTGTGTGCGGAAAAATCTTGGTGGTATATTCGCTCGATAATTCCGGCCAACGCGTGGATTCACCCAACGGACCGCGCTTCGGCCCCACCGCGACCCACGAATAATCTGCCACCTCCACCTCCTCAATGCAGGCCACCAACACATCGCCCCGTTCCGCGCCTTCAATATAAACCGGCCCGGCAATCGGATTGGCCATCGGCGGCGAGCGATCAAACCCCGGGCGATTTGCCGGAATCGCCTTATCCACCGGCGTCTTGAAGAACCCCGTGCTCGCATCCCACGTTTCGATCGCGATGGTTTCCCCTTCACTCACACGCAACAGCGGCTCATCACGCCAATCAAAGGCGTATTTCTTGGCCTGTTCCCTGACGATCATCTGCATAAGCGTTGCACAGCTTTCTGTTCGGGTGTGTTATTGTGTTCCATATACAGTCGCGCTTGAGGGCTTCAAGTCGAAGCCAGATGGGACTCGTCTTACTAAAGTAAAAACAAGGATCAATAAATTCGGAATGAATAGTTTCGCCTTGTCCCAAACATGGTCGGACATCAAAGCATGAGCTCCATAGGGCAGGGGGCTATTATCCAACAATCCCATCAGAGCAGATGTGCCAGTGTGAGGAATTAAACGCCACACGGTTGCAAACCATCGGAAAACATTGAGCAACGTTAGTTCCGTCATAAGTCAATGGCAACGGATTTGTTTGCGGCGTTTCCTACGCTTGAGTACCGTGCGTGCCTATGATGAACGCAGGAACATTTCGACTGGGGGTGCTCGGTTCAGGGCGTGGCTCAAATTTCGCCGCGATCGCCGAAGCCATCAAATGTGGCGAAGTGCCTGCGGAGGTAGTCACTGTCATTTCCGATGTGAAAAACGCCGGTATTTTACAGCACGCAAAGCAGCTAGGAATCCCCGGTCAATTCATTGATCCGGGAAAGTACCGCACAAAACTTGATGAGGGCGCCGAGCAGGCTTACATCACCACCCTGCAGTCAGCTCAGGTTGACCTCGTGGTGCTGGCCGGTTTTATGCGGATTTTGAAGGGCGATTTTTTGCGATCATTTGAAGGGCGCGTTATCAATATCCATCCCTCGCTGCTGCCTTCCTTTCCCGGTTTGGAGGCTTGGAAACAGGCGCTGGATTACGGCGTCAAACACACCGGTGCCACCGTCCATTTTGTGGATCAGGGAATTGATTCGGGCGCCATCATCGCTCAGGAAACTGTGCCCGTGCTGGATGAAGACACCCCGGAGACTCTGCTTGAGCGCATTCACGGCGCCGAACACCGCATCTATCCGGCGTCCATCGCCGCCATTGCCCGTGGGGAAATAAAGCTTAAAGGTCGCCGTACCGCCCGCCGGGTATCTTGATCAGCCAAAAAAAGGAAAAAAAGATTCGCTTTTCCGCCCTGACAGTGGCAAACCATCCCGCCCGCGTGATGGGCCTAGAGTGCTTTTTCGTTTCCCGGGCACAAAACATCTCCGGATGAGCAAAAAGAAAAAACAACTCCGTTTTGGTTTGCCTAAGGGCAGCCTGCAGGATGCCACGGTTGAAAAGCTGGCCAAGGCCGGCTGGAACGTGCGCGTCAGCAGTCGCTCGTACCTGCCGTACGTGGATGACACAGACCTCGAGATCCGCACCATCCGCGCGCAGGAAATGAGCATCTATGTGGAGCGTGGTTATCTCGATTGCGGCATCACGGGCCTCGATTGGATTCAGGAAAACAATTCCAAGGTTCAGGAGGTTGGCGAATTTCTCTTCAGCAAAGCCACCCGCCGGCCCGCCCGCTGGGTATTGGCTGTGCCGGAAAAATCCAGGATTAAATCCGTCAAGGACCTCGAAGGCAAACTGATCGCCACCGAGGTTGTCGGCATGACCAAACGCTGGCTTAAGAAACACGGCGTCAAGGCGGACGTCGAATTTTCTTGGGGCGCCACTGAGGTGAAAGCGCACGAGCTGGTCGACGCCATTGTGGAAGTCACCGAAACCGGCAACAGCCTGCGCGCCAACAACCTCCGCATTGTGGAGGAATTAATGAGCAGCACCCCGCGCCTGATCGCCAATAAGACTTCTTGGAAAGATGGCTGGAAGCGCGACAAGATTGAAACGATGGCCATGCTCCTGCGTGGCGCCATCGATGCGGAAACCAAGGTCGGCCTCAAGCTGAATATCCAGCAGGTCAACCTTGAGAAACTCCTGAAAAAACTTCCCTCCCTGCGCAATCCCACCATCAACCAACTTGCCCAGGATGGCTGGGTCGCCGTTGACACGGTGATTGATGAGCACGTGGTGCGCGAAATTATCCCGGAATTGAAAGCAGCCGGGGCCGAGGGAATTGTTGAATACCCGCTCAATAAAGTGGTCTACTAAGCTTTCACGAAGGAACAAACCGAACAATATGGGATCGTTAAAGAAACGGCGCAAAGCCAAGATCAACAAGCACAAGCGGAAAAAGGCCTCCCGGGCCAACCGCCATAAGAAACGTAAGTGGTAGACCTTCGGGCTCAAGCCCGTGTCCACAATTTGCGCTTTCCCAAGCTCAATGGATGTGCCCCAATACCGGGGTTTATGAGAATAGCGTTCGGATACCTTACTCCGGTTTTCGTGGCTGCACTGCTGCACACAGGCTGCGCCCTCCCACCGGATCCTCCTGCCCATCAAACCCTAGGCCCCGCACTGGAACAAAGCGGGCTGATTGAGCGCGCCGAAAATGTCTCTAATGACCCGCCGGCTAGAGAGTTAACTCCGGAAGAAAAAGAGGCCGCCGAAGACGCCAAGATGGAGCGTCGCATTAAGGCCATGGCTCATTACGCGGCGGCCACCGCACATCGCGAGCGCGGCGAAAACGACGAAGCTCTGGAGGAATATTATCAAGCCGCTCTAGCCGATCCCACCGATCAGAAGGTTATGATGGAAGTCGTACAGCTGTTGGTGATGTCCCGAAAACAGGACAAAGCCTTTAAGTTGCTAATCGAGGCCACCAAAAACCCGGCCGCACCCGCAGAACTCCATGCGCTGCTCGCCGCTACTTACCTGGAGAAGAAAAAACCCGAACTCGCCCAAGCCGCCGCCAAGCACGCAATCAAGAAGGCGCCTAAATCCATTGTCGGCTACAAAACGCTCATGCAGGTATTCCGCTATGAAATGCGGCAAGGCGCCAAGCGCACCAAGCAAATCCGCGAAGTTCTGGATCAAGCCCGCCAGCAGGAAGGGGTCAGTGTTCCGTTTCAAGTGGAACTTGCGCTAATGATTACCGGCTACCTCTCTATCGATAAGGAATCAGGCAAAGAACTGAAGCCAGAAATCCGCAAGTTGCTGGACGACGCCTGGAATACCAAACCCAAACAACCCATTCTCCTTGAGCAAATTGCCCGAGGCTACCGCATTGCTGGCGCCCACAAGGAAGCTGCCAGCGCAATGGAAGCGCTGCTAAAGGCTCTACCCAATAACCCTATGGTGCTGCTAGAAACCGCCCGCGAACACGCACTCGGCGGTGACATGGAGCAGGCCAAGACGCACCTCGAGGCATTGACCCGCAAATTCCCCCGCGTTTGGGAAGGCCACCAGCTCCGCGCCGCCGTAGCCATGGATGAAGAGGATTATTCCACCGCGGTGAAACATTACCGCGAAGTCATCAAGCTCAATCGTAAACTGGAGTCAGTTCATTACGACCTTGTTGCAGCCCTGCTGGCGGATGAAAACATTGACGCCGCTCGCAACGCACTGACTCAGGCAGAGTCTCAATTCGAGGCAAACTTCATGCAGGCCTATTTCGGCGCTATGATTCATCTGGAGGAAAAGGCCTACCTCAAGGCCCACGAAAACCTACTCACCGCCGAGGCGCGCGCAAAAAAGGGTGAGCCCGAGCGACTCACGCACATTCTTTATTTCCAACTCGGCTCCACAGCCGAGCGGGCCAAGAAATATCAGGATGCCGAAAAACATTTCCGCCAATCCATCAAACTGAAGCCCGACTACGCCACATCACTGAATTACCTCGGCTACATGTGGGCCGACCGCAATGAAAACCTCAAGGAAGCCGAAGAGTTCGTCCGGCGCGCTTTGAAGGTCGACGAAGACAACCCGGCCTACCTCGACAGCCTGGCATGGATCCATTACCGCCGTGGCGAATTCAAGGAAGCCCTAAAGATTCAACTCAAGGCCCTAGAACATAGTGAGGAGCCGGATCCCGAAATCCTAATGCACCTCGGCGAAATTTATATTGCCCTTGATGATCCGAAGCGCGCCCAAAAATATCTCAAACAAGCTGACGCTATCGAAGATACTCCCGACGACATTAAAGCCAAAATTAAGGCTAAGTTGAAGGGCTTGAAATAGTCCGTGGACTACCAGTACACCAAACATTACTCGGTCGAGGAAGCGCGCGATTTACTGCCCACCTTACGAAATTGGTTTGAGGAAATTGACGCCCTGACCGATCGCATTCGCGAGTTTGACGAATTTCTGGCCCCACGTACGAATCAGGGCGAGGATTTGGGTGGCACGGCGCCAAACCAGATGATCCGGGACATGGCCCGCGTGCACGCCATTTTGGGCGCCTTTCATGAGCGGGACATCCAAATAATGGATCTTCAAAAAGGCCTCGTGGGCATCCCAGCATTACTCGATGAACGGGAGGTATTTCTCTGCTGGGAACGCACCCAACCCGATATCACGCACTGGCACCCTCTAAGTACCGGTTATGCCGATCGCAAACCACTTTGGAGCTAACCATTCTTAGGGTTGATTCCCCCGCTAGATTTTGTATAAATCCCGCCCCGTTTTAGGGCAGGATGAAAACATCTCGTTAATAAATACGCATGATCAAAGTCCAAAACCTCAGAAAATCCTTCGGCACTAACGTGGCCGTTGATGACCTTAGTTTCGAAGTCAAGAAAGGCGAAGTTCTCGGCTTTCTTGGCCCCAATGGCGCCGGAAAATCGACCACAATGAGAATGATCACCGGCTATATTACACCCGATAGCGGTGACGCGATCTTGGGTGATCACAGTATTGTAGACGAGCCCGAGGCGGCCAAATCTATCATTGGCTATCTCCCAGAAAACGCACCATCCTATCCGGACATGGACGTTCAAGGGTTCCTTCGATTTGCCGCCGAAATTCGCGGCATGGATGGAGCCGAGCGCGACAAATCCGTGGATCACGCCATCCAAGTTTGCTCCCTGGAATCCGTTCGCCACCAAAACATAGACACACTTTCAAAGGGATTCACCCACCGCACCTGCCTCGCGCAATCCATTCTGCATGACCCGGAGGTGTTGATTCTTGATGAGCCCACTGACGGACTGGACCCCAACCAAAAACACGATGCACGGCAATTGATTAAACGTCTGGGTGAGACCAAGGCTATTATTTTTTCCACACACATTCTCGAAGAAGTGGAGGCAGCTTGTTCCCGTGCCATCATAATTGACCAAGGCCGGATAGTAGCAAATGGAACACCCGAAGAATTGAAGAAACAAAGCAAGACCAACCGACTCGACGATCTGTTCCGCGAATTGACCGTATCCGACACCAAGCAAAAGGAGGCAGCCTAATGAACCAAAGCCCACTGCGTAATATCTTAGTAGTCGCCAAACGTGAATTCAGCGCGTACTTCACGACACCAGTCGCCTATGTGTTCCTTGTTATCTTTCTCTTGTTAGCTGGCTTTTTCACCTTCATGGTAGGGCAGGATTTCTTTTCTCGCAATGAAGCTTCGCTCGGTTCCTTTTTCTTATGGCACCCGTGGCTCTACCTTTTCCTGGTACCCGCAATCGCCATGCGTTTGTGGTCCGAGGAGGCTCGCACAGGCACACTAGAGCTACTGCTGACGCTACCCATTACCACTGGTCAGGCGGTGATTGGTAAATTCCTTGCGTCCTGGGCCTTCTTGATCTTGTGTCTAATTCTCACATTCCCGATTTGGCTGACCCCAGTATACCTAGGTGATCCGGATAACGGCGCAATTCTCTGCGCCTATTTCGGCAGCGCTCTGATGGCTGGCGCCTATCTTGGTATTGGCTCCATGACTTCTGCGATCACTAGCAATCAGGTTATTAGTTTCGTGATGTCCGTCGTGCTTTGCTTATTCACAATCCTTGCCGGATTCCCCCCAGTTACTGATTTTATTCAGGGTCTTTTCCCTGGCAATGAGGCGGTTGTCGGTCTAGTTGCAAACATGAGTGTCATGACGCATTTTGAGGCCTTACAGCGAGGCGTATTCCACCTTAAAGATGCTCTCTTTTTCATCTCGCTCATTGTCGTAACCCTTGTAATCACCACGGCGATTATCCGAGCAGGCCAAGAAAACAAACCCAGCCAAGCTATTGGGATGACCGGAGCGCAAGTAGCCATTCTCTTTGCCGCTCTGATCCTCGTGAACGGCTTCGCTTATACCACAAGAGCGAAGGTGGATTTCACCGAAAACAAAATTCACACCCTATCTCCCGGCACAAAAAATATCCTGAAACGAGTTGCTGAAGAACGTGGTGAAGATCCTGATGCGTTCAAGATCGAGGCGCGGCTTTATTTCACCCGAGGCGAAGATCGCGTATCGGTCTTTGTCCGCCAATACGCCGAACGGGTAACTGAACTTCTCAAAGAGTACCAGGAAGCCAGCTCAGGCGCCCTAGTTTTCAATGAAATCAACCCTCAACCAGATACTGATGAAGAGGAACTCGCCCAAAATGACAACGTTACCCGAATGCAAATCGGCCTCGACGAATACGCCTATATTGGCCTGACTCTCAGTTATGCCGACCGCACCGAAATCATCAATCTGCTTGAGCAGGGGCCCGGTGGACGACCCGGCGGCTTGCGCCCTGAATCACTTCTCGAATACGACATCTCCGGTGCCATCACGCGATTGATTAAAAAGGCCGATGAGGCGCCTACTATTGGAGTTATGTCGCCACTACAATTGACCGGTGGTTTTCCTCCCAATCTACCGCCTCAAATGCAGCGAGGCCAACGCCCATCACCTCCTTGGATGTTAATGCAGCAACTTTGGCTCACCTACGGCCGGGATAATGTGCAAACCGTGGATATGGCGACCGATACCATTAGTGAGAATATCGATCTGCTACTCGTCGTCCACCCCAAAGGTATCACTGAAAAAGCCCAATTCGCCATTGACCAATATGTACTAAACGGCGGTAAAGTAGCGGCATTCCTTGACCCTAATCACGCCTTTGACCAAGGGGCAATGGGAGGCTTTGCTCCACCTGCTGGCAGCTCGTCTAATTTTGAGAAGCTTTTGCCTGCGTGGGGTTTAAACTTCAATGGCGGGCAAGTCGTCGCTGATCCAACCTATGGCCTGCGACCGCCTCAGAGCGGATCATCATGGATCACCGCTCTGGATATCCAACGAGAGGGCCTTAATGAAGATGACCCTATCACCCAGAGTCTTGGGCCCGTTTCGGGCATTCACTTTGGCGCTTTCCGTCAAGAAACTGCAGTCGACAAAAATGCGGCTCGCCCAACTATGACACCACTGATCCATAGCACCACAAATTCTGCGCTGGTGGCTGCCTCGGAAACTACGGGGCTTTTCCCGGTGCCAAGTTTCCAACAATCTCAGGCTGAACTACTGAGCGCCTTTGTGCCGACAGCTGGCACCAACATACTGGCGTTAAAATTGACTGGTGAGTTCGCCACGGCTTTCCCTGATGGCGATCCTGAACGGCCCGCATCCAATCCTGATAGTAATGCAACTGCACCGCCGCCACCGGATACTTCCCTGAAATCTGTTAAGGCTAATGCTAACCCGGTAGTCGTGTTGGTTAGTGACGCCGATTTCCTCCACAACACCATTCATGAACTTGATCAATTACGGGGCTTTCGAAATAGCAATTTGAATTTCGTGCTCAACCTTGTGGATTACCTGACAGGAGACGAAGACCTAATTCGAATTCGAAGTCTCACCAATCGCAGTCGCCCCTTGAAGAAGCTCACCGAACTTGAAGAACAGGCCACTCGCGATATCCAGAAAGAATTAGAGCAACATGAAAAAGATCTGGAAGAGGCCGACCAGAAAGTAGCGGAGGTGACCGATAAACTCCAAAACCAACTACGCAACGCCATTCAATCCGGCCAATCCGGTGTCATCCGCCTACAGGTCAGCGAAGGGGACCAAAAGAAACTGGAGGAAAGCCAAGCCGAAGCCGAAGACGCACGAGACCGTGCCCGTAAAGCGATTCGTCGCATCAAAAAGGAGCGCCGTATAGCCGTAGATTCCCTGCGCAACCAATTTAAATGGGCCAGCATTGCCTGCATGCCTTTTCTAGTGGCCATCTTTGGGGCGGCCGTTTCAATCCGTAACCGCAAATAACCTGCTGAAAATGAAATCGAATAAAAGCAACGGTATCCTAATTTCACTGATCGTTCTGGTGGTAGCGGCAGTCCTATATTTCAGCGGCTTGGGCGGCAACCGCGGCGCTACAATCATCGTAGGCAAGGAGCCGCTCGCTGAGCTGCCAATCAGTAAAATAACCGCCATCGTGATCGCCGACGAAACCAGCACGCTAACCTTGAGGCGTGCCGAGGAGCAATGGGTGGTGGTTAATCGCAAAGGGTATCCGGCTGATCCGGACCGTATTGAAAACTTCGTGAAATCATTCACCGAAATGAAAGCTTTGCGCGAGCTGAGCGCCGGGGCCGAGCAACTTGATCGCATCGGTCTCAAACAGGGCACTCGCGTGACCTTACAGGACGACAAGGGGAATGCCATTCACACTCTCACCCTCGGCAAGGAACTCAATGCGCCCGGCAGCGATAGCCAGCAATCCGCCATGGGGCGCGGAGGCTTTCCTGACCGCCGTTTTGTTATGGTGGATGGCGAACGCTCATCGATCACCGTAGTCGATCAAACCTTCAGTAATGCCACCACCGGCCCGGCAGATTGGCTCGACAAAACATTCTTCCAAATCAAAAAGCCCAATGCCATCGAAGTGATCTACAACGGAACCGATTCCACAAATTCATGGAAACTCACCAAGGCCTCCGACGTAGCAGACTGGAAACTCGACGGGGAACTACCTGAAGGCAAAGAGCTGGACACTGCCCAAGCTCCTACTTCGGCCCTCAGCAACCCGGCCTTTAATGATCTGGCCAATGACGCCGAGAAAGTAGCGCTCGATAAAAACGCCACACAAATCAAGATCAACACCAGCGAAGGCTTTGAATACGCTCTGAAGGTTGGCGACAGCACCGATGGCAGTGATAAAATCGT
>Ga0208624_1001005_pt1 | contig 13895 bp, 13 predicted proteins | sample Knorr_S23_td_DCM_FD_185607 | JGI IMG/M metagenome (GOLD analysis project Ga0208624, IMG submission 185607) | Marine microbial communities from Southern Atlantic Ocean transect - Knorr_S23_td_DCM_ad_71m_LV_A (SPAdes) (version 2) | ecosystem: Environmental > Aquatic > Marine > Oceanic | place...
TAAAGTATTTTCATCATTTAAATTTTTCCAAATAACTGGATTTCCTGATGTATCAGACTGAATAATAGGAAATGTTACTTTTTGAATAATTTCACTAAATACAAAATCTAATTCCACATCATTTGATTCTGTTATACCCTTAACAATTAATTCAGCATACAAATTCATAGTTTTTCTACTATCATTCCTTAAACTATTTATTATTGATTGATTATAAAAAAATAAACTGATTATCATAGCCATAGCTATAAAAAACAAAGCGGTTTTAATATTTTTTAATTGTTTATATACCCACATACAAGAAATATATAAAGCGAGGAGTTGTTATGCTATGAAATATAATTAGTATTTTTCATGTATTTTATTATTTGGTCAACTTCATCATCAAGAGTAGAAGTTGATGTGTTTACAGTAATTTCAGCATTCTTGGGTTCTTCATAAGGATCATCAATTCCTGTAAAGTTTTTAATTTCTCCAGATCTAGCTTTTGCATATAGGCCTTTTACATCTCTTTGTTCACACACTTCAATTGGACATTTTACAAAAACTTCAATAAAATTTCCAATTTCTGATCTTGCATATTCTCTTTCAGATAAATAGGGAGAAATAAATGCACACACCACAATGACTCCATGCTTAACTAATTGTTGAGCTACAAATGTAACTCTTTGGATGTTTTTATCTCTATCCTCTTTGCTGAAGCCTAAATCTTTTGTTAGTTTTTGTCTAACGACGTCACCATCTAAAATTTGAACTCTATATCCCATATTAATTAACTTTTCAACTAAAGGAAGAGAGATAGTTGTTTTTCCTGAGCCTGATAACCCAGTAAGCCAAATTGCTACTCCTTTCTCATAATTATTTAATGGAGTTAGTGGTTTATTTTGATTCATTTTTATAATACCTTAATAAAATTTGATTAATTTCTGGACGAGTGAATTCAATAGGCAAATTTTCACCATTCATTAACATTTCACGAACTTTTGTACCACTTAAAAATATTTTGTCTTCATTTTTTGCAATTGAAGTTTTAGAAGTAGACATAGAATTTGTTCGTTTGCAATAAAAAGCATGTTCAAAAAATAATAAATTAATTTTTATGTCATCATAATCAAAATTATCAAATATTTTTTGCGCATCATATGTTCCATAGTAATTTCCAACACCAGCATGATCTCTTCCTACTATAAAATGAGTACATCCATAATTCTGTCTTGTCAAAGCATGAAATACAGCTTCTCTTGGGCCAGCATAACGCATAAACGCAGGATAAACAGCTAACATAGCATGATTTTCTGGAAAATAATTTTTTAATAAGGATTGATAACATTCCATTCTTATTTTTGCTGGGATGTCATCTTCTTTAGTATCTCCAACAATAGGATTAATTAACAATCCATCAACTTGCTCTAATGCACATTTTAATAAATATTCATGAGCACGATGAATTGGATTTCTAGTTTGAAATCCAACAATACTTTTCCATCCTCTTTCAGAAAAGTGTTTTCTTAAATCTTTTGGATCGTATACATAATCACTAAAATTTTGAAATTCGTTTAGTTGATATGCTTCAATTTCACCTGAAACATACCAATCACCGGAATTTTTTAAAACATTAACACCTGGATGTTTTAAATCTTCAGTTAAAAAAATTGATAAAGCTTCTTCTGATTTGTTTGGTTTAAAAATATCTGAAATAAAAATTTTACCTATTATTTTACCATTTGAATTCGAAAGAAATACTTCATTGTGGTTTTTAATAATTTTTCTTTGGTCATTTGAAATTGGTAATACAATTGGTAAGGACCAAACAATATTATTTGACAATCTCATTGATTTTAGTACAGACAAATAATCTTTTTCATTCATAAATCCATCAATAGGGCTATAAGCACCATTTGCTATTAGTAAAAAATCTGAAACTGAGCGATTTGTTAAAGAAATTACATGATTTGTTTTTGGATCAAATTCAGAGGGTTTGCTTTTATAAAGATTAATTAACTTATTTCCGTGAGGTTTAATCATAAAATCATTTACTAAATTAATTCAAAAATTTAATACTTATTTTATTAGACGCATAGGTCTAAAAAAAATAAATGAAAGTATTAGTAATGAAAGAAAAGTAGAATATGAGATCAAATAAGATAAATTGTAAAAATTATTTTTAGTTTTAAAAACTATTTCATGTTCTCCTTTTGGAACAAAAACACCTCTTAAAGCATGATTTGTTCTAAAAATATTTATTTTTTTACCATCAATAAAAGCATCCCAACCAGGAGAATAATAAATTTCAGATAATACTAGAAAACCATCACCGTTATTAATTACATCTAAAATAATTTCATTTTCGGAATATTTTGATAAAATGATTTCACCTTTTTTTAAAACTTTATTAGTATCTATATTTTTATCATAAATAATTGCAGTATTTTTTGAATCAAAATTATTATCTAAAATTTTGGCCAAAGATTCTTTTTCTATACTAAATTCTATATTATCAACAAACCAAGCCTTTTGATTAACATCTAAATTTTCATAAATATTAAATTTACCCACATTAACCAAGGAAAAAGTTGGATCAACAAACTTTTGTTTTGTAACTAAATATTTTACATTTAACATATTTTGAATATTTTTATTATTCAATGCTTGACTATCTATCAAATCTTGGTAATAAAGTAGTTTAACCGGCCTGTAACCTCCTACGCTAGGAATATTAAAATAGGAATACCAATTTGAATTAAACTGTTCAATGGGGAAAATTCTAAATTCAGCAATATTTTTTTGTAAAAATTCAGTCTCTTTATTTGCCCTGAATCTTGATGAAATAATGGATTTATTTTTTAAATTAAAAAATTCGTTATTAATAATAATTAAATCTAAAATTAAAATAATTATAAAAATGGGAACAATAAGATTAATCCTTAAAAATTGTTTTTTAACTAGCCAAACTAATAAAATTGCAACAATTGATTGAAAAATAATTAATAGAAATCCTTTATTGTATAGACTAACTCTCAATTCTTTAATTTGATTAAGTAGGGTTTGATCATATTTTAGTTGTTCACCTATCTTCAAGAAATCAGTAAAATATGTCCCGAATAGTAAAAAAAAGAAAGAAATACCACAAAGAAAAAACATTGGATTTAAAATTTTATAAAAGTTTTCTTCTTTTTTAGATTTAAAATATTTAAAAATTCCAGAAAGTCCTAAAGAAGACAATATTGAAAATGTAAATGGTAGTAAAACATAAATCATAGAAGGAATTCGAAAGGAACTAAATAAAGGAGCAAATTTATATATTGGCCAAAATAGAATAGGAAAAAACTTACCAAACCCTACAATAAAAATAAGTATAGTAGAAATAATTATAGACCAATAAAATGAGGTTAATTTATTTATAAATAAACCAACAAAAGTTAAGAGAATAACTATGAAACCCATATAATGAGTAGATTGAGTAAATGGCATCATTCCCCAATATGAAACAGAATTAATATCTCTAGTTGGAAAATTTTGTAATCCATAAAAATATGGATTTATAAAAGAAATCAATTCTTTTGGATGAAAAGACCATTGAGTAGTATAATCCCATTTTTGTTGATTTGATTCAGATTCAATTGTAGAGTTTAATGAAGATCTAGTTGATTGATTGTGAAATTCATAAATTGAGTAATATGGATTTGCAACGCTAGTTACACTTAAAATAATAGAAAAAATTAAAAACAAAAAAGATTTTAAATAAGTTTTGTATAATTTTTTATTATTAAATATTGATGAAAAAACAAACCACAACCAATTAAATACAACTAACATCCAAGTATAATAAACAATCTGAACATGTTTTGTCCACAGTTGAAATGCAGTAAATAAAGATAATAGTAGTATATATTTTATTTTACCTGATTCAATTAGTTTTGTTGAAAACAAAATAATTAAAGGTATAAAAGCTATAGCATATAATTTTGCAGGATGACCTGCATTAATTAAACCAAAACTGTACGGAGTTAATGAGAAACATATAGAACCAAATAATGAAATTTTTTTGGATAAATTTATTGAAATTAAATAATAAAACATGCCTAAAGAGGCAATTAAAAAATGAAAAAAATATCTTAATCCGATATTGAAATTAAAAAAATCAAAAAATTTTCTTATTGGATCTGCTGGAGCATAAATAAAGCCTCCATATGATGGCATTCCTGAAAAAAGATTAGGGAACCATTGGGGCATATTTTGATTGTTAGCTTTATAGTTTTTTGCCCAATTATCAATTGGAATCCTATTAATCAAATCGGCTGATTCAGGAATCATATTGAATAATATCATTTTATTTAAAAAGAAAAAAATCAATAAAAATAAAAACAATATATAGAAAAAATTATACCTCTTCATTGCAATTCTCTAATTCTTGTATGTATTTAATCCAGTTGTCAGGATTATTTGACATTTTATAATAAAAAATATTTGAAGAATATTGATGTGTAAAAAAAGGAGTATTATTATAAAAGTAAAGTTCAAATTCATTTGATAATTTAATTAATTTATCATTGTATTTATTTTGATTTTCTAAAAAATTATATGATTTGAAAATTGTTGAATTAAGATTATTTTTTTTTGCTTTAATATAAAATTGATAACCAGTATCAGGTGATGAAATTCCTGTGAAACTTTCCAAATAATATGACAAAGTTTTAATTAAAATATTATTATTAAGTCTTTTCCTTGTAGCCAATCCAAATAATCTAACAAATTTTCTAAGAAAAAAATTTGATAATCTTTTGAATTTATTTGGATATGGAAACCAACTTGTTTTTTCAGTTAAAATCCAATCTGTTTTTGAAAAGAAAAAAATGGGACTTGGAAAATCATGTACTTTACCTAATTTCCAATTTGGATAGGCTGCACCAATTGCAATATCTCCATCGTTAATTTTATTAATACAAAATAAATCCCAATTCTTTTGAAAAATATATGTATCAGGATCTATAATTAAAGTATAAATGGAACTAACTTCTAGCATAGCTCTATCTAAGCCTAATGAATGAGAAATAGAACGTTGTTTAGATTTTGGTAAAAATGGAATAATTATAGTTTTATTAAATTGTCTTAAAGACTTATATAATTTTTTATCCTTACCATTAGTATTATCAATTATTATAAAAAAAAGGTCATCTGAATTATATGCTTTCTTTTGAAGATTAGAAATTACTCTTAATATATGATCAGATGAAAACCAATTAACCAAAATAACAGAAATATTTTTAGTATTAGACAAGATGTTATACAGAACTCAAATCTTTAAATTTATTTTTCAAATCTTCAAATTCATTAGGAATTTTATACACTTTTCTTTGTTCACTTCTATTAAGTTTAGAATCAATAAATTTACTTATAATTTCTTGTTTTGAATCAATTTTTAAAAATTTAAACATCTTTAAATTAACATTATTTGGATTTATAATTAATTGTTCATAAAAAAAATAAAATGTTGATATTTTATATGAATTAACAAAATTTAAAGCTCTTTGATTATATACTCTCCAAAGTTTTAATCCAGAATGAATATCAAGACCATCTCTTTTTTTTAATGAATTTGCAACTGCTAATGGATCTCTAATTGTAAAAATTATTTTTATATCGTCTTTTTTTTTATACTTTAAAATTATATTTAACCAATGATCAAGAGTTAAACATGTTCTTGGATCTTTCCATCCCCAATAAGAATATTGCTCAATTTGTTTTTTGATTAAATATTCCATTTTAGATTCAATTTTCTTACGAGGTAATGGAATTGGAATATTATAATTCAGTGATTTGACTTTATAATTAACATCATTTAATATTTTATCATTTATTTTTCTAAAATCATAATTTTCATAAAATCCTTTTGGGTTTTGTGGTAAGGGTTTTGGTTTGAAATTATCCTTAGAACCCATTATGATTTTATTCAAATGTAATATTCCTGCAATAGCTGAAGTACCGCTTCTATGCATACCTAAAACAATAACTATCATGATTTTTTCTTTTTTAAAACAAACAAAGCACCATTGGTGAAAATTTCATTTAAAAATGGAATATTAGAAAAAGGGTTTTTAAGGATAGGTAGATTGAATCTAAATTTATATGCTGGTCTAAAAAAGTATAAATTACTTTTTTTTATAGAAAAATTTAATTCAATAAATATTTTTTTCATTTCAGTTACAGAAATTCTAGTTGATTTAGTTGCTAACAGATATCCTATTGCTTCTTTAGGATGTTTTAAAAGTGATAGAAATATTTTATAAAGAACATTAGGTAATAAATGTATATAAGGTAACTTACCTAAATTGTTTTTGATAGTTTGTTGATGGCCAGCATAAGGACAATATTTTGGTGGAAAAGATATAAATAATTTTCCTTCATCTGATAATAAATCATATAAATTTTTTAATGCATTAAATTTATCATCAATATGCTCAATCACATCACGAATAATTATATAATCATATTTGTGATTATTTAATTCTTTATACGATTGCTTATCACATATATCACCAGTTAATAATTTTAAATTATTTAAATTATTTAATAATTTAGAATGAGTAAATCTTAATGGTGAAAGTTCTATTCCAGTACAATCTGCTCCTTTTTCTTTGAAAAATTTTAATAAACCAGCCTCAGCAGGACCAATTTCTAAAACAGATTTATTTTTAATTTGTTGTATTTCAAAAAAATCATACAAAAAATTTTCTCCATACCAATATTGTTCATGATATGCTCTCATACTTCTTTTGTTAATTTCAGAAGTAATCTTGGGGATTTTTTTATCCTGTTCTTTCTTTAACAATGTTAAGTGGCTTAAAGAGTTGTTTTTTTTCATTATTTATAATATTTTTTTTTAAATCCAATAAACTCGTTATTTTTAAAAATAAATCTATTCACAAAATTATAAATAAAACCAGCACCATAACCAAATATTTGCAATGGAATTATAATTATTAATAAAAAAAAAGATTTAAAATTTTTTATTTTAATTGAACCAGTAAGAGAAATTAAGATTAAAGATAAAAATAAGACTATTGAAATATTAAAAAAAAAGATTGGATAAAACAAAGTTCCAATTAGTAAAAAGAAAAAAAGTAAAGTTGCAAACGCAGGTACGAAATGCAAAGGTTCAAGCATTTTCTTATCAATCAAACCAAGATTAATTCTTGCAACACCCCAATTAAAAACTTGTTTAAAAAATTTTTTTAAAGTTGTTCTTCTTCTATGAAAAACTATTGCTTTTTGTAAAAAATTAACCTTAAAACCATTATTAATTATTCTATTACTAAACTCAATATCTTGTCCGTGTCTTAATTTGCCAAATCCACCAATTTTATGGAAAACAGAACTCTTAATTCCCATGTTATGGCTTCTTGGATAAAACTTTGCTAACCTTTTAATTGTAGAACCTCTCAACCCACCAGTGGTAAAAAAAGAATTCATACTAAAATCTATTGACTTTTGTAAATCTGAAAAATTTTCCCTGTAACTATCTGGTCCTCCAAAAGCATCAAATTTTTTTTTTTGGTATTGTTCGTTAATTTCTTCTAACCAGTTCTTATGTGCTTCACAATCTGAATCAATAAATAAAAAAAAATTTCCTTTTGCATTTTTCATTCCATTATTTCTTGCAGTACCAGGTCCCTTATTTTTTTGTTTTATTAAAGTAATATTGATATCGGAGTTAATAATTTTATTTTTTATTATGGATCTTGAATCATCTTTTGAACCATCATCAACTATAATAAGCTCATAATTATCTGATGAATATGATTGATTTTTTATTGAATCAATAAGAAATAAAATTTCTTTTTCTCTGTTAAAACAAGGAGTTATTATACTAAAAAATAATTTCATTAATAAATTTAAATTTTATCGTGGTGAATAATTTCATTTTTTTCATTAAATGATTTATGATTACTTTGAACAATCATTTCACCAATTAAACCAATTGAAAAAAATTGAACTCCTATTATAATTAACATAACACCTAAAACTAAAATTGCTATATGCATAGAAAATGGTTCACCTAAAAAGTATTTAAGATATAAGACCCACAAATTTATAAAAAAACCAATAGTTGAAAATAAAAAACCAAACAAACCAAATAAATGCAAAGGTCGTTTTAAATATTTTGTCAAGAACAAAACAGTAATTAAATCAAATAAACCTTTAAAATATCTTTCATTACCATATTTACTTTTACCAAATTTTCTGGGTCTATGATTTACAATGATTTCATTAACCTTAAATCCCTTTTTAAAAGCAATGACAGGAATATATCTATGTAAACCCCCATATACTTTTATAGATTTGACTACTTTTCTTTTGTATGCTTTTAATCCGCAATTAAAGTCATGAATTTTAATACCAGTAAGAAAACTTGTTGTAAAATTAAAAATTCTTGAGGGAATTGTTTTTGAAATTGGGTCGTTTCTCTTTTTCTTCCAACCAGAAACCAAGTCAAAACCTTGATCTAATTTTTTTAAAAGATTAAGTATTTCTGACGGATCATCTTGAAGATCTGCATCCATTGTAACTATATAATCAGATTGTACCCACTTAAAACCTTCATTAAGTGCAGCGGATTTACCTTTATTGATTGAAAACTGAATTAAATGTATTTTTGAATCACTTTTCATGATATTTTTTAAAAATTCAAATGATCCATCAGTACTTCCATCATCAATAAATAAAATAGAATAATTCTGATAGTTTTTTAACGATAAATGAATTTCGTGAACAAGATGTTTTAAGGATTCAATCTCATTATAAACAGGTATAATAATTGCAAGTGATGTTTTAGTCTTCAAAAATTTATTTATTTATTTTGTTTAAAATTCGAGAATTATTTTCATCAAGATGTAAAATTTTATTATAATAGAGTTTGGCTTCTTCAATTTTATTTATTTTCATGTAAGCATCACCAAGATGTTCTAAAACAACAATGTTATTAGGATCTAATGAAATGGATTTTTGAATATAATCAATTGCTTTATTATATTTTTTTAATTTATAAAAAATCCAACCAATAGTATCTAAATAAGCTGAATTGTCAGGATCTAATTGGATCGCTCTTTGAGACATATTCAATGCTTCTTTTAATTTCAAACCTCTCTCAGCAAGTGTATAACTATAGTTATTTAATGCTTGGGCATCCATTTTATCTGAACGAATTAACTCTTTATACAAATTTTCTGAGATGGGCCATTGATTCATAGAGTTATAAGCATTAGCTAACAAATGTTTTGTAGAACGTGAATCAGGGTCAATTTTTAAAGCAGAATTTAAACTTTCAATGGCTAATTGAAATTTCTTTTGACTATTATATGTTGAACCAAGCATATAATTAATACTAAAATTATTTGGAAACTTATTTTTTGCTCTGATAAGAATAGAAATAGCATCATCAGAATTTGATAAATTAATATAACAAAGAGCTAAATTTGTATAACCTGAAATTTCACTTGGAAATAATTCAATTTGTTTTGATGAAAAAAACTCAGCAGAGTCAAAATCTTGTTCAATTATTGCCATTCTAGTTTTATAATATAATATTCCTGGGGATATTTCTCCGTTGTTGTATAATAATGAAAAAATAGAATCAGATTCAGCAAATTGGTTGTTTTCAAAATATAAAATACCAAGTCTCTCTTTTATTATAGGATCATCATTTGATAATCTAGCTAAATTATTAAATCCATCAATTGCTTTGTCAAAAATTTTAAGATTGGATGCTAACTCTGAATAATTTTTCCAAAATTGAATATTTTCCGGTTGAATTAGCACTAATTTTTCAAATGCACTAAAAGAAAATTCTAATTCTCCATTAATTTTTGATAATTCTGCTGCTCTTGATAATGCTTGAACTTGGGAAGAATCTTTAATATAAATATTCCAATATTTTTCTTGAGCATTTTTAACTTTACCTTTTCTATAAGCAATTTCAGCTAGAATAAAAGAAAATTGAATATCACTTGGATAAGTTGACTCAAGAATTAAATATTGTTTTTCTCCTAAATCGATATCACCCCTCATTAAATATTGTTGAGCGAGTAATTCTCTAACTTCCTTTTTTGAATCATTTAATAATAAGGCAGATTTAAGTGTCTCTTCTGCTCTTTCAAATTTATTTAACCTCAAAAAGACTTCAGCAAGAGATAAATAAATTGAAGCAGATGATGAATCATATCTTAATGCATCTTGAAATTCAATTACTGCCATTGAGAAATTTCCTTGTGAAAAATACATTTCTCCATCTAAAAAGTGACTTAGAGCTTTAGAATTAATTTCTTTTTCAACTAGAATTGAATTTTTAATTTTCTTTTCAAATTCAACAGACGGATTCTTAATATTTACAGTAGAATTGTAACAGCTAAAAAAAATAGGGAAAAGAAAAAATATATTTTTTTTATAATTAAGTACTTTTCTAATCAATACTAACATTATTCCCACCATTTCTTTTAACTTTGTACATAGCTTTATCAGCAAAAGAAATTAATTCAGAAATAGTTTTTCCATTCATAGGAAATTCAGCAAGTCCTGCACTAATTGTCATTTTTTCTTTAATATTATCTTTTTGAAAATTATAATTTGATAAATCTTGAATTATCCTTTTTATTGAATCAAATGATTTTGATTTAGAGGTATTGAGTAGAACAACGGCGAATTCCTCACCACCGTACCGAGCCACTAAATCTATTGTTCTAAAACCATTTTTTAAAATTTTAGCCGATTCTTTGAGTACAAAATCACCAAATAAATGACCGTAATTATCATTTATTCTTTTAAACTTATCTAAATCAAGAATAATCAAAACAATTTTTTCGTCATATCTTTCTGCTCTTTTAATCTCTAGTTTAAACCTTTCTACAAATGATTTGTGGTTTAATAAATCTGTTAATCCATCATGCATAGATGAGTGTCTTAGAGAATCATATTTTTGCCACCAATTAATTATATTGCTTAACCTAGATGAAAATAATTTTAATTTTTCATTTTCAATATTTTTAAATCGAAGAGATGTAAAGCTTTCTAATACCAAACAACCAAATACTTTATCATCAGTTTTAAGAGGAATTCCTAAAAATGATAAAAATTGATGATTTGAGTTATCAAATTTTTCATATCTATCAATAAAATTATTGGTATTATCAAATGTCTTTTCAAAGTTAATTATTTTTGAATTTTCTTCATCCATAAGATTCCATACAGGAGTATTACTTCTTTTAATTATTTTTCCTTTTTTAAAATCTTCATCATATCCATTAACAACTACGGCCTCAGCTTCATCAGTGTTATTAGAATCAATTAACAATAATGTTATTTTATCAAAACTAAAATTATCATTAAGAAAAATAGAAATTAATTCAAAAAAATTTTCTTTTGATCTAGAGATATCCAACTTTGATGACAGGGAATCTAATTTATTGTTAAACTCAAATAACACAGTGTTATTTGAGTTAAAAATTGCGCTATAAATTTTGTTAAGCATGAAAGTAAATTAACTTAAAACAATTTAAGATAAAAGTTTAAGAATTTCATTTATGGAGTATAATCAACAGTTTGGCCTTTTGAGTTAAGAAAGTTATTTTTAATATTATTTTTTTGTGTAGAGTCAACAATAGAGTCAATAACTGATTGATTTGAAAAAACTGGTAATGGTTGATTATTTTTTAGAATGTTGTTTTCATTTTTTGGTTGAATATTAATGACTTCAGAATTTTTGTTGTCAAATAAATTTAAAATTATAAATAGAATCATAAGTGACGAAACGAAGGAACCAAATATATATTTTGGTTTATATCCAAAAAAATTCTTATTGTAAAATTTAACTTGATTTGGATTTTTTGTTTTTTTGATTTTAACAAATAAATTTTTATTAAAATCTGAAGAAACAGATACTTTATTTAATTTCTTAGATGAAAAAATCAGACTTTTGACACCAGAATAAATTTCTGAACAACACAAACATGCTTTTAATTGTTTTTCGAAAGATTTTTTATCATAAATAGATAATTTTTTTTCTAAATAATCAGAAACCCTATCTTTAAATGTGTAGCAATTCATTCGAATAATTAACTCCTATTTTTATAAATTTCTTTAAGCTTACCTTGTAATTGTATTCTAGCTCTATTAATTCTTGATTTGATTGTCCCTAACGGCACCTCTGTTATTTTACTAATTTCTTCATAAGAAAGTTCCTGAATATCTCTCAAAATAAAAGCAGTTCTAAATGGAGTCTCCAAATCTTGTATAGCTTTATTAATTTCATGTTCATTGTATTCAGTGTTTATCTCCAAATCTGTATCATCTTCATATCTGATATCAAATTCTTTGTTCTCGACTCCCATTTCACTTAATTGAGAAGTTTTTCTTCTTTTTCTTTTTCTAAGTTCAGTCTTAGATAAATTTGCAGCTATAGTATAAATCCAGGTAGAGAACTCACTTATAGGTTTATAATAATCTTTTTTGTAGTATAGTTTAATAAAAGTTTCTTGCAATATATCCTCAGCGTCATCCTTTGATCCAAAATATCTGTAAATGAAATTCAACAATTTATTTTTATATCTATTAACTAACTCATTATAAGCAAGTTCATCACCATTTTGAAATTTTAACATTAACTCTTTATCTGAAAACTTAATTTTATTTGCCATGGTTAATATGAATTTTAAATAACAAATTTATAATCAAATGTTTTTTATTTATTGATGAGGTCTTCATCATTTTATCAAAGTTTAATAATACTTTTAACAATTTTTCTATTTCATTTTTATTATAATTTTTTAGATATTGTGAAATATTATTTTGAATGATTTTGTTTAGCCATCCAATTTTTGAATTATCCTGATTGTTTGAATATGCAAAATATATTTCAATAAATAAGATAGTTAATTGATTTAAAATTAGCAAAGGTTCAATACCCTGCTCTAATAAAGAATCACATATAATTATGCTTTGATCTAGTTTTTTATTTCCAACAGAATCTAATAAATGCCAGGGATAATAATTTTTTTTCCAACCAGAAAATTCAATGATAGATTCTTCTAAAATTTGATTATTTGAATTATTATTTAATTTTATTTTTTCAATTTGGTGTGATAAATGATACAAAGAATCACCATAAAATTCAATTAATAAATTTTTAGCTTCAATACTAGCTGTTAATTTCTTTTTTTTTAAAATATATTCTAACCAATTATTAATTTTATTTGGGAAAGGAGTTGAGGTATTTACTGAAGTAAAGTATTTTGAGATAGAAGAAAATGAGATCGACTTGTTTTGTATTTTATCAAACAAAAAGACTAATGTATGATTTGAATTTGGGTTTTTACAATAATTTATCAAATCATCTTTTTCTTTTCCTAAAATTCTTGATGGATTATTCAATATATACAATTTGTTAATATTAAATAATGAATCCATTTTTAAGTTTAAAATTATTGATGATAGATTGTAAGAATCAGATGAAAAAAAAGTTTTTTCAATTTCTCCCTGGTTTTTTGAAAAATTGATCAACTCCTCAATTATAAGAGATTGCAAATAATAATCATTGCCATTAAAAATATATAAAGGACTTTTTTTTCCATTTCTTATATCAATAACGGCATTTCGAATAGTTAAATCAGACATAACATTAAAAATTATTAATTATAATAAAAGAAATACCTATAAATATGCAATAATATCCAAAATAATGAAAAAACTTTGTATTTAATAAATTATATAAAACTTTCAATGAAATAATACCAAAAACGAATGAAGAGAAAAATGATATTATTAGGAAATTCAATTCAAAATTATTTGAATTCAGACTCTGAATATCTTTAATTGAAATCAACATTGATCCAAAAATAATTGGAAAT
>Ga0208624_1001008_pt1 | contig 13882 bp, 7 predicted proteins | sample Knorr_S23_td_DCM_FD_185607 | JGI IMG/M metagenome (GOLD analysis project Ga0208624, IMG submission 185607) | Marine microbial communities from Southern Atlantic Ocean transect - Knorr_S23_td_DCM_ad_71m_LV_A (SPAdes) (version 2) | ecosystem: Environmental > Aquatic > Marine > Oceanic | place...
TAGAGGCTGGCTACGACAACCCAAGGCCCCTGGTTGCCAACCATCGATAGCAGGCCTTGAGTGAGATAGGTGGCCGCCCCGGTTTCCTGCATCGCCGTTCCTAGAGGAAGCATTCCGGCGATTAGGAAGACGGCTTTCCACTCGATAGAGCGATACGCTTCCTCCATTCGCAGGCATTTGGTTAACACCATTAGCGTGGCTCCAGCGATTGCGGTAAGAGCGATGGGCATCCAGCCGATGAATACAGGGATAATGACCATCACCATTATTGCTGAAGCGAGTATTGGCTTGTTTCGCGGCAGCTCCACCAATTTCGGAAGCTGGCTCAATAGTAGGAAGTCCTTATCCTCTTGGAGCAATTCCGCTTTTTCTCTCGGCCCCATAAGCAAGATCGCGTCTCCATACTCGATCGTTTTATCGCCGAGACCGTAGCGAATAGATTTCCCTGCTCTTAAGATCCCGAGCAGTTGCAAGCCGTAGCGATTGCGGAGATCCAAATCGGCAGCGGTTTTCCCTGCGATAGGGCTATTGGGCGCGAGCGTGGCCTCGATAAGTTCAATGTCTTCGGCTTCTAGGATTGCTCTATCAGCTTCATCCATAGTTTCGATGCTTAGCTGTTGAAGCCCTCGAATCGTATCCAGCTTATCGGGACGGCTATGAAGCATGAGGCGATCCCCAACTTGAAGCGGCATGTGCGGATCGGGCAATAGGATGTCCTCGCCTTTACGCTCGATAGCTATGACTTGAATATCGAAAGTCTGACCTAGTCTGCTATCCGTCAACGCCTTGCCCTCGAGCCATGAGCCATCGGGAATTTCTACTTCGAAAAGCTTTCGCTGAGCCAACTGGTAGCGGTCTATAATCGACTGTGAGGGGCTCCTGCAATCTCCGAAAAATGGATTGGTCTTGATAGCGTCAACAGCTTCCTTAGAGCCTTGGAGTAGAAGGCGATCACCGGTTTTCAATAGCTGTCTAGCCAGATTATGGTGGCGCGTTTCGCCATCCTGGTAGATGACAAGGACGTTCAGTTCGAATCGCTGGCGAAAATTGAGTTCCGCTATCGTCTTTCCTCCGAAGTCAGCGGAGTCTGATACCTGAGCTTCAATCAAGGGCAAGCCGGGCTCTGGCGTGAGCTGATCGCCTTTAGATTCGGCGGGTTTGAGATCTCGCCAGCCGATGAGCTCGTTAAGGCGATCCGAATTGCCCTGGGTGAAGAGACGATCTCCATCTTCCAGCATCGTATCTGGTCCAGGGGAGAAGACCGTGCTGCCGTTTCGTTGGAGGGCGATGACTTGGAATCCGAGAGCTTGGCTAAGATTGGCGTCTGCTAGTGTCCTGCCGGATAGAGGCGAATGTTCATTCAATCTCAGATAGAAGGACCGTTCCATCAGCTGGTATTGGCTTTGAAGGGATTGGCGGTCGATGGTTTCGGATTCATTTGCCCCTGGATCGCGTTCGGGAAGCAAGAAGCGAGCCCCGAACGCGAGAAAGAGGACTCCCGCTATCATGACGGTTCCGCCGATGGGACTGAAGTCAAAGAGCCCGAAGGGCGCATATCCAGCCTCTTTGAGTCCATTGCTAATGAGCAGGTTGGGAGGCGTCCCGATCAAGGTGGTTAAACCGCCAAGAAGGGAGCCGAATGCCAGCGGCATTAAGAGACGGGAAGGGGCAACCCCAGTTTTTCGAGCGATGGATATGACAACCGGTAGCATGAATGCCGCCACCCCGATGTTGTTCATGAAAGCTGACAGGACGCCTGAGGTGAGCATAATCACGATGATCATTCTCGTTTCCTGAATGCCAGCCAGTTTTAGTACCTGCCTGCCTATGATTGCGGCCACGCCGGTTTCAGTTAGCCCCGCGCTAAGAATGAACATGGCCCAAACGGTAATCACCGCGGGATTGCTAAAGCCAGCCAGCGCCTCGGTAGGTGTCACGAGTCCAGTGAACGCCAGAGTCACTAGTACCAATAGCGCCACTACATCCATCCGTATCTTTTCGGATATGAAAAGGATGAGGGAAACTACGAGTATGGCGAGAACGATGGCTATTTCGAGAGTCATGATCGATTGCCGAATATAATGCCTTGTGACTGAATGGCGGATACAACGGTTTGAGACGATTGGACAATCGGGAGTTGAGGCAACTCTTTATTCGTTTGGGGCGCAAAGCGAGCGTCCGGTTTGAGAACAGAGGAGGCATCCTGCCATTACATAATGTGGGTGACGAAGGTAGGATGCCTGCGCTACTTCAATTTTATGGGGCTCCGAGATTTTCCGTTACCTTGCTCCGAGATCGCCCGTTACCTCGAAAACCGCGAAGCTAGGTTTAGGTTTTACTTCAATCTAGAGATTTCGCATGGTAGCTGCCGATCTTCCGCCACTTATCCCATGCCCCAGAGAAATAGTTTCAGCGTTTTCCGAGTCGTTCCAATGGCGATTGGCATCGCCGGAGCCGCTTTGGGCCAAGAGCTGGATTTCGAAGCGGATATCGCCCCGATTCTCGAGAAGAAGTGCTTGGGATGCCACAATCCGAATATTCTCAAGGGGGACTTCTCGATGGCGACGTTGGCCGATATTCGGTCGGCTGGGGAAGACATGCTGATTCCGGGAAATTCGGAAGACAGCATGCTGCATTGGATCACCCTGCCATTGGGGCCAGATGAACTCCCGGACATGCCTGAAGAAGGCGAGCCCCTTACATCCGAGGAAGCGGATTTGCTGGCCACCTGGATTGATGGTGGAGCGGACTGGCCCGAGGACCTGGTATTGAAGGAGGCTTCCAAGGCCGATAAGTCCTGGTGGGCTTACCAGGCGATCGGCGATCCAAAGTTTAGTTCCGTAGACGCTTACATTGAGGAGCGACTTTCAAATGAGGGCTTAGTCCTGAATCCAGAGGCGGACCGCCGATCGCTCATCCGGCGGGCCACTTACGATTTGATTGGACTACCACCTACACCCGAAGAAGTAGCCGCTTTTGTGAGCGATTCGGATCCACTAGCCTACGAAAAGCTAATCGATCGCTTGTTGGCTTCGCCACATTATGGGGAGCGCTGGGGAAGACACTGGCTGGATGTGGTGCGCTTTGGGGAAAGCGTGGGATTCGAGCAAAATTGGATAATCGAGGATTTGTGGCCTTTCAGAGATTACGTTATCCAATCATTAAACGAGGATAAGCCCTTTGATGTTTTTATTCGTGAGCATCTCGCGGGCGATGTGATCGCCCAAGGCGATCCAGAAGTGGAAATCGGCTCGGCGTTTCTAGTCGCCGGGCCCTATGACACCGTGAACAACCAAGATGCGTTTCAAGCGGCTCAAATTAGAGCCAATACGCTAGATGAAATCATCAACGCTTCTGGCGAGGCATTTCTGGGGATGACGCTCAGTTGCGCTCGATGCCACGATCATAAATTCGATCCCATTAGCCAAGCGGATTACTATAAAGTCTACGCGACGTTTTCAGGAGTTCGGCATGGCTCCGTTCCTTGGGCGACGCCAGAACAGAAGCGGATCCGAGCTCAGCAATTGAAGCCCTTGAACGAGGAGAGAGCACGGCTGGAGACGGAAATAGATGATTTGAGGGAGGGGGTACTGGAGCGATCCCGGGAAAATCTGGGGCAATTTGAAGCCGAATGGGTTCGTCGTCCGGTTGATAGAACTGGAACGGAAGACCGATTCGATCCGGTTATCGCTAAATTCGTTCGATTGGTTTGCGAATCGATGGATCTGAATCCGGAGTCCAGCACCGGGTTTCGCATTGATGAGTTCGAAGTTTGGTCGAACGAGGACAAACCACGCAACGTTGCCCTGTCCGCCAATGGAGGCATTGCTTCAGGAAAAGCTCGAGAGATCGAAGACTTCCCTAATGCGTACGGGGCCCAGCACACCAACGATGGGGAGATCGGATTCCGCTTTATCGCCACCTCGGATCACTTGGCCATCGAGCTCGCGGAGCCAACGGAGATTAGCCGAGTGTTCTTTTCCAGCGCCCAAGGAGAGGAGGTTCCTGATCTTTTCAAGTTCTCCTTCGTGGCTGACTACCGCATCGAAGTTTCTATGGATGGAGACGAATGGCTTGAAGTTGCCCATGGACGCGATCGGAAGCCGGTTTCCAAGAAGCCCTTGAACCCGGCTCGGGATTCGACGAACCACAATCCAAGTCATCTCGAGCACCGTCTCCTAAGGATGGGCCTGACCGAGGAGGAATCTACTCTACAGGTGGCGTTGAAGCGAGAACTGTCCAACGTTAAGCGGGAGATCAATCGCGTTCCCGATCTTCCCACTGCCTGGGTCGGCCGGCGTAGCGAAGAAGATGCGGAAGGGCCTTTCAGCGTCTTTGTCGGGGGCGACCCGCAAAAACTAGGGTCCGAGGTGATTCCCGCCAGCCTTTCCACCTTGAGCGAATCATTGCCGGGATACGAATTGACCGAAAACGCCCCGGAATCAGACCGTCGACTTGCCTTCGCTAATTGGATAGCCAGCTCAGGCAATCCCCTTACCCCTCGTGTTCTAGCTAACAGATTGTGGCATTACCATTTTGGTACAGGTATCGTGGATACGCCTAATGATTTTGGATATATGGGCGGCAGGCCCACGCATCCCGAGCTCCTGGATTTCCTGGCTAGCAAGCTGATCGATAACGGTTGGCAGTTAAAGCCAATGCACCGAATGATCATGCTGTCCGGCGCTTATCGACAATCGTCGACCTGGCGATCCGATGGAGCGGAAATCGATGCCGATAGCCGATTGCTTTGGAGATTTCCACCCCGTCGGCTCTCGGCGGAGGAAATACGGGATACCATATTGGCAATGTCCGGCGATTTGGATACCCAGCCAGGAGGGCCTGGTTTTAGGTTGTATCAATACATGAGAGACAATGTTTCGACTTACGAGCCACTGGATCAGTTTGACACGGAAACTTTTCGCCGATCGGTGTACCATCAAAACGCCAGAGCGTCGGTGGTAGATTTGATGACGGATTTCGATCAAGCGGATTGCACGCTCTCTCAACCACGTCGTTCGAAGACGACGACGCCGTTGCAAGCTTTGACCATGATGAACCATTCCTTTACGTTGGATATGGCTGCCTCATTGGCCGAACGGGCTGTGTCGGAGGCCGGGGGCGATACTAACGAGCAGATAAATAGAGTTTTCGAACTGGCTTTCCAGCGTCTGCCTGGCCGAGAGGAGCAAACTCGATCTAGAATGGCGGTGGAGGAACATGGGCTTAAGGCGCTTTGCCGGGCGGTCATAAATTCTAGCGAACTCATATATTTGGATTAAGGATACGCATGGAAAAAGATCTCTATGAATATTCGCGCCGCCGTTTTCTGGGCAATGTGACAACGGGTTTAATGGGCGTCGGCTTGAGTCATCTTTTGGGATCCAGCACCTTGAATGCCAATGCTGGGAAGGCCAAGACTTGGGCGCCGGGCCAAGGAATGACCCATGTTGAGCCTCGAGCAAAAAGGGTGCTGCAGATTTTCTGCCCTGGAGCGGCTTCCCACATGGATCTTTGGGAGCATAAGCCCATGCTGGAAAAGTACGATGGCAAGCCCTTGCCGGGGGAAGAGAATTTCGTTTCTTTCCAGGGTAAGAATGGCCCTTTGATGCGGAGTCCCTTTCCTTTCAATCCATCGGGCGAAAGCGGGAAGATGTTCTCGACGATGCTTCCGCATATGTCCCAGCACGTGGACGACATCGCCTTTTTTCACGGAATGAAGTCCAAAACCAATACGCATGGTCCAGGTTGCGTATTCGTCAATACGGGACATCCTTCGGAGGGATTTCCCAGCGCTGGAGCTTGGATTAGCTATGCCCTGGGCAGCATGGCGGATAACTTGCCAACCTATGTGGCCATACCGGACATTCGGGGTGAACCCCCGAATGGAAAAGCGAACTGGAGCAATGGCTTTCTGCCCGCAGAGCATCAGGCGATCGTCATGGCCGCCCATCGCCCGATACGAAATCTGAATACACCCGATTCAATAAGCCATGAGGAGGAACAGGACACGCGGGACTTATTGAACTTCCTCAACGAGAACCATGCCTCGGTCCGAGAAAAGGAGAGCGATCTTCAGGCTCGTATGGGCACCTATGAATTGGCTGCCAGAATGCAATTGTCTGCTCCGGAAGTGAGCGACTTTAAGAGCGAGCCCGATCACATCCACAAGCTATATGGGACGGATTCGCAGAACGACTTGAAGGCTGCCTATGCTCGCAATTGCCTTCTTTCTAGGCGGCTTCTTGAGCGGGGCGTCCGTTACGTGAATCTCTACTGCGCGTCTCGAGCAAGTGGCGTAGACGGACTTCTGAATTGGGATGCTCATAAGACCTTGAAAGACGACTACGAGCGACATATGCCGGTGTTTGATCAGCCTACTGCCGCCCTGCTCACGGATTTAAAGCAACGCGGGCTAATGGAAGACACGCTGGTTCTATGGACGACGGAATTTGGTCGCATGCCGACACGCCAGAATGGTACCGTCGGTCGGGATCATAATCCGGATGGGTTTACGCTCTGGATGATGGGGGGCGGGGTCAAAGGTGGCACGAGTTATGGAGCCACTGACGACTTCGGTCGTCGAGCCCAAGAGAATCCCACCACCATTTGGGAGTTCTATTCGACGGTCCTACATATCCTCGGCTTGGACTACAACCAATTGTCTTGGTACCACAACGGCTTGGATCGACGCCTGACCGATGTTCACGGCCTTGTGATAAAGCATGTTTTGGCCTAGGGGAGAGATCGGGATTTGAGGGTGTGGTGGTTTCAGTGTTGAACAGAGTAGCATAGGCTTCCAGCCTATGTCTCAAACAGGCAAGATGCCTGTTCTCCCTTACGGGATCCTGCCGTAGTCAGATTGCTTCGAAAAGGTGGATATTACGCTAATGAACTTTAGAACCATGAATTTGTCCCTGCTGGTGATTTCAAGTTTCTTCAGCGGTTGTAAAACGACTTCAGACTCCGCGTCCGACGCGGACTACGGATCGAGCGCTCCGTTGGGCGAAAACAAGAAAGAAGGGAAGTCGGAAACGCGCTATGTTTTCGGATGGGGTAATCTGCCTTTGGAATTGGCCGATCCGAGAGGCGGGACAACGACGGGGACGCCAGTTACCTATGCCGCTCCACGAGAGCTGCCCTTAGCTTCAATCAGGAATGCGGAAAAGCTGTTCGAGAAAGACCGAGCAGCCATATTATCGTTAGTTGGCGATTACAGGACCAGTTTCCACTTTCTGGAGACAATGGGTCTCTATGAGGATCATGAGCCAGGGCGGCCTTATCACTCGTGGGCGACGGAGGAAGTTCGTGTGCTCGAAGATAGGGGCGATTTCATTAGCCTGCAACACACTTTGGTAATGCACTTCCAAATGCCGGATGGTTCAGAAATGGAGCCGATGGTCATGAAGCATTGGCGACAAGATTGGACTTATGAAGACGAGGACTTGCACACGTTTCGAGGTGATGGAACTTGGGCGAGAGCTAGACGCTCAACGGATGAAGTGGCAGGTTCCTGGTCGCAAGCCGTTTGGCAGGTTGACGATTCGCCCCGATATGAGGCGCTCGGCAAATGGATGCACAAAGGGAATCGTTCTGCGTGGACGGGCGAGAACTCGTGGCGTCCACTCCCCAGACGAGAACACAGTGTTCGCGACGACTATGGTGTGATGGAAGGTTTTCATCGCATTGTGATTACACCCACAGGTTGGATACATGAGCAAAATAATTGGAAGCGCGTAAGCGGCGAAGGAAAAGAGCCAGAGTATCGAGGCCACGAATTAGGAATCGATCGCTATGATCGGATTGTGAGCCCGAGCCTAGACGATGCGGATCCTTACTGGGAAAAGACGGGGGCCTATTGGAGAGAAGTTCGCGAGGCTTGGAATGAAGTCTATTCGCGGCAAGATAGATTTTCTTTAAAGTCGAACGTAGATGGGCGGAGCCAGTTCGAGTATCATTTTGAATACGCGGGCAAGTTGGATGCAGGAGAGCCCTACGATTCGATTGAGGCGGCGAAGTTTGCAAGGGATACGATTCAATCGTTTCTAACAGATTCCCCGGAGTCAGCGAAGTATTGAGAGAGTATACAACAAGCGTGACCGATTCCAATGCTGGCAACTTCATGGCGATTTTGGCTATTACCTCTAGCCTCTCTGAATTGCCTTGATGCGTTGGGCGGCAAATCGCTACATAGAGCCGTACCTCCATCAAGCAATATTGTTTGCCTCTCATTCGAGCCCCGAACAGAACTAAAATGGATCGCGAATTGTAGGAGCGGCTTTACGCCGCGATTCAGCCGAAAAGAATCTATCGCGGCGTAAAGCCGCTCCTACAAAGTAACTGTTTAGCTAACCGACATAATTTAATCATTTCACCCGAAATTATGAAACAATTCTTTGCCTTCCTTGCGCTAGCCACCTCAGCGATCATGGCTCACGCGGCTGATAAGCCGAACATCGTCTTTTTCTTCGCGGACGATCAAACGACTTCGACCGTAGGCGCATATGGTAATACCATCGTGAAAACGCCTAATCTCGATAGGCTAGCCGACGAAGGAACGCTTTTCCGGAATGCATTCGTCAGTCAGGCGATTTGCTGGGTGAGCCGGACGACAATTCTGACCGGTTTGGTTGGCCGTAGCTATGGCACCCCTGGAAATCCGGATCTGGCCCGCACTGATGCGGTGGATACGCTGTACTCGGATATTCTCAGGGAAAACGGTTATCGGACTGGCTACTTTGGCAAGTGGCATGCCAAGATGCCGGATGGGTATCGCCAGCAAGACCATTTCGACGAGTTCGAGCACATTTTTCGCAATCCCTTCTACAAAGAGATGCCAGACGGCTCGCTGCGCCACGAAACCGAGCTGATCGTCGACAAGGGCATCGAGTTCATCCGGAACCAGCCTGAGGGCAAGCCCTTCGCTCTAAATATGTGGTTCAACGCTTGTCATGCGGAAGACAGCGATCGTCGTCCAGGTATTGGCCACTTTCCCTGGCCCCGAGCGGTGGATTGGATGTACGAAGACGTCGTGTTTGACCCGCCGCGCCTAGGAGCGCCCGAGATTTTCGAGAATCAACCTAACTTTCTGCAAACGACCATCGCCAGAGAACGCTTTTTTTGGCGTTGGAACACCGAAGACAAGTATCAGACCAACATGCGGGCCTACTATCGCATGGTTAGCGGTATCGACGGGGCGATCGGACGTTTCCTTGAGGCCCTTGAAGAGGAGGGGCTTGCCGATAATACGATCATCGTCTACTCCGCTGACAACGGCTTCCACATGGGGAATCGGGGATTCGCAGGAAAATGGTCCCATTACGAGGAGTCGATACGGGTGCCGCTAATCGTATACGATCCACGCGTCGACAATGATAGAAAGGGCCAGGAAACCGAGGCTATGGCACTCAATCTCGACTTGCCCTCCACGTTTCTTGATTGGGCTGGCGCTACTATCCCGGAACGATATCAGGGCCGCAGCCTGAAACCGATAGTCGAAGGGCCAAAACCCGCCGATTGGCGAACGGAGACCTTCCACGAGCACTTCGCAGTCAGGCAGCGTATTCCTTCCTTTGAGGGCGTTCGCAATGAGCGCTTCAAATACGTTCGCTATCTCGATCATGGTGGCCGAGAATTCCTTCACGATCTCAAGAATGATCCGGACGAACTGGTGAATCTGGCCGACAACCTGGAGTATGCGTCAACTATGAAGGAGTTGCGTCAACGGACGGATGAGCGGGTGGCGGAGTATGGAGGCCCATTGCCCAAGCCAAGCAGAACGTTCACGTATTCAACACTTCCTCATCCGGAGGCTTCGGCTGCAGTGACGGTTAAGCCTGGGCGTGACGGATTTGTCGATCTGCTAGAGGGGAATTTTAATCGAAGTTGGTCTGGAGACAAGAAGTACTGGTCCATGGAAAATGGAGTGTTGACGGGTCGGACGGATGGCTCGCTGAAGATGAACCGATTCGTGTCTTGGAATGGCTCCACCATTCGCAATTTCGAATTACGGGTGAAAGTGCGTGTTAGCAAGGAGGGCAATAGCGGTATTCAGTATCGCGGCCAGTCGCGATCTGATCTAGGATTGGATGTGGTGACGGGATACCAATGCGACGTTGTAGCCAGAATCCCCAAGTACAATGGAATGCTCTACGAAGAGAAGGGGCGTCGCATTCTTTCACACACGGGAGAAAAAGTCATTATCGATGGCGATGGCCAATCGTGGGTGGTCGAGATGATGCCGGTTAAAGAGTTCGCCCCAGAAGAATGGCATGACTATCGGGTGCTAGTACGAGGGAATCATCACCAACACTGGATCGATGGGCACAAAACCGCTGATCTTATCGATTTCGATGAAGAGGGGAGGGCTTTGGAGGGCGTATTGGCTGTTCAAGTACATACCGGTCCTGCCATGACTATCGAATACAAGGATTTCAAGATTAAGCACCTGCCGGACGATCTGCCTCTATTGCAACCAGAAGATCACCCAATTCCGGATACGGCTTACGGAGTGCGTCCGCAAGGGCGATTGCCCCCGGACTGGAAGGCTCCAATCTTCGGTGAAGTTAACAAGGGATAATCTATTTTTGAATCACTGATGCACACAGATGCACACCGATAATTCAATACAGAGTTCTCTACGTGCCAGTGTATATCAGTGTTCATCCGTGGTTGAAACTATCTCCTTTGATCAGAATTAGGAATCGCATATGAAACAGTCATTTAGAATTTGTCTTGCGTGGAGTGTCGTCCTGGTCGGCCTAAACGCTCATGTCTTAGGGTCGGTAGAGGATTGGCCGAAATTCCGGGGGCATACTGAGCAGGGGATCTCCACAGCCAAGAACGTCCCAACCTTTTGGTCTACGGAGAAGAATATTGTATGGAAATCAGAGATTCCCCATAGAGGTTGGTCGTCTCCTCTTTTGATTGACGGTAAGATCATCCTGACCACGGCGAAGGAGGAACTGGTGGACGGGATGCATGATCTGAAAGTCCTTCAAGTAGATGCGGAGACGGGTGAAATCCTTTGGATCAAGACGGTGTTGAAGGCGACCAAGGAAGAGGGAGAAGATAGGCACCCGAAAAACAGTCTCGCCAGCCCGACACCGGCTATTGAGGACGGCGTGATCTACGCTCATTTTGGTCACATGGGAACGGTGGCCCTCGATTTCGATACCGGAGCAACCATCTGGAAGCAAAAAATCTCCTATACCGCGAAGAACGGAGCGGGCGGTACACCGATTATCGTGGATGACAAGCTGGTATTTACCACGGATAGCGTCGAGGAGCCCGTCGTGACTGCCTTGTACAAGAAAACAGGCGAGATTGCTTGGCGGACGACTCGCAGTCATCAGGTGCAAAACAACTTTTCCCACGGAACTCCACTGTTGATCGATAATCACGGGCGTAAGGAAATCATTAGCCCGGGCAGCGGGATGGTAGGCGCCTATCGTCCGGAAGACGGTAAGGAGATATGGAAAGTTCGTTACCGTATGGGATTTTCCATGTCGCCCCGGCCCATATTCGTGGACGATGTCATTTACATGAGCACGAGTTTCTCTCGAGCTAGCTTCCTAGCCATTAAAGTGGATGGGGCTACGGGGGACCTGACCGACACCCATGTTTTGTGGATGAACCACAGAAGCATGCCCAAGACGCCCTCGCCCAATTATCTGGATGGTAATATTATCACCTTGGAGGATGACGGACGCCTGCAGAGCCTGAACTCGGAAACAGGGGAGCGGCGTTGGATGGAGCCCTTAAAAGGCAAGTTCTCCGCATCGCCGGTGCAAGTGGGTAACCTGCTCTATATCGTCAGCGAGGAGGGTTTGTGCTACGTGATTCGCGTTCGGGATGACAGTTGCGAAATCATTTCTGAAATTCCGATGGAAGAGGAGGCGTTGGCCACCCCGGCGATCGTCGATAACACGATCTATCTACGCACCCGCCACAACCTGTGGAAGATCCAGGAAGGGTAAGAATAGGTTGATCATTTAGGGGTGACGGTAGGGTTGCTTGTCCTCAAGCGGCCGAGAAAGGAATCTGCGTACACGAAACGGGTGCTTGAGGACAAGTAGCCCTACCCAAAGGGCAATGCCCGCCTCACCGGTAGTATCGGAAAAACCCCCCTCGGATGCGTTGCCAGACTTGGTTGCAGGCATCGATTGTGTCGGAATTGAGAGTGCCGTTTAAGGCAGCTAAGCATTGCTCCATCTGGGTGGCCTTGCTGGCTCCCAAGAGAATCGAGTCTACGAGGGGTTGGGACATCAACCACTGCAATGAAAGCTCGATCAGGCTCAAGCCTGCCTCCTCGGCAATCGATTGGAGAGCATCCACTGCTTCAAAGTTCGACTGGCTAAAATAGCGATCGAAATACATTTTGGAGTAGTCGAAGCGGGAGCCTTCAACGGGCTTATCGACTTGATGCTTTCCAGTGAGCAATCCGCCAGCCAACGCGTTGTAGACGACCAGGCCTACATCGTGAACTTGGCAATACTCTAGACACTCATCCTCTATACCACGTGTGATGAGATTGTAAGGAAGTTGGGCCACGCAGGGAGCAGAGTATTCCTTGTATTCGCTCTTCAGTGACAGCTCCATCATTTTCCAAGAAGAGTGATTGGAGCTAGCTAGATAATGGACCTTGCCCTGACGAACGAGTAGATCGCAGGCGTCGAGCGTTTCTTCAATAGGCGTGTCCCTGTCCGGCCGATGAAGGTAGAGGATGTCTAGGCAATCGGTCTGTAGTCGCGTGAGGCTCTCCTCGACACCTTTGATAATATGCCATTTGTGAAGTCCGCTCGTTCGCGGGTTTTCGTCTGCACTAGGACTGCCAACTTTGCTGGCCAGGACGATCTGCTCGCGTTTCCCTTTGAGAATGTTTCCTGTTATTGTCTCCGAAACTCCGTTGACGTAGACATCGGCAGTATCGATGAAATTTACGCCGGCATCCATTGAGACACCCAGTATACGGTCAGCTTCCGCCTCATCGACCTGTTGGCCGAAGGTCATCGTCCCCAGGCAGATTGGCGATACTTTCGCTCCGGTTCCTCGTAATGATCTAAGTTCCATGGTGGGGCTAATTTAGTTTGTATGGATCTATCTTAGGTTCCGGTGATTGAGTAGCCAGACTAATTCTCGCGCTGCTAGACAACACTTTAGAGCTGCTAGACTATAATAGCTTGAACGGGACTGGGAATTGAATTGGATTCAATAGTAGAGTTTGTTCGTCACATGCAGATGCCCCAGCACGCACCAGAAAATGGTAGTACCATCCGTAGAAACGGCTCGATAGCCTTAGCTATTCTTGGGTGGTTGATTCCGCTTGAAGGGAAAGAGAGCAGTTCTCTGGGCTTGCCCGAGACGATCAGCTACTATGAGCACGTGAGGCCGATTTTCCAGGCCAAGTGCCATGGTTGCCATCAGCCGGCCCGGTCCAGGGGCGATTATATCATGACGAATGTTGCCCAGCTTATCCAGGGTGGCGAAGGTGGAGAGGCCGTGGTGGTGGCTCATGAGCCGACTGAAAGCTATTTGCTCGACATGGTTACGGTGCAGCCGGGAGACGATCGGCCCGAGATGCCAGAGGACGATGAGCCGCTGACACCGTACGAGGTTGCTTTGGTGACGGCCTGGATCGACCAAGGCGCTTTGGATGACACGCCTGACAATGCTCGTCAGCGCTATGACCAAGACAATCCCCCTCAATATGCTGTCCCCCCTGTCCTGACATCGCTTGATTTTTCTCCTGATGGAAAGCTGTTAGCTGTGGCGGGTTTTCACGAGGTTCTGCTGCACCGTGCAGATGGATCGGGTTTAGAGGCTCGATTGATTGGCCTTTCTGAAAGGATTGAAAGCGCCCGGTTCTCTCCCGATGGCAAGA
>Ga0208624_1001010_pt1 | contig 13879 bp, 6 predicted proteins | sample Knorr_S23_td_DCM_FD_185607 | JGI IMG/M metagenome (GOLD analysis project Ga0208624, IMG submission 185607) | Marine microbial communities from Southern Atlantic Ocean transect - Knorr_S23_td_DCM_ad_71m_LV_A (SPAdes) (version 2) | ecosystem: Environmental > Aquatic > Marine > Oceanic | place...
GCAATCTCATGCCCATGCTTCCCCTTTCACGCTTCGCAGGGCACGCTTCCCCTCTCTCTTGCTACAATCGGTTAGAATGTTCGCGTTCTAATCAATGTGGCGTCAGCCTCCCGAGGCCCTGCAATTGCGGGAGCGAAGCTTGCCGGAGAGAGCGGGATTCGAAATCGGTTACTGTCTAGGGGGCAACACTTTACCTAGGTAAACAGATGCATTAATTACCTTTTGGCTGCATTAGCCTGCACTGATTATGACAGGAAAATGACAGGAATTTAGATGGGGGGGCGGGGGCTATTCTAGGGTCAGTCCTCAGCATTAGTATTCATCAACTGCCCCCAGAAAAAATTATCGTCCTAACAGTTTTTCCCAAGTCTGCCATCATCTTGGCGGAGGTCCTCCGCTCCTCTCAAATGACTCAGCAATATCTCCCCAGAAGCAGCGCCCCATATACGGCCATTTGTTGGTGATCACATAATAGTAAGTGCCCGATGGATATTCATGGGTGACGCCAAAGCGCCCATTGCATTCATCCAGATCTCCCGACCCTTGAATAAATTCGTAGTCCTCTACGTAGGTACCGTCGTAAAATCCTCCGGGGCCGCCCGATCGAACCCCTGATCTCAATTGCCAAGATGAAGCCAGCTCCACCACTTCGCTCGCAGAGTCCAAGGGGTCTGAATACCCAAATGGCCCGTAAACCGGAAAGCCGTCGCCCGCGAAACCAATGAGCTCTGGAGATCGGTCAGTTGTGATAAGATCTTTGGGAACGCCATGATAGTGGTAGGTGCCATCGGGCTGAACATGGGCAGACGCGTCATCAAAGCCTAAATCGTTCGCCAAAGCAGCTAGTTGCCAGCCGGATTGGCGATTGTTTTGGTAATACTCATTCGCGAAGGGATCAAGTATAACGCCTTCTCGAGTTATCCCGAATGCTTGAGGCACATTAAAGTAAGTTGGGCTACTGTTTTTTGACGGAAACAGCGGAAAACTAAAGTTGAAATCCTGGGATGAAATTCGATTCGGATTCCCCGGGTTAGGAAAAACCCCTGTAGCGTGGTTCGGAAGCCCGTTCGAAGCAATCTCTCGCTCGCCTGAAAGCGTCACTTGAGCTACCCCAAATTCGCCGTCAAACTCTACCATCCCGATCATCTCGTAAGCTCCGGCATAAGGTGAAATTTTTGGGTAGATTAGACGAAAAAGATTGGGTGTGTTCGCTTCGAGCTCGCTAAGCCGCTGATGATTGAATCCGGAGAGTGGGTCGATAATACCAAAGTCTAGCCACTCAACCCCATTTTCGCTGGACTGGACTTTCATGCGGAAGCCCTCGTGCCCAGTTGCATTCAGGGTTACGCCTCCTCTATCTTCAACTCCGAAGAACAGCTCGTGTTCGTCATGAGCCCACAGGGACGCGGCACAAACAAGGCAGGACGATAACAGACCTTTTCTCCGTATTAACGATAACACTCTGTCTTGTACGAATATCCAAACTGTTTGGATTCACGTTGTATTGCCCCAGAAAAATTGTAAACCTCTGGGCAACCCTACATCAATTTTTTGTCGGTATGCCCAAGATTTATTTGCTTAAGAAACTAAATCCAAAGGAACGCATATAGAAGCATTAAAAAGACGGTGACGTTGTCCGCTGAGTTGGGGAAAACGAGAAAGAAGCGAGGAAGAAAGCTGCTAGGGGACTCTTTTCTGGAATAAACTCTAAAAGAAAATCGGAAAGAATAACCTCGCCTATGACAAAAAACAAATTTTGTCGTCACTCAATAATCGAACCACCAAGTTCATTTTTTTTGAGAGCAGACTCTGCATTTAATAGTCGCCCGTCTAGAGTGGTAAAACTGCTGGTTTCTATCGTCGCTTTTGGTAAGCTTGGGAGAGTCTCTTGTGTTTTTCCCATTATATAAGCAAGTTTCTTAGGATCGTAAAATAAGTCCATGAAAAGATCCGGATATTTGGTTATTTGATTACTACCCCAAGAATCTTCAGCTTTTAGACCAACCTCGCTTAGTAAGACTCTATATGCTGACTCTAAATCATTTTCCTTGGCTGATGCAACAGCCTTCAGCAATTTGCTCGCAACGGCAGCCCAACCTGTGCCTCCACGTGCTAGACGATCTAACGCTTCCGTTTTTCTGATCGACTCTATTTTGAGGGCTGCTTCGCTTGCGATGCTTGGGTGACCGCAAGCGTTACCCAACAAACCGTACAAAAAAAGTCGCTCAATGATTTGCGAAACTCCTCTCTCACTTATTGCTTCAGCTATTTCATACGAAAAGCTTAGTTCGTCTCCCCCGCGCTCCACTGAAATAACAACGCGTTCTCCAACTTCTAAACCATCGAGGTAGCTTTTTACAATATCCCAATTTGAATCATCCACCGGACGGCCATTTACATGCAAAACTCGGTCTCCAACTAGCAAGCCGGCTGCCTCGGCTCTCGATCCACCAACATCAAACCCTTCAACGAAAAGCCCCTCCACGCCAGCACTTTTTCTATTTGAAAGGCTGTATCCAGTGATTACTTTCTCTTTGTTTTTATATGCCGATTCAATTGAGGGGACGAGAATGGAGCTCAATACTTGGCCACCTATCATCGATCGCTTCCCTAGTAACGCTTGGATGGATTGATCGGATAAACGATCATCCTGAACTAGTGAAATATACTTATCCACTGCTATTTCTCCAAAACCAGCCTCAAACATCGCCAAAGCATCATCTATTACATCCTGGGAATTCGCTTTGTACACAATGTCATCGATTTCGTTCTGACTCGGAAGATTTAGCGGCTGGAAAAACACCCCCATTTCAGTGCTATTTTCCCTGTAGCCAGCGATCGCCATCATTGATTGATCATCAGCGATCGTGTGATCCATCGTTTTCCAAAGCGGATCGTCGTATGGATTTCGAGATAGCTCAATTAAAGCATCTCCCGTAAAGAAATAAAGTCCAAAGTCGGTGTCTCCACGGTTTAGGATTATACCATCCTTTCCGACAGCTTCGAGTTTGCCTAAAGGCTTTTCTCCACCGATATCGCCCAGCTTTCTCTCAACTAAATCAAAAGCATAGCCACCTCCGACTAGGTAGCGTCCATCTGATGTAAAAAAGCCGTCATTGTAAAGAGCTTTGCCAGCTTCTCCCAGTGGAATGCTGTCGTTATAAAATGGTACGCGTTCGTGACTGTAAGAATAATTTGAAGCTTCCCTTGATTCGGTTATTGAGTGCAGCCCGTTCGGGCTTATGATTCGATGTAAATCTCCTGAACCAATAAAATAATTTTGGAAACCATCTCGATCTTCGCTTTCTAGATCATACACGAAATTTTCCCAATAGTCACGGTCCTCGCGCTTTTCCGTATAGCTTACATATCGCCCGCCTCCACTGAATGCATTATCTTTATAAGCTTTAAATTCGCTTTCTACACTATAGCTGTGTCTATCAAGCATACGAAACGTTCCATCACTTATGTCATAAATGTATAAACCGCCAAGTTCGGTTTCAGGCATAAATCTTGCATCACGATCGACATACAAGAGAGCTGTTTTTTTGTCTTCAGCGAGGGATACCATTCGCGAGCCCGGAGGGAGCGCTTGTATTGAATGGAGTTTCCCTGTTCGAACTTCCCAGTAAGATATAACTGGCTGATTGTAAGAGTATTGAAAATCAACAAAATGATTCCTGTGGGTCGCTACTAAACCGCTATCCTTTGTAAAAAACAGAGTAGAGCTGCCTTCGGCAAGATCCGAAATGGAAGGAAGCTTGTCCATCGAATCACCAGTCAAATATCCCAGCCTAGCTACCTCTTTAACCCACGCGTATGCATAGTTGCCCGTTCGCGCCGCTAGCTTTCGCATTTCGTTGATTTTCGATGCAGTATATACTCCTGGGTACAACCCCGCTTTTTCCTTTTCCAAACGGCGATTGAACGCCTCCCAATAGCGCCTGTTCGAGGGATCAGAAAAGATGGCCCTCAAATAAAAATGCGCCGCTCTAAATTTTCCCCCAGCTATTGCTAGGGCTTCAAAACCCCTAGCATCGTTATTTTTGACAGCTTCACTGATCACATCCATCGTACTCTCGTCTACTCTCGCCCAGCCCCATAATAAATCTTCGTCTTCCGAATCGCGGTCTTCAATTTGCTTTGCAAGATATGATACCTCTTTTACGGCCGATTCTATGTCCCTTTGGTAAACGCCCATTTGATACCAAACCCGAGCTTTATATATATCTTTCGGCCTTCCAATTCCACGCTCGTAGAGTTCTCCTAGCTTAGCTGCGGCAGGACCGTAATCGAGGATTGCGCTGTTGTGATAAAGATCGGCTTTTATTCTAGAAGCGTTCTTACCCGACTCTTTACTGTGCTTGGCACTAGCGTAAAACCCACGCGGATCACCTTGGTTGGCACTGCGACGGAAGAAGTCAATTGCCTTTTTAGGGCTGAGATCAAAGCCGAACCTTCCATCCTCGTGAAACGTTCCAACGAGGAATTGTGCCTCACCATGACTTTTCCCTGCTAGCCTTTTTAGCAATGGTGCTGATGAGTTCATCATCTCTAAGCCTTTTTCACGGTTCTTGGGTACTTCGAAAGATCCGTTATTATCAAAATCCGATCCAGACAACATTAGCTCTCCAATACGGAAAGTCGCTAATGCAGAACCCTTTGCCGAGGCCTCACGATACAAACGTAAACCTGTTTTTCTATTTTTCTTTACGTAAAACCCCATGAAGTAATGCTCCGCCAAAGCCGCCAAATAATCAGCATCCTTTGCCGCTCGTTTCTCAATTTCCCTAAACCGCCGCTCTTGGCCTTTTAATATCTTGTCCACATTGACCTCTTTCGTGGCTGTATCTAGTACCTCCTTCCAGACCCATTTCTCCCCCGCCTTCGGAATATCCGCCCCGCTGATCGGCGATATCCCTAGCAACGCAATTATAAACATGATATAGTAGGATCTTAATGTCATTAATTTATATATTTGTTAAATAATTAATTTTGTTTTCACTCTTCCCAATCTACGAGAATGATTGTATTAATGAATTGTTTTGCCCATAAGGCTGCCTGCTTTCCCTGAGAATCTTCTAACATAATCAAAAGCGGAAACTTTTTCTCGTAAGTCGATTCTACAAAATTTCCATTATTTTCGTACTTTTTTTTCTGACCCACTAAAGTATATTTTTCATTTCGTACTGTATTTTCCAATTTATCCCTGCCCATACTATAAATGTCTAATCCGTCTATATATTCATCTACTCTACCAATCATAGAGCTTTCAAATGGACCCTTCATATCAGCTATGGGAATAATTTCAAATCTCTTGTAAGAACCTTCTTCAGGTGGGTCATCTTCATCTTCATATATTCTCTTTACGTTATTTTCCCATTCAAGAATTGGCAGCCACTGAGCTGTGATGGCTTCTTGTACTTCTTCATAACCGTCATCGCGGCTCTTCAACCTGACAGTTGTTAATATCTTCTTGCAAAAGTCCCGCTCTATCTCGATGTCAGGAAATTTCGTCGCCAAATCAAACCTCAAGGCTGGCTGATCCAAAGTCCATGAATACTCCTCAGTAACATTTGCCCTTACACTTATTGGTTTTTTTTCATCTATCAAAATCTCGTTGGAATCCTCTAATATAGACTTTACATACAGGTCTCCTTGAAAATCAAAACTTAACGCTTTAACCCCAACCGTTATTTTATCTCGTAACCAAGGATAAGCCTCCCAATACTCAGCCTTGACAGGCAACCCTGTTTTCGGGTCTCTATCATCTTTGTAAATTACTTCCTGGTCACGAATCGATAAATCGAATGGTTTGCTTATCCTGAATTCGTGTGTGTAGACTATTTCGCCTGTTCTGCTGCGATTGCGTCTATGAAAGTAACGCAACTGTAAATAATATATTGGACTTCTACCAATTTCACTTGGACTGAAATTGAAAGCCCAATCACCGACTGTGCCATTGAGAGGTATATCTCTACTCTTAAATTTTTTAGGACGCCAATATTCCGTCTCGTCTACAGACCATTCAAAGTGGGAATCACTTCTTAGGCCTATCGGATATATTGGCTCTAAATTGACACTAATCGATGAATTGAACTTTATTTCTGTTGAAGAGCTTGCAACGGTAAAATCATCGCTTCCCGGTGTTTTAACCTGAACAATTAGATCCCGTAAATAGTCTTGCCAATCTGGGGGTGGATAAACGCCATAATCAAACATCGAAGAAGATTTTTCTGCAACTGAGCCTTCTGCCCCGACTGAAACATTTATTCTGTATCGCTGCTCTTTCTCTAGTCCTTCGGTACTAAATGGTATGATAATTTTATCGAACGACTTCTCTGGATCATTGGCATGATCTATTATAACTTCTTTTATTAGCTCTTGAGTATAATAGTGTTCTATTGAAATCCCTATTTTCAGGCCTTCTGTTCTTAGCGTTGACTCATAGCCAAGACCCAAATAAATTGTGTCCATAGGTTTGAAAACAGCAGGCGCTTCATTAAAACTTTCGTCATTTTCAGAAGCGTAGATAGCAGTTATCTTGCAGGAGCCATCAACTTCCCCATACGAAAAGTAAGCTATCGAAGTGCCATTCAATCGCTGCTCGGGTGTTTTGAAACTAAGCTTGGTTCTCACTTTGTATTGTTCCCCCTCGATTAGGCCCATTCCTTCGGGATCAATAACGAGACCTGCTCTTTGAACAAGTCTTTCTGGCCTTAAGGCCAGTGAGCTTTTGTTTTCAAAGACGACATCACCTGATGCAAATTCTTCAATTGCAAACTGAGCGACCACAGCTCCCTCTGCGGTGGGTGCTGTATAGTAAGCAAAAACGTAATGATTTTCTGCTGATCGAATAGTCTCGGTTTGCTCAGTTCCGTCTTTGTCTTCCGTCACAATCAGTTTTTGGATCTCTAAACCGCCGGACTTTATCTCGAAGATCTTTTCGGCTTTCTTGAGTCCCTCTTCCGAATCAATAGCGCCATAGGCCAGGGAAACTCTATAAAGCCCCTCCTTCATGCCCTCGGTGCGTAGGCCAAAGCTGTAATCATTGCCTGGCTCCAACTCCTCGATGGAGTAAACCTTCGACAATATTTCAGACACTTGCCCGTCAGGCATCGCGAGGCTCCATTCCAAAGTTACTGGCAAATGGCTACTTATCCAATCCCTGTTAATACTGAAATAAATATCCTGCCCTGGCAAGATCGAACCTACGTGTGGAGAAGAGTTCTTTCGGCCCGCCCAAATATCGATTTCTGGAGGCTCTAAATCCAATTCTCGGGCCGAATGTGCTAACGCCAAATTTTCACCAAGGCCATCCAACCTCGCCAAGAGAACCTCGACGTTCTGGGCTAAACTTGCGAGATCCGACCGGAGTACTTCGCCTCCATAACCAATCTGAACCAACCGCTCTAGTTCCAACTTTTGGCTCTCGTAAGAGCGTTCAATCTCTTCGTATTGCCCTCTTAGATCGTCTAAATCTACCAAATCCTGCGAGTACAAATAACAAAATTGAAGCAGGATAATAAAATATGCTGAAAATGGCTTGAGCATTTTCTTCGAGACTAGTTTTCCCGTCGGTATCCAATTCTTGGACTATAGGGAGGCCACCCCCAACTCGGATGAGGATCGAAACCCGAGTAACCCTCCTGCTTTAACGCATGAAAAAACTCTTTTGTCCATTTGTCCGGGTCTTCACTCGGGCCACGCACTATAGATTTCACATCGCCGTTTGGCATAAAGACAGTAATTGGGTAATCTGGAAGATCTTGCCAAAAGTTGGCTGCACCGTGATGCACAACATCACCTTTTACTCCAGTTCTACGAGCAACCGCTTCGTTTATATCTGTCATTGTATCGAGATTATCTCTAGAAATACTACCCAGCCCAGCAACGAATGGGGCCTGCTCATCGACAATTTCCCCTTTCGGGCCGATGACTTTATCATTTGGCCGAGATTTTGAGCCGACAGCGAACATATCATAGTCGGGCAAAACTTTGTTACCTTCTGGGCTTGCAATAACCATCACCCTTTCGAGTTCCGTAGGATCGACGTCCAAGCTCCTCATGGATATCGGATCAAACAATTTGCCGTTTTGATCAAGTACACCCATTACCAAATCGCCGCTAATGTCCCGGCTCCAATAAACCGGCTTTTCGAATAGTTCTCCTTCTACCTTCGTGCGATATGTTGCCGGGATTTGTTCGACTATTTTGTTACCTTTGGAATCTGTTTGAAGCAGTAGGTCCTGCACCTTGCCTCTCATCGACTCTATTTCCGCTTCAGCTTTGGCAATTGCAGCTGGGCTTCCAGAAGCCCTTGCTCGCCGCAAGCCGTCGTCAAGCTTAGAGAGAGCCGGGTTCACAGGTATAGCAGCACCCAAAATGGGGTTGCTCGCAGACTTCGGCTTGACGTCCATCCACTTTGTAGCGAGCCGTGTACCGTCCTTTTTCGCAAGCTTAATGGCATCCGCGATTGCCTGTTTCCCAAGTGGATTAAATGGCCTAAACATGATAACCCTTCCAGGGCCCTTGGTTGCCACCTCGCGAATGGCATTTACATGCTGGTCTATAATATTGGATGCGTCTACAGCCATCGCTTGGGACATGCGAAAACCTGGCATTGGTTCCAACCTATCCCAGATCGCAGAAATATTCTCACCCGCCACCCTTCGAACGCTGCCACCAACTTTTTCTGCTAGTTGCTTTTCGAGGCCAGCAAAACGCTCAAGAGCGACAGACGCACTCTCTTTCACCAAACTTAATTTTTTCCCTGTATCAACTATTAATGTATCGAAAAATCCTTTACCTGGATACGCTAGCTCAGCAAGGAAGCTCTTATAGGTATAAAATACTTCTGGGTATCTTTTGAGCAACTGCTCAATTATACCTGGCGTGAGCATTAGCACGGCCGTCAAAGCTCGGTCTAGCCCGCTCACATTTTGCCCCATCAAGTCTGTTCCCAAGCCTAATTTGTATAGGTCAATCAACTCCCCCACAAGCGGCGTTAGCTCGAAAACGAATAGAACCTCATCTTGGGCTTTGGCCAGATTCTCTGCTTCTTTAGCGAGAACCGCAGCATCTGAATTTGAGATAGCTGCAATCTGGTCTCCATAGCGCCTAAATCCATCTGCCGACTCTGATGCGTCCGCCGCGGTTAATGCATATATATAGGCCCGATTAACTTCTTTGTATAGTTTTAATTTCTCCTCTTGCACGCATGCCAATCGGGCCTCCTCGCTGGCAACCAAACCGAATACGTCCATGACTCCTTTGCCGATATCCGCAAGACTACCAAATACGTCACCGCTATCTTCGAGCTGTGGATTACCCGTACCACATTTACCCACCATCTCTAAATTGAGGATTATTTTCTTTAACGCCAAATGCCGGTCGCGGAGTTTTTCCACTTGAAAACCGTAACCCGCTCCGACTATTTCGGCTTGTTGCAAAGCCAATTGCAAACCCTTGCCATCAAGAAATTCTGGATCGCGTTCCCATTCTTCTACTTTTGTTCGAACCTCCTCCCGCATCTTTTCGAGGACTTTTGCTCTCTCCTCAATTAGAGCCAATTGTAAAGCCTTGAGACTCTCCTCTAAGCGGTCATGCTTTGACTGGAGGTCTTCTGCAGTCAGTTCATCCGAGCTTGCGGGAACTTCTTCGCCTTGGGCGGATAGCAGAAGATTTGTTATTCCGAGAATGATAATCGGTCCTAATAAACGGAAACCGAGGTAAACTGATTGGGCACCTGCCATTTATTCTTTAGCGAACGAACCTCCGGCAATAAATGCTGCTTCCGTTATTCTTTAGAGCAAATCTTTTAGCACTCAAGACTAATTCTCAAGGCATCTTTCTGATATCTTTAATTTAAAATCCCTGCTAGCTTAGCCTCGCCTCAACCCAAAACACCCAAATGGAGAGAAGAAATCGGAGGTCCAATTTGATGGAGAAGAAGACTTGTCGAGCTTCACTCTCTCCAACGATTTAGTGAAGATTGAGGTGAAGCTAATACCCAGTTCTAGAAAAATGCCTTACATGCATTCGCGTATCATCAAGGATTTTGCGGGATAGGTAGTCGACAAAGGCCCAATCATTAAATCTGTGGATCTGCTCAACGCTGAGAACAGCAACCGTTACTTTGTAGACATAGAGACGAAGCAGTAAGGAGAAACCTTATGGGCTTCACCCTATTAAGACAGGGCGCGCATCTCCTATTTTCTGCAATCCGATCTAAGGGATGGGAAATATGCCCTGAACGTGATCAATGAATCATCCGGAACTTAGGTTGGCAAACATGCCTCGCTGGTCCAGTTTGCGGAGGAGACGATTAGCGGCGTGAAACGGATCAGTAGTATGAGTGGCGGAGAGAGCGGGATTCGAAATCGCGTTATCGAATTTCATAAAAATCCTAAGTTACTCTAAATCAGTATCTTAAGATTTTATAGCAAGTAGCACCATTTGTTCTAAATGCGCTGAGAGGCAGCTTTCGGTACGTATTTTGGTAGGAATTGGTAGGAATTTGGATGGCCCCGGCGGGGGTCGGACAGCAGCAGGAAAATGAATTGGAATTCATCAACTGCCCCCAGAAAAAATTGCAGTCCTGAGGTCTTCTAACCCTAACGCTTCGGATTAGCAAAAGTTGCCATCAAGTTTCACAAAGAAAAAGCTCTCTCTGACAGCAAGGTTTTCATAAAGCTGAGAAATTTTAGAGCAAACTCGCGAGGAAATGATTTTTCGAAAGCAGAAAATCTTAATCTTAATGAAATCTGTATTTTATTTGGCCTTTGGTTCTCAACCTTGAGTCAGGCCATAAAACCTGACGAGATTTCTTTCTGATACAGTGATATTGCGGAATCCGCGACGGGCATAGAGTGCTCGCTGGCAAAATTGCGAGCTGGAGGGTCGCTTGACGGGCTATTGATTAATACTCCCATTCTGAGAGAAAAGCTGAGATCATCGGTTCTTTAATAACCGGTTCACCTATTGGAAAACTGGCGGGTGTCGAAGCCATGAACTGGGGAAAGAGAAGGATGTAGGAATCTTCCTCTATGTACAATCTTCCGTGGTTATTAGCATACCCAGACCAGTGGTTGCAGTGTGGCGACTCGTCGGTTTTGGCCTCGACGGCCCAACCGAAGTTGAACGATGCTACCTCGCCGGTTAACCCGAAGGCTCGAGCGACCTTAGATTGGCGATCAAGATTAGAAAATTGTCCATAAGCTAAATCGCGAACAGATTGCTCTTTCAGGATCCTTCTTCCGTTGGGGGCACAGCCGCCTGCGAGAAGCATATCATAAAACTTCGAGTAATCAAGTACAGTCATACAGGACCCAGTATCGCCGCTATCGCAAGATCGAGGGCCCTCAAAGTGGGCAGTGGTTACCGTGTTCGGGAAATCATCCACCATGGGAAGGCATTTGACGTAGGGCTTAACATCTATCGCATTAGAGGGGCCCGAGCCCTCATTTGCAACTGCGCCGTACAGTTGCGGTATTTTGGCTATTCGCGGGTCTCCATCATTTAAGTAAAAAGCCGCGGAAGACATTCCAAGCGGTTCAAATAATTTTTTATCACAAATGCGGGAAAATCGTTCGTGTTTCCCTGACTCCCTCTCGCAAACAACTTCTATTATTCTGCCCAATAATAAAGCACCCAACCCATAGCTGAAGGTTCCGGGTTCGTCGGTCAAATACCCTGCTTCAGCAATCGCATCACAATATTCTTCTAGTGTCGCATTTTGTCCGATAATCGAGTTAGAAGTGTAAAATCCTATGCCCTTTTGACGCCTGAGAGCTTGGGCTACGCCATACTGGTGGCCGAAAAGAGATTGATTGTATACCAAGTCGAAATCGGTCCACATATCATAGCCGATACCTGTTGACTCGGACAAGCAGTGCTTAACGAGCATCTTGTTTTGTGCAGCTGTTTTCGTGAAAGAAAGATTTTGGGTCTTCCCCGTCATAAAGGAAGTGTAGGGGACGTTTAAAGCGCCTTCCTGTCCATGCGGTGCCTCATGAAGCACTTCAAACTGGCGCCCAAATGCTGGTAAGTAAGTCTCTACTGGGGCTTCCAATTCAAGCAGGCCTTGGTCTCTCAACATCAGAGCTATCGAGGCTGTGAGAACCTTTGTCATCGAAAAGCAACGGAATTGAGCGTCATTAGTCATCAGCCGCTTAGCCTCTTTATCTGCATACCCGAACGCCTTTTGATAAACGTCCTCGCCGCGTCGAGCCATTATTACCAACCCGGGGATTGGGCAGTGATCATTATTTACGATCGTTTCGGCCACGGCGTCTAGCCGTGACTCGTAATTCGTTCTAAGACGCTTCGACATATCGAAATATCCAGTAGCACATAAATGGAGTCAATTGTTGGTTTTGGCGGAAGGTAAGCAACTTGAATTGGAGTCGTGGGCGGGAATCGAAATCGGTTACTGCCTTGAGGACTATGCTCTACCTCTGTAATTAGGAGCATTAACTACCATTTAGCTGCATTAACCTGCGCTGATTATGATAGGAAAATGACAGGAAATTAGATGGGGGCAGATGCGGCAGCCGTATCGCGATTATTATGCATCAACTGCCCCAGAAAAAATTGTCCCTCAAAGGACTTCTGAAGCTGTTCTTACCCCAGCTTGCGTCTCACAAAGGCTAGAGCCATAACACCCATTCCAAGAAGGGCTGCTGTGGAGCCTGTGTCGGGGACTCCCTCTGGCAAACCTGAAATAGTGGGAACGAAATCTATACCCTCAACGTCGTTGAAACCAATTCCACCAAGAGTCGTGTAGCCGTTTGAGGATGTATTCAGGGATAGCAACGTGTTAGCATCATCGCTGAATCCAACCAGCGTTCCCGTACTGAAATCCCAAGCTAGGCCCTCAATCCTACCATCCTCACCAGTGTTATTAACATCTGCAACTATACTGTCGAAAGTCACTGACCCACCATTTCGGTTAAGGGTCACTGCGTGTAAAGTGTCAGTATCATCAAGACCTCCATCGCCATCGTCATCAATCAGGTAAAGGGTTCCGCTGTTGTCGAACTGGATATCCTCAACATCATCCGTCCCAGACATTGAACTCTTTATTGTGTCAACAGCTGCGGTCTCAGGGTTTATAGTGATAAGGTCATCCCTTCCACCGTTCTCTATCACGCCGAAGAGCAATCCAGAAATAGGATCGAAATCAATGCCATTCACCGGTTCGTCATCTGTGTTTAAAGCCCCAACACTTTGAATCGCGTTATACCCGTTAGACGCCGTCGAATCGTCGACTGAGACTTTCTCAGCACCTGTGGTGGGGTCATAGATTTCTAGCGAGTACAAGTGACTTCCGGCGTAAGTTCCTCCACCGATCCCGCTCCATGAATAAGTCGAATTGGCCACCATGTATGCCGTACCGCTCGGCGAAATAGTAAACGCTTCGATGTCACTAAACTCAGCACTGTTGGAGGTGTTAGTATCATACAACGCTCTGATCGTACCACCGTCGTTTAGCGAGAGCAGTCCATAGTCAGTCACTGTTGGAGAACTGTTGTACGACTCAATTTTTAAGAGACGCCCAGTATCTTCGTCAACGCCCCAAAGCACAGGCACGGCGTATGTCTCTTTTGACGCGCAAATGAATACGGAACATACAGCTATCGCCAACTGCTTGAAGTATTTATTATTAAACACAATTAAGAATGATATAATAATTTTTACCTTACAACAACCTGACCGTGCTTCCAGGGTTTGTTACAAAAAGAGAGGGACAGCCGCCGAACCGATCTACAAGGTAGACCCCTCTCTAAATTTTGGATCTCAGCTTTCTAAGCAGTCTAACACCAGCTGCTCCTGCCCCAAGAAGAGCAAGGCCGACGAAGCCTGGTCCACTATCTGG
>Ga0208624_1001013_pt1 | contig 13835 bp, 9 predicted proteins | sample Knorr_S23_td_DCM_FD_185607 | JGI IMG/M metagenome (GOLD analysis project Ga0208624, IMG submission 185607) | Marine microbial communities from Southern Atlantic Ocean transect - Knorr_S23_td_DCM_ad_71m_LV_A (SPAdes) (version 2) | ecosystem: Environmental > Aquatic > Marine > Oceanic | place...
CAAAAAACTAAAATATTATATTTTTTAGAAAATTGTTTTTTTAAATCAATGGTTGTAAACAATTGTTCTTTTGATGATTTGATTATTTTTTTGTTAAAATTTGATATTTTAAGATTTTTATTATATTTACTCCAAATAATTAAATCTGATCTTTTTAAGGAAACGTGTGGTTCTCTTAATCTACCTACTGGTAGCAACCTATAATTTTTATCCTTCTCTTGATAATTAATCATAACCAGGTTTAAATCCTTAAATATTTTTCTGTGTTGAAATGAATCATCCAAAATCACAACATCAAAATCAAACTTAGATGACGCAATTTGAGCTGCCCTATACCGATTTTTATCTACAACAATTGGAATGTTTTTTAACTTATTTGCCATTAATAGAGGTTCATCTCCTGCTTTTGTCACTGATGCTAAAATATTATTATTATCTGAAACAATAACCGTTCCTTTAGAGCTTCTTTTGTAACCCCTACTTATGATAACCGGTTTTATATTAAGCTGAACTAAAATTTTTGCAATTTCAATTACCATTGGAGTTTTTCCAGTACCTCCAGTTGTGATATTTCCTACTCCAATAACTGGTTTCTTAAATTTCTTAACTTTTATTAAATTTATATCATAGAGAAAATTTCTTATAAGAATTATTAAGAAATAAAAAATCCTTAAAGAGTAAAACAAAGGCAATTTAATGGCTTTAAAACCATTCATTCGTTTTCTTTTCTATTCTATTTAATTCTTTTGTTATTTTTATTTTTAGTTCTTTTGGATTGTTTATTTTTTTAGTATCAATTATATCTCCATAAATATTTAAAATTCTTCCAAATGGTTTTGGAACAAGAAATAAATCCCAGTTTTTTATTTTCCAGTTTTTTGAAGATATTCCTGATATTGGTAAAATCAATGCTTCTTTTTTTATTGAAGCTTGAACGATTCCATTTTTAATAATATGAATAGGGCCTTTTGGTCCATCTGGTGTTAAATAAATTTTTTTGTTTGAACTTAGTTTATCTAAAATGCCTTTATAAGCTTTATAAGCACCGTTAGAACTTGATCCTCTAATCATTTTCCAACCTAATTTTTCACAAATTCCTGATATTATTTCTGCGTCTTCGTGTAATCCTGCTAATGCAAAAAAATTTAAATTGTTTAAATTAAAAACTGGAAAAAGCAATCTTCCATGCCAAGAACAAATTATTACTGGCCTTTTTTCAAGTTTAATTTTTGCTAAGTTTTCTAATCCAAAGTCTTCTTTTTTGTTTGTCAAAAAAATAAATTTTAATATTAAATACCCTAAGGTTGAATATAATTTTAATTTAAGTGATATAAATAATTTTGTTGATTTCATTAGATGAAATTATACTTATAAATTATAATGTGCAAAGCTCATACACTCATTTAAAATTTGTTTTTCAACTATATTATCTGAATAACCAATACCAGTAATTTTCCATCCAACATAGCTTGCTACAATTGATATAACAGATATGTATTCATTAATGTTCATTTCGTTTAAGTTATTGTACATTTCAAATCCTACTGAGCTAGATATGACTTGATTTATACCGTAATTCTTTTTGTCATATATTTTAGAAACATCTGGAAACCTTGGTTTGTTTTTAAATGGTGTGTTACCTACTAAAGGATTATAACCTGTTTTATTGATATGATCAACTATTTGAACAAATTTATTTGGATTTTTAATTTTTTCAAAAATTATTAGATGATTTTCACCTAAAACCTCTTTAATTGAATTAAAATTTGAAGGAGAAAATGTTTTAATGTCTAAATTACATGGAGTGATGATTTGATAATCTTTAAACTCTATTTTATAATGACCACTTATTAACTTTTTTTTAAAGGAGTTTAAATTTGGCAAATTAACAAAATAAATTAGGCTCATTATCTTGAACCAAACAATGCTGTCCCTAGTCGAATTTGAGTTGATCCTTCTTCTATTGCTATGTTGAAATCTGATGACATACCCATTGATAAATCAGTCAGTTTTTTGTCACTTTCAAGTTGATCATTTAACTTGTCTTTTAATTGCCTTAGTAAAATAAAAGTTTTTCTGGTTTTTTTTTCATCTCTAGTAAACTCTCCTATAGTCATCAAGCCTTTTACAACCAGATGTTTATAGTTAATTATATCCAACATTTGTTCTTGGTCATTTAGATCAAATCCATGTTTTGCAATATCTTTAGATGCATTCACCTGAAGTAAAACTTCTTTTGTTTTATTTGTTTTTTTCAGTGAATTATCTAACCTTTGAGCTATTTTTTTTGAATCAATTGTATCTATAGTATCAAAAAGGTTAATTGCTTTGTTAACCTTATTGGATTGTAAATGACCTATTAATCTTTTTTTTAACTTTGGCAAATTAGGAAGTTGGGGAAATTTATATTCTGCTTCTTGGATTTTATTCTCTCCAATGTTTAAAATCCCTTCTTCAAAAGCAGCTAATATTGCTTCGCTTGAAAATGTTTTAGTAACAGCAACTATTTCAACATTGTGATTTGGTATATTATTAACCAGGATTGAATTGTTTATCTTTTCTTTGATCTTTATTAAGTCATGTCGGTTTATCAACCTTTATCATTCGCCTCATCTATTGTTTCTATGTTAGAATTATCAGGATTTTCTAAATCCTCATCATCATCTTCATGAATCACACGGCTTAGAGAAGAAATTTTTGAGCCTTCATCTAATTTAATTAATTTAACACCTTGAGTAACTCTACCTATAGTTCTTATTTTTTCAATTGGTTGCCTTATCAAGACACCCCTGTCTGTAATTACCATTAGATCATCAGAGTCAACAACTTCCATAATGGCAACCATTTTTCCTACTTTTTCATTAGTTCTCATTGCCATAACACCCATTCCAGCTCTTTTTTGAACCCTAAAAGCCATAACATCTGTTCTTTTTCCAAAACCTTTTTCAGTAGCAACTAAAATAGTTCCCTCTCTTCTGACCACAACCATACCTACAACACAATCATCTTTAGAAGATAGTTTTATGCCAGTTACGCCTTGTGTGTTTCTTCCTTGGGGCCTAGCATCTGTTTCAGGAAATCTTATAGACTTACCTTCTCTTGTTCCTAGTATGATATCGTTTTCACCATTAGTTATCCTAGCTTCAATCAGTTCATCTCCCTCATTGATCTTAATAGCGTAAATACCACCTTTTCTAGGTTTACTATAAGCAGAGAGCGATGTTTTTTTAATTTTTCCATTTTTGGTTGCCATTATTATGTGATGATCATCATCAAAGTTTTTAACACTTACAAATGCTTTGATTCTTTCTTCAGGTTCTGTTCCCAACATATTAACAACTGCTCTGCCTTTTGATGCCCTTCCGCCTGGGGGTATTTCATGTACCTTTAGCCAGTAACATTTTCCTTTGTCTGAAAAAAATAATATGTGGTCATGTGTACTTGCTACAAAAATGTTTTCAACAAAATCTTCTTCTTTTGCTCCTGCTCCCTGCAGTCCCCTACCCCCTCTTCTTTGGCTTCTATAAGTTGAAGCAGCGGTCCTTTTTACATAACCATTATGGGTAAAAGTCAAAACAACATCTTCATCTACTATCATATCTTCTACTGAAAAAGTGGTTCCTACTGGTACAATCTCTGTTTTTCTTTCTTCTCCATATTTCTCACTTATTTCAACAAGCTCGCTTTTTATAATTGACATTTGTTTTGTATGACTATCTAGAATTCCTTTGAGCTCAGAAATTAATTGAATTATTTCTTTATATTCTTGATTTATTTTATCAACCTCTAAACCTGTTAATCTTTGTAATCGCATATCTAGAATTGCTTGACATTGTTTTTCTGTTAAATCAAAAGCATTAATCAAACCCTCTTTAGCTTGTTTTGGATCTTTACTTCCTTTGATTATATCAATAACTTGGTCTATGTTTTCTAAAGCAACTTTTAGACCCTCAAGTATATGGGCTCTAGCTTCTGCTTGATTTAATTCATAATTTGTCCTTCTTATTAATACATCATGTCTATGATCAACAAAAAGTTTGATTACTTCTTTCAGGTTTAAAACCTTAGGAACACCATCAACAAGAGCTAAAAGAATAACACCAAAAGTATCTTTCATTTGAGTATTAACATATAGTTGGTTTAATATAACTTCTGGAACCACATCTCTTTTTGTTTCAACAACAATTCTCATACCATCTTTATCAGACTCATCTCTTATATCCGCAATTCCCTCAATTTTTTTTGATCTTACTAAATCTGCGATTTTTTCAATTAAACTTGCCTTGTTCACTTGATATGGTATTTCATTTACAACGATATTGGATTTGCTTCCTTTTAATGTTTCTATAAAAGCATTCGCTCTTACTCTTATTTTTCCTCTACCTGTTTTATATGCTTCTTTAATTCCATCTAAACCCTCAATAGTTCCTCCTGTTGGAAAATCAGGTCCTTGTGTAAATTCCATAAGCTCATCTATAGTAATATCTGGATTATCAATGAATGCAACAGTTGAGTTGATAATTTCTGTTAAATTGTGTGGTGGTATTTTTGTTGCCATACCCACAGCAATCCCTTCAGAACCATTTACAAGTAAGTTTGGTATTACAGTTGGCAAGACTGTCGGTTCTTGCAAAGTTTCATCAAAGTTTGGTTGCCAATCCACAGTATCTTTTTCAAGATCTCTCAACATTTCAGCGCCAAACCTAGTCATTCTTGCTTCTGTATAACGCATAGCCGCGGCATTGTCTCCATCGACAGAACCAAAGTTTCCCTGTCCATCAACAAGTTCATGTCTCATTGAAAAATATTGAGCCATTCTCACCAATGAATCATAAATAGAAGAATCTCCGTGTGGGTGATATTTTCCCATAACATCACCAACTATTCTTGCTGATTTTTTATAAGGTCTATTCCATTGTGATCCCAATTCGTTCATTCCATACAATATTCTTCTGTGAATGGGTTTTAAACCATCCCTTACGTCAGGTAGTGCCCTTGAAACAATAACTGACATTGAGTAGTTTATATAACTATCTTTCATTTCATCGACAATATCTCTATTTACCGACATGTCTCTTGATGTTAAATCATTCATTTTTTTCCTTTAGTTTTTAAACATCTAGGTTAACCACAAACTTTGCGTGACTTGTAATAAAATCTCTTCTTGCTTCAACATCACTTCCCATCAAATCCATAAAAAGTTTTGATGCTTCACTTATACTTTCTACAGAAACTTTTAACAAAGTTCTGGTTTCTGGATCCATTGTTGTTGTCCATAATTGCTCAGCATTCATCTCTCCAAGACCTTTGTATCTTTGTAAATCAATTTTTTGATTTTTATTATCTTTTAAATATCTCTCAGATATAAATTCTCTCTCTTCTTCGTTATAGGCATATTGCTCTTTTTTACCTTGTTTAACTTTATATAATGGTGGTTGGGCAATATAAACATTTCCATTTGTAATCAATTCGGGCATTTTTCTATAAAGAAATGTTAGAAGCAATGTTCTTATATGACTTCCGTCAATATCTGCATCTGTCATAATTATAATTTTATTATATCTTAATTTGTTTAAATCAAATTCTGCACCAGAACGCTTCTCTAACTCTTCTGAATCTCCGTTTCCACCAAAACCTGCACCTAATGCTGTTATTATAGATTGAATTTCATTGTTGGACAAGAGTTTGTCAATTCGTGCTTTTTCAGCATTAATCACTTTTCCTCTTAATGGTAAAATTGCTTGGAAAGTTCTGTCCCTTCCTTGTTTGGCTGACCCTCCAGCAGAGTCTCCCTCAACTAGAAACAACTCACATCTCTCTGGATCCTTACTTGAACAATCTGCTAGTTTTCCAGGAAGAGAACCTCCCTCTAAAGCGCTTTTTCTTCGAATTAACTCTCTTGCTTTTTTTGCGGCTGCTCTACTTCTTGCTGATAACAAAGCCTTCTCTATTATTCTTTTACCTATCGATGGGTTTTGTTCAAGAAATTCTTGAATGCCTTCATATAAAACACCATCAACTATACCTTTCACATCTCCGTTTCCTAACTTGGTCTTTGTTTGACCTTCAAATTGTGGTTCTGCAACCTTAACAGATATAACCGCTGTTAAACCCTCTCTAAAATCTTCTCCAGATAGGGTTATTTTTTCACTTTTGTTTGTCTTTATTAAATTATTTTTTGTTGCATAACTGTTTAATGATCTGGTCAAAGCTGATCTAAAACCAGAAAGGTGTGTTCCACCCTCAATTGTATTAATGTTGTTTACAAAAGTTAATATATTTTCGTTAAAACCATCGTTATATCTTAATGCAACATCAACAGGAACATCGTTATCTTCTTTAATGACAGTTATAACTTTTTCATGTAGAGCAGAATTAGAAGAGTCGAGAAACTTTACATAGTCAGACAACCCTCCTTTATATCTAAAAGTTTTCTCTTCATTGTTTTTACCTTTTCTTTTATCTAGAAAAGAAATCTTTAGTTTTTTGTTTAAGTAAGCTAATTCTCTTAATCTTTCAGCTATAATCTCATAATCCCAATTTACAGAGTTAAAAATATCTGGATCTGGTAAAAAAGTAACTTTACTACCTGTAGACTTTGAACTTCCTATGGTTTTTAACTTTGAAACTGTGTTTCCTCTTTCATATCTCTGGTGATATTTTTTTCCATCTCTTTTTATTTCTGCTTCTAGCCAGACAGATAGAGCGTTTACAACCGAAACACCCACACCATGCAAACCACCGGAAACTTTATAAGAACCTTTGTCAAACTTACCTCCTGCATGTAAGACAGTCATAACAACCTCGAGAGCTGGTTTTTTCTCTTCTTTATGAATATCTACAGGAATACCCCTTCCATTATCTTCAACTGAAACCGAATTATCTTCATTAAAGACAACTTTTATCTCATCACAAAAACCTGCCAATGCTTCATCAACGCTATTATCAACGATTTCACTTATTAAATGATGTAAACCTCTTTTTCCAACATCTCCAATATACATAGCTGGTCTTTTTCTAACCGCCTCAAGACCTTTTAAAACAGATATTTTTTCTGCACTGTATTCTTTTGTTTGATTTACCATTATTTTATCCTTAAATCTCTAATTATATTTTTTTTTAGCTTTTTGTTTAATTTATCTATTATTTTTTTTTTAATTAAGTTTATTTCGTTTCTCCAAACTGGTGTTTTTGCTACTAAGTATAATACACCTTTTTTGACTTCTCTGGTTTCAACGTTTTTAGAAATTTTCTCTCCAACTACATCTGCCCAAATTAAATGTGTTTTGTTTGCTTCTATGTTTTTTTTTACACCTGTTTTATCAAGTGTGTCTTTTAAAACTTTGTTTAGTGATTGCAATAATATATGTGGTCCCGCTTGTTGTTTTTTTACATTGTACTAGTTCTCATAGGCATTAATAACATTACTTGTTTATCTGTGTTTTTATCATTGCTTTCCGAACTAAACAATGTTGCTGATATTGGAGTGTTTAATCTCATTATAATATTTTCTGTCTCTATATGATTTAAAATATCAGATAAGTAGTTTGCATTAAAACCTATTGTAATACTTTCTTGATTATAATTTACATCTAAACTTTCTTTTGCTTTTGTTGCATTCTCTGAATCTTCTGTTTTGATAATCAACTTGTTTTGATCAATAATAAAATCTATTTGTTTTGTTTCCCTGTTTGAGAAAATTCCCACTCTTTTAACAGATGATAATATTTCTTCTTTTTTTCCTATCATTATTTTGTCGTTGTTTTGTGGAATAACTGCTCTGAAGTTGGGATACTGCGCATCAATTAATCTTGAAAATGCGGTTATGTTTCCAAAAGTAGTGGTTATATGATTTTCTCCAACCCAAATTGTTGTGTCTTTTTGCGTGTCTAATAATGTTAATATTAGGTTTAGAAATTTTTTTGGTATTATTAATGACCCTTCATATCCCTCGGAGAAAAAATCTTCGTTTTTGACATATGATAATCTGTGACCGTCTGTTGCAACTAAACTTATTTGATTTTTCAGAATCTCCATATACGCGCCCATTAAAGACGGTTTTGTATCATCTTTGCTTAATGCAAAAACTGTTTTATTAACAAGTTCTTTTAGTTTTTTAGATTTAATGTTTATTTCTTTTTTATTATCTACTTGGGGAATATTTGGATATTCTTCTGAACTCGTTCCAGATATATTATAATTTCCTTCTTTTGTTTTAATAATTATATTGTTGTTTTCTTCAACCTGTATAATCATTTCTGTTTCTGGTAAAGCAGATGTTATATCTATTAATGTTTTTTGAGGTATTGCAATACTGCCTGTTTCTAGAATTTCGACTGGAATTGTAGAAATTAAAGTTATTTCTAAGTCTGTTGCTCTAATTTGTAATGAATTTGTCTCTGTTAAAAAAAGAAAGCTGTTTAAAATAGGTATTGTGGATCTTGTTGGTGCTGCTTTTGATAATTTCTGTAATGTTTCTAATAGTATATTTCTATTTATTTTTATTTTCATGTTTTTTTAGATTTATTTTAAAATATATTAAAATTCATCTTTTTAGATTAGTTAAATATATAATTCTTAACAACTATTTTTTTAAAAGAGATAATAATTTTTTGTTAATTAAAATATCTTTTAAATAATTAAAATTATATTATTTATATATATTGTTAATTTGTTGAAATGAAGAAATAAAAAACCTTTAAACTTGTTTATATAAATGTTTTATAAAGTTCTATTAAAAAAATACATTATGTTTAGATATTGTTTATATGTCTATAATTTTTATATATATATTAAAAAAAACAACACTAACAACAAAACAAAGGAAGTTTTGTTGATATTTAATTAATAAAACTCTTAATAAAATAAGCCGTTGATTTTTGTTTAATCATTTCATTAAAAAGGTCTATCTTCTTTTTGTTTAGAGCTATTTGTTCTATAAAAGGCCAGTTGTTTTCTAAGTTAGGGACACCTCCTGGTTTAACATCACTAACATATAGCAAATGAACACCATCACCAGTGTTTATAGGAACAGAACATTTATTTAACTCTAAACTTGGAATAACCGACATTAAATCTTCATTAGCGAAATCATTTTTATTTATCCAACCTAACGAACCATTTATGTTTTTGGTAGTTAGATCATCAGAGTATTTATTTGCAAAAAACCCAAAATCAGAAAATGTTTTAATACTATCTTTTACATTTAAAGCAAACTGATATATAGTTTCTTCATCTTCAAAACTAGTTTTAGGAGTAATTAAAATATGACGTGTGTTTATTTTATCACCAAGCTTACCTAAAAGCTGGATAATATGATAACCAAAATCCGATTCAACAATAGGGCTAATCTCCAAAACGTCTAAATTATATGCAGCTTGTTCAAAAGAAGGAACAAAAGTACCCCTACCAACAAAACCAAGCTCACCACCCTTAGATTTAGATCCAGGATCATCAGAAAACTCAAGAGCAAGCTTAGAAAAATCAACACCACTTAAAAGCTCAGCTCTAATAGAATCAGCTAAAGCAAAAGCCAGAGAACGGCTTTTTTCACCAGGAACAATTTTAAAAAACAAATGGCTTACATTATAAGAAGTTGGAACAAAAGATAAACTGTCTTTAAAATTGTTGTAAAACACAACCACTTCATCTTTTGTTATTTTTGAACCACCAAAAAATTGTGCTTGATATTTTTCTGTAATTAATTGTTCACGCATTTCTTCCCACCATTCTCTCCGCAGTTCACCTACGCTTTTCCCTAACATGTTTTCTAAAACTTCTTCAGACCCAGCTTGAGAGATAGATTGGGCAATATATTGCTCTACACTTTGTTCAACTTCTCTGTCTTCAACAACAATACTTTCTTCTTCAGCAATTTCTAAAATTATTTTTTGATTAATTAAAGAGGTTACGATAGATTTTTGAAGTGTTTTTAGTTTTTCAGAGTCGAAACGCGGGTCAAGGTTTTGTTGAATTGCTGTCATTTGTGTTAATTGTGCAACATCACTTTTTAATATTATATGTTCACCAACAATAGCTGCTATACCATCAACAAGATTATCTTGGCTTTGAACAAACAAAAACAAACAAACCAGTACAGAAACAAACTTTTTAATCATCTTTATACTCCACTAAAAGGCTGTCAGTCAGACTTTTTAACAACCTTGCTTTTTTGTAATTATAAATATTTTGACTTATTTGATCGTAAACTTCATCTAAACCAAGAAAACCACCACTTTTTAGATGATCTATTATTTCCACAACATGATAACCAAAATCAGTTTTTATTGGTCCAACAACCCTTCCTTTTGTATGAGAAGAAAAAACAATATTGTCTAAAGTTGGGGGTAAATCACCTTTTTTAACCTTAGAATATATTATACTAAACTCCTTCATTGTTTCTAGTTTTATACTCCCATCTTTTTTTGATAAAGCAAGACCAACTTTTTTTGCCTCTTCAACATCTTTTGAAATAAAATGTGCAACTAAAAGCAAATCATCCTTTCTTATAAAATTAAACTTATTCTCAAAATAATATTTACGAATCTCGTTCATATCTACAAAAATACGTTCTTCCAGGTGTTTTTCTAAAAACAGATTCCCATATAAAAACTTTCTATAATCAGAAACTTTTTGTTCAAGAGAATCTATTGTTCCACCAATATTATCTTTATAACCCAAAAACAACAAGTCTGAGGTGCTTTTTTCTTTTGTGTCCACAATTTTTTCTTCTTTTGAAACGTTGTTTTCTTTAGCACAAGACAAAATAAAAACAGCGAAAAGAAAAAACACAAATATTAATTTAATTTTCATTTTCTTTTTTTAAAAAACTTAAAAACAAAACAACTGTCGACAAAGACATTTCAACACCAGAAACAAAGACTTTAAAAATTAAGCCTTTAGAATTGTTTTCAACAGTAAAATCAATACTCTTTTCATTGAAAAACAAAGAAGTTTTTTCAACAAGACGAATCACCTCACCTTTATCAAAAACATCAAACAAAAGGTTAAAACCCGCATCAAAAGTTTTTAAATGTAACAAATCTGTGTTTATAGACAACAATCTAATTTTTTTTACTAAAAGTAACAACCTTAGTGGGGTTGGCAAAAACCCAAAGCGATCTTTAATATCTAAACCAACCAGATCAACCTCATCCAGATTTTTTGACAATGATAACTTTCTATAAAAAAACAATCTATCATCTTGGCTTTCCATAAAATCCTCAGGTATTAAAGCGTCCCTGTTAATAGACATGTTAAAAACAACATTTTTTTCTTGTTTAACAACCCCCGACAAACCTTTTTTTAAAGATTCCGCCTTTTCTTTTATCATTTTGTTGAAAAAATTTAAACCAACATTTGAAAGATGACCACTTTGTTCTGTTCCAAAAAGATTACCACCACCACGCATTTCAAAATCCCGCAAAGCTATATTATAACCAGAACCCAAACTAGAGTTATACTGAAGCGTTCTTAATCTTTCATGAGCGTCTTGTGATAACTCAACATTGGGGGTTATCAAATAACAATAAGCTTGCGAAGTAGACCTGCCAACACGACCACGCATTTGATAAAGCTGTGACAAACCATATTTGTGAGAGTTGTAAATAAAAATTGTGTTTACATTAGGAAGGTCTACACCTGCCTCAATAATGGTTGTACATACCAACAAATCAATCTGTTTAGAAAACATCTCTTTCATTATTTTTTCTAATTCAACAGGTTTCATTTTACCATGAGCAAACTTAATTGAAAGATTTGGCAACAGTTTTTTTAATTTAATTACCATACCAGCGATTTTTTCAACATTATTATAAACAAAAAAAGATTGGCCACCCCTTTCTTTTTCATATAAAGCTGCGTGTTTTATGGTAGAGCTATCAAAACTCAACTGGTTGGTTACTACCGATTGACGACCTGGTGGTGGGGTTTTAATAGTTGTTATATCTCTAATCCCCATTAGAGCAAATTGCATTGTTCTTGGGATTGGTGTTGCGCTCATTGTTAAAACATCTACATTGTTTGAAAAAACACGCAACCTTTCTTTGTGGTTAGCTCCAAACCTATGCTCTTCGTCAATAATGATCAAACCTAGATTTGGGATTTTTATATCACCCGATAAAACCCTATGAGTTCCAACAACAATATCAATTTCACCTTCATTAATTTTTTTTATATTTTTTAACATGATTTTTTTTGGAACAAAACGAGAAAGTTGACACAAATTAAAACCCAACACACTCAACCTTTCTTTAAAAGCTTGAAACAATTGGTTGGTTAAAATTGTGGTGGGTGCTAAAACAACAACTTGTTTATTGCTGTTCAAAGCCTTTAAAGCAGACCTTATCGCAACTTCAGTTTTTCCAAAACCAACATCACCACACAAAAGACGGTCCATGGGTTTGCTGTCTTCCATATCATTCTTTATTTCTTCGTAAGCCAGCAACTGGTCTTTTGTTTCAATGTGTTTAAAACCAAGTTTTAAATCATTGAGTAATTCACCATCTTTTTCAAAAGAGATTCCATTTTCATTTGTTCTTTTTCCATACATTTCAACAAACGAATCAACTATTTCTCCAGCAGACTTCTTTGCTCTAAACTTTTCTTTTTCCCAAGAAGTTTTTCTAAGGTCTGTAATATTATCACGATTTTTAGGCCCAATATATTCGTCTAAAAAATGTAGATTTTCTAAAGGAACATGAACTTTATCACCGTGTTTATATTCAAGAACCACACACTCAACAACAGAGAAACCACTTTTAACTCTTGAGAGACCTTTGTAAACACCAACACCTAAGTTTTCATGAACCACCAAACTCTTCCATTGAAACGTATTTAAAAAACCACCAGAAAACTTAGAAACACTTTTCTCAACAGCAGATATTTCTGGGACTTCAAAAACATCAGACAGTTTTAAAAAAAAGAGCCCCAAAACAGATGAAGAAAAAGAATTTATAAGCTTAACATTAGAACTGTCAAAAGAGGAAAATACAACAGACTTTGTTTTATATGAAAGCTCAGGGTTAAAACACAAGACAAACTTATTTACACCCTCCCCCTTTTTCAAATCCACCAAAGGTTTTAATAAAGAAGTGTTTTTTTTAAACCCAGAATGGTTTATGCACGCAACATCATATTCAATTTTTGGCGTTTGATCATATAAAGAAACCGAAACCCCCCCACTCAAATCCTTTTTAACGAGTAAAGACTTGTAAAAAAAACCCACCCCTTTTTTATTAAAATTTTTTGAAGAAATAGGTTTTTCCAACCTAACCTCTTCTGGCTTTAACACCGAAACCTGTGTTTGGGTCTCTGTATCAAAAGAACGAACCGAAAATATTCTATCGATATCAAACTCAACACGCACAGGGTGTTTGTCCCCGAAAAGAAAAAAATCAACAACAGATCCACGAACCGAATAAAAACCAGGTGAGAAAACCTTGTCAGACAAATCCATATTTAAACTTATTAATAAATCTATTAACTCACGCCTTGTTTTATATGAAGACAAAAAAACCTCTTCGTTTTTTTGTGATGAAAAAAACTTAGACTTGAGAAAACTAAAGGATTTTTCCGAGCAAACCAATATCGAGTTGTTGTTTTTTTTAAACCTACTAATAGCGTGCAAGTCAGAACCAGAAATTTCCTCTAAATGATTACTTTTAATAAAACTAAGACACCTTTCTTTAAAAAAATGATTTATAATTTCAAATAGCGAAATTCTTAGAGAGTGGTCGTTGCAAACTATTACCATCGGCGATGGTTTTTTATCAGAAAATAAAAAAATTAAAAAAGGGAGTAAACCTTCAGAAACATTTTTAAAACCCGCCTCCAAA
>Ga0208624_1001014_pt1 | contig 13776 bp, 17 predicted proteins | sample Knorr_S23_td_DCM_FD_185607 | JGI IMG/M metagenome (GOLD analysis project Ga0208624, IMG submission 185607) | Marine microbial communities from Southern Atlantic Ocean transect - Knorr_S23_td_DCM_ad_71m_LV_A (SPAdes) (version 2) | ecosystem: Environmental > Aquatic > Marine > Oceanic | place...
CAAGTTAATTATGTCAAAAAAAGACTCAATAGAAGTAGAAGGGAAAGTTAAAGAAGCTTTACCAAATGCAAATTTTAAAATTGAATTAGCAAATGGGCATGAAGTTCTCGCTCATGTTTCAGGTAAAATAAGAATGAATTTCATTAGAGTTATACCTGGAGATAGAGTTTTAGTAGAATTATCACCCTATGATTTAACAAGAGGCAGAATAACATATAGGTTTAAATAAAATGAAAGTAAGATCGTCAGTAAAAAAAAGATGTGACAATTGTAGAATTATTAGAAGGAGAAGAGCAGTAATGGTAATATGCTCCAATCCTAAGTGTAAACAGAAACAAGGATAAGTAATGGCAGTAGTAAAAGGTGTAAATATACCTGACAACAAAAGAATAGAAATTGCATTAACAAGCATTTATGGCATTGGAAGAACTGGTGCTAAAAAATTAATTGAAAGAGCTGGCGTTTCTGACAATCCAAGAGTTAAAGATCTTAGTGAAGAAAAACTAAACCTTATTAGGTCACTTGTTGATTCTCTTGAAGAACCTATTGAAGGTGACTTAAGAAGATCTGTTAGGGATGATATTAAAAGACTTGGTGATATCAAAACCTACAGGGGTGATAGGCACAGAAGAAACCTTCCTGTAAGAGGACAAAGAACCAAAACTAATGCAAGAACTAAGAGAGGCAAAAAGATTGCAATTGCTGGTAAAAAACAAGTAACTAAACATTAAAATGGCTAGAAAAACAAGACAAAGAAAAAAAGAAAAAAGATTTATACAAAAAGGTATGGCTTATATTTCAGCTACCTTTAATAACACTATAATTACATTAACTGATGAATCTGGTAATGTGCTCTATTCAAGTGGAGCAGGATCAGTAGGATTTAAAGGGTCGAGAAAATCAACATCTTTCGCAGCTCAAAGAATCGCAGAAACTTTGGCAAAAAAAGCTGAAGAAATAGGTCTTAATAAACTTGATGTAGTTGTAAAAGGTCCTGGAGCTGGAAGAGAAGCAGCAATTAGAGCTCTTCAGTCATCAGGCCTTAATGTTCTTAGTATTAAAGATGTAACGCCGATACCACACAACGGTTGTAGACCACCTAAAAGAAGAAGAGTATAGAAGGAGCATAAAATTGAAACTTAGAACATCAATAACTTGCAAAGAATGTGTAAGAATGGGCGAAAGGCTTTGCTCAAAACCTTCTGGAAAATGTTCGGTAGAGAGAAATCGGTTAAGGAAGAATTCATATGTCCCAACTAGAAGATTGTCTGACTATGGAACTCAGCTAAGAGAGAAACAAAAAGCTAGAATTATTTATGGAATAATGGAGAGACAATTTCGAACTTATGTCAAAAAGGCTTCAAAAATGGAAGGTATTGCTGGTGAAAATTTATTATCAATTTTAGAAAGTAGGCTAGATAATACAGTGTTTAGATTAGGATTTGGAAGATCAAGAGCCCAATCAAGACAGCTCGTTAGTCATGGGCATTTTCTTGTAAATGGTAGAAAAGTTGATGTACCAAGTTATCTAGTTAGAAATGGGGACAAAATTGAGATATCAGAAAAATCAAAAAAAACTGAAATGTTTAAAACTATGGATCTTGATGAAGAAATGAAAGAAAGAAATGTTCCTGAATGGTTAAAATCGGATAGAAAAAATGGTTCAGGGGATGTTATATCTAAGCCTGAAACAGATGATATGGAAATTGGAATTCAAACAAGATTAATTATTGAATATTATTCAAGGAGATAAAATGGGAATGATGCCAGAAGAAATAGAAAAACAGTTTGGTGTAACAACTACATCTGAATTTGAAGAACAGATGAGTGAAAAAAAATTACCAGAACTTTCATTTGTAATAAATGAAGAAAATGAAAAGTATGCTGAGATTATTGCAAGTCCTCTTCCCAAGGGAATGGGTGATACTATCGGCAATTCAATGAGAAGGACACTACTTAATTCTCTATCTGGTGCAGCAATAACATGGGTAAGAATAGATGGAGTTCAACATGAATACTCATCAATAGATGGTATGACTGAAGGTGTAATTGAATTTATATTAAATCTTAAAAATATTAGATTAAAAGCTATGTCAGAAAGATCTGGAAGAATGAGATTAGATGTCAAAGGTGAGGGAAAAATTACAGCTGGAGACATAATGACGAGTGCAGATTTTGAGATTGTTAATCCAGAATTATATTTAGCAACTTTAAACAGTAGTTCATCTAAGCTTTCTGTTGAATTTAATGTTGAGCATGGTGTTGGATACATTCCAGCAGATAGATTTGCACAAGAAAGCCTTGGCATTGGTTTTTTGCCTGTTGATTCAATTTTTAGTCCTGTGAGAAAGGTTAACTACTTTGTTGAAGATATAAGAATTGGAAATGAGACTAATATTGAAAAATTAACTTTAGAAATATGGACAGATGGCTCAATACTTCCTTCTGATGCAGTAAAAAACGGTGCAGATATACTAATGAAGAAATATTTTCAATTTGTAAATCTTGAAGAAGTAACTAATGTAGTTGAAACAAACGATTCAAAAGGTGTTTCTGCAGAAGTTTATAACACTCTTGTTGAGAGCCTTGATTTATCGAGCAGAACTTTCAATTGTTTAAAAAGGAGCGGATTAAATCGAGTAGGAGATATTATAGAATTTCCTCTTGGTCCTGAAATGCTTAAACTCAAGAACTTCGGGCAGAAATCTTTAGATGAGCTTGAAGAAAAACTGCAACCTTTCATAAAACAGGTTGAAGAAGAAGGAAAAGCATAGCAATGAGACATAGAGTTTCTGGATATAAATTAGGTAGAAAGACTGGCAGCAGAAAAGCGCTTTATAGAATTCTTTTAAACGAATGTATAAAGCGTGGAAAGATTAGAACCACAATGTCTAAAGCTAAAGCAGTGCAACCAAAATTAGAAAAACTTATTACTCTTGGCAGGAAAGGCTCTGTTAACGATAAAAGAAAAGCTTATTCTATTGTCAATAATACTGAAATCACTAATGAGTTGTTCAATGTAGTTAGTAAAAGATTTGAAACTAGAGATAGCGGATTTACAAGAATCACTAAGTTGGGTTACAGAAAGGGTGACTCATCTCACATGGTTGAGCTGTCTATAATTGATGATATTACTACAGAATCAACTGAAAACGAAAATGAAGATGAATAATTTAGTTGTAGCAATAGAGTATGATGGAACAAAGTTCCAAGGATCTCAAAAACAACCAAACACCAGAACAGTACAAGGTGCTTTTGATGAAGCATTAACTTCTATTCATAAGAAAAATGTTATATCTGAGTTTGCTAGCAGAACCGATTCTGGAGTGCATGCCATAAAACAGGTAGTGAACTTTAAATCAAACTTAGATATTACTGAAGAATCATGGGTTGATACTTTAAATTATAATCTTCCTAAAGATATTAGAGCTTTTAAATGTAATAAAACTGAAAGCAAAATAGATGTGAGAAGAGATGCACTAATAAGAGAATATACTTACAGGCTAATACTTGGAGATAGGATATCGCCAATTGAATATAATTATTTTGAGCATATTAAAGAAAGCCTTGATATTAGCTCACTTGAAAATGCAACCAATGTATTTATTGGTAAACATAATTTCTTGTCTTTTACAGGAAGGTTGCTTCCGAAAAATTCAAATACAATCAGAGAAATTAAATCTATTAAATATAATTTTTCTGGAAGAAAAATGGATATTATTATTTCTGGAAACTCATTTTTATATCAACAAGTTAGAAGAATAGTTGGCTCGTTGATATTATTAATGAAAAATAAAATAAGTTTAACTAACATTCAAGAAGCATTAGATATGCCTAGTAAAGGTAAATTTAATCTACTTGTTTCTTCAAAAGGTTTATACTTATCTGACATCAAATACAAAAACATTCTAAATTAATTATGGTTAACAAAGATTTAAATAAAATATCAATTAGTTCAAAAGAAATTAGTCATGAGTGGCATTTGATTGATGCCAATGATCAAGTTCTAGGTAGAGTTGCTACTCAAATAGCAATGAAACTAATGGGAAAAGAAAAAGTAGGCTATGCTCCAAATTTAGCAACAGGAGATTTTGTAGTAGTTATAAATTCAAAAGGTGTTAAATTAACAGGAAATAAAGATACCCAGAAAGAGTATTTTAAACATTCCGGCTACCCTGGTGGTGAAAAGTTGATAAAATTTCAAGAAATGATGGAAAAAGATCCTAATGAAGTAGTTGTTAATGCAGTAAAAGGAATGCTTCCAAAAAACAAATTAAGGGATGTAATGATGAAAAGACTAAAAGTTTTTTCAGACAGCTCCCATCCTTTTGAAAAAAATATTGAAAAGAAATAGGAGAATATATTGTCTACTCAAAAGTATTACTACGGAACAGGAAAAAGAAAATCTGCAATTGCCAGAGTAAGAATTTATAATGGTAATAAACCTGGTGGAGTTACAGTTAATGGCAAACCTCTTCAAGAAGCAATACCGGTTGAGATATGGCAAAAATCAGCAACAAGACCATTGGAATTACTTGATGTAGCTGGAAGTTTATCTGTTATTGCAAAAACTCATGGTGGAGGTATTTCTGGACAAGCTGATGCATTGTCATTAGGCATATCAAGAGCTCTTATTAAAATGGATCCGTCATATAGAAAGAAATTGAAAACCAAGGGTTTATTAACAAGAGATTCAAGAGTAAAAGAAAGTAAAAAATACGGATTGAAAAGAGCAAGAAAAGCTCAGCAATTTACTAAAAGATAACTATTTAAGCTTAATTTTAGCTATCCTGTCTAGATTATTTAAATCTTTAAATATAGATATTTCAAAGTTTTTTAATCTTATTAGATATTCAGAATGCTCAGGATCAATTTCAATTAATGCAATCCCCCCTTTTTTCATAATATTGGGCAAAATATTAAAAAATATTTTTATGAAATGTAAACCATTATCTTTTGCATAAAGAGCCTCTTTTGGTTCAAAAACTAATTCTTTAATTTTTTTATCTTTAGGAATATAAGGTAAATTTGCAGTAACAATATCGTACTTTCTATCAAAAGTATTCAAGATTTCTTCAATGCCAATACTATGCAGAGTTATTTTTTTTTCTAATTTAAATTTTGATATATTTTTTTTTGCTATTTTAAATGTATAAGGATCAATAGCATCAAAAAAAACATCATTTGAGGAATTTAAAATAAAAGAAATCGGTATGCAACATGTTCCTGTTCCAATATCAATTCCAATGTATTTAGATTTTTCTTTTGAATGTTCAGTTAATTTCTCTACTATTAATTCAGTTTCATTTCTTGGAATTAAAGCTTTGTGTGAGTCATTAATATAAACATGAAAATTATGTCCATAAAACCAGGCCTCATCTAATATGTACTGAATAGGGATGCCTTTAGATCTTTCTTTTATAATTTCATTTAAATTCAATAAGGTATTTTTTTTTAATTCATTATGTGAAAATTTTCCAAATACTTCCTCTTTTTTTAAGCTCTGCCCAAAATATTTCTTAAAGAGCTTGCTTGTGAAGATTAATTCTGTTTCTGCCTCAGCTTCAATCTTGTCAAAGGTTATTGATTCAATTTGATTAAGTGTATAAATATATGATTCAATTATCTTCATTTTCAGATAATTTTTTTATTTGTTCATTTCTGATTAATTTATCGATCAATATATCAATAGATCCATTTAAAAATTCATCTAAATTATAAACTGACTCATTTATTCTATGATCAGTTATTCTGCCTTGAGGAAAATTGTATGTTCTAATTTTTTCTGATCTGTCACCACTACCAACTTGATCCTTCCTATTTTTACTATGTTCAAGTTGTTGTTTCTGATATTCAAGATCCCATAACCTAACTTTAAGTAAATCCATTGCTATAAGCCTATTTTGAGACTGAGATCTTTCCCTTTGGCATGTAACTACAATCCCTGATGGATTATGTGTAAGCCTTACCGCTGTTGCAACCTTATTAACATTTTGACCGCCTGCTCCACCAGAATGGAAAATGTCAGTTCTAATATCCTCTTGGTTAATAGTTATATTTATATCTTCAAGTCTTGGCAAAACCGCAACTGTTACTGCAGAAGTATGTATCCTTCCTTGTGATTCGGTCGAAGGCACTCTCTGGACTCTATGTGTACCTGCTTCGTGTTTCATTTTTCTGAAAACCCCAGAACCATTAATTTCAAAAGTAACTTCTTTAATGCCACCCAATCCGTTGTCATTCATATCAACTAATTTGAAAGACCAGTTTTGTAACTCTGTGTACCTTTGGTACATTCGGAAAATTTCTCCAGCAAATATACTTGCTTCATCACCACCAGTTCCAGCCCTAACTTCAACTATAGCATCTGCTTTATCTCTAACATCTTTTGGTATAAGTTGTTCCTGCAAATCAGCACTTAAAGTTTCAATTTCTTTCTCTAAATCAGAAATATCTTCTTTTGCAAGTTCTATTAATTCATTATCACTTTCTTCTTTTACTATTTGTTTTAGGTCATAAAGTTGAGATGATTTTTGATTTATATCTTGGTATAAATTTACAATTTTTTTTAACTCACTGTGTTCTTTTGCAAGCTTTGTGATCAATTGGATATCTGAAGCATTATTTTGATCAGACATTAGTTTTTCAATTTCAAAAAACCTTTCTTCAATATTTTTTAGTTTATTTAAGGTTGATTTATCCATTTTTAATTAATTTTGAGTATATTTCATCTACGTTGAATTTCATCTTAGTGGTTACCCCACTTGAAAGTTCTTTCATTTCAATCTCATCATTATTTAATTCATTTTCTCCAACCACTATTAAAAATTTTGATTTGATTTGATTAGCATATCTCATCTGAGATTTAAAACTTTTATTTGCAGATGCATTTAAAACAACAATATTTTTCTCCCTCAATGTATTGGCAAGTGTGTTAGTTTTTACCCAAGCTTCACTTGTTAATGAGATGATAGTTAAATTGGGTAAGTCATCTACTTCAAAAAAACTTTCATCCATTGAAATCATTATTCTTTCTATTCCGCTACCAAAACCAGCTGCAGGTGTGTCTGGGCCTCCAATATGTGAAATTAAATTATCATATCTTCCCCCTGATAATATACTCGCTTGAGATTTTTCACTTCTACTTGCGGGCTCAATTTCGAAAACAGTCATTGAGTAATAATCTAAACCTCTTACTAAGTTGTGATCAATAATCAAATCAACATCATTAAATTGATCAATTATTTTATTAATGATTATTTGGAGCTTGTCCCAATGTTTCTTGGATTCATCATCAAGGAATTCGATTGGTTTTGGAGATTTTAAAATTAAATCCATGGTAATTTTTTCTTTGGAATCAAGAATTCTAATAGGATTTAAATCAAACTTTTTTTTATCAATTTCTGGAAGATCGTTCTTCATTGTAGAGAAATAGTCTATAAATTCTTTTCTAAATCTTTCCCTAGAATTTTTATTACCAATTGAATTCAATCTTAATTTAAGATTTTTTATTCCTAATTTTTTTAAATAGGTTAGTCCTACAAGAATTATTTCTGCATCTGCTTCAGGGCTATTATCTCCAAATATTTCAACTCCAAATTGATGATGTTGCCTCATTCTGCCACTTTGAGGTCTTTCATGGCGAAACATTGGTTCAATATAAAATAATCTCAGAGGGTAAGGTAAATTATGCATGCCATGTTCAACAAATGCTCTACAAACAGGAGCTGTTCCTTCTGGTCTTAATGTAAATTCATTTCCACCAAGATCAGTGAGGTTATACATCTCTTTCGTAACTACATCTGTTCCCTCTCCAACTGCCCTTTTAAACAAACTTGTTTGTTCAAAAACAGGAGTAGTTATTTCGTTATATCCAAATGACCTTGCTGTTTCTCTGGCAATTATTTCAATTTTATTCCAGTTAGACTTCAATTCTGGAAGATGATCTGATGTTCCTCTTGGTGCTTTAAATTCCATAATTATATAATCATTAAGTTAATGTAAATTTAAGGATATATTAATTCCAATTAAACTTATATAAAAATAGCCACAATTTTAAAAAATATGAAAATTATTAGATCAGAAAATGAAATAATTAGTTATTGCAATGACTTGAAATTAAAAACCTCTTTTGTGCCAACTATGGGATCTTTGCACAATGGACATATAAGATTATTAGAAGAAGGTAAAAAATATGGTAATTATTTAATTTCGTCATTATTTATAAATCCCCTTCAATTTAATAATCCAGAAGATTTAGCCAATTATCCAAAAAACTTCAATGAAGATTTAAAAATTTTTGAAAAATATGGTGTTGATCTAGTGTATTACCCAAAAGAAAAAGAAATATTAAACTCAAACTTAAAAAAAATAAATTCTGCCTCACAAGGAAAAATTTTAGAAGGAAAATATAGGCCAGGTCACTTTGATGGAGTCTTAACCATTGTTAATAAATTCTTTGAAGTTATTAAACCAGATTACGCTTTATTTGGAATTAAAGATTTTCAACAATTATGTCTAATTTATACAAAGTTATCTCCAATTCATGGAACTTCTATAATTCCAGTTGAAACTGTCAGAGAACCTTCAGGCCTTGCATTGAGTAGCAGGAATAAACTTTTAAATGATGATCAAAAATTTGTAGCATCCAAAATTTATGAAGGATTGAAATTACTTGAAAAAAATATAAAGGAAGATCCTGAGATTAATTACATAAGTTTCCTAGAAGATTTTTATAAAGACTATAAATCTTTAGAAATTGAATATATTTTTTTAGAGAATACTTCAATATTTGATGAAAATGAAAGATTAATTTCAAAGCTGCTAAATAACAAGAATCAAGTAATTATGGTAGCTGCGAAAGTTGGAAATATAAGATTAATAGATAATTTATTAATCAGCTAAATTGTTCAGAATCTAAATATAATTTAACTTTATCAACATAAGTTGAGGAACTTAATTTAATTAGCTCGACATGCCTTTCATTTATTTCACCTCTTATTCTAGCTGGATTGCCCATGACAAGAGATCTTGGAGGTATCTTCATATTTTCAAGGACCATTGAGCCAGATGCAATCAAAGAAAATTCGCCAACAATTACTCCTTCATTTAATATTGATCCATTACCTAATAAACAATTATCCATAATATTTTTTGCATGACATATTACACCATGGCCAATTGTTACATTATTACCAATAGTTGCATCATCATCAGAATGTATAACTGAATTATCTTGAATATTCGTTCTTTCACCAATTCTTATCGAACCATTGTCAGCCCTAACGACTGCACCAAACCAAATACTTGAAAAAGTATTTAAAATTACATCACCAATGACTGAAGAAGAAGGAGCAATGTAAGAATTGTCGGAAATGGTAGGAAATTTATTATTTACCTTTATTAGCATTAGGGATACCTTTTAAAATTCAAAGTCATATTGACAACATACGGCTCATTAACCTTTGATAATTTAAAATTTTCAATAGCTTTAATTTTATCGCCTTTATCATTTTCAATATAAAAATTAACTTCAGATGTTAATTCAGATTTATATTTTGGAGCAACTAATACATTTAGGTATCTTCCATATAAAGTTTCAACAATTTCAGATTGGGAATTTCCAAATTCTGCATAAATTACTATACCTTCTTTAATGGGTTGACCATTAACATAAGCATTCCCCATGAAAACGTGCGGGAATGCTGGAGGCCCTTCGGAGGAGATGAGAAGTTCATCTTCATTGTTTGAACAACTAATCATCAAAATCAAAAATATTATAGTGCTTAGTAATTTTTTCATATGCTCATTGCTTCTAATATGTTTAATTCAGTGTAATTTTCAAATTCTTTAGCGATATTAATAATTTTTAAATCTGAAAAATGTGGACCCATAATTTGCAAACCTACTGGAAGCCCTTTCGATATTCCGCAGGGTATTGAAATTGCAGGAATCCCAGCAATATTTGCAGGCATAGTACATATATCATTTTGATACATTGTTAAAGGATCATCAATCATAGACCCTAAATCAAAAGCAGTTATTGGTGATGTAGGTGAAATTAAAATATCATATTTTTTAAATACTTCTTTAAATGAATGCACAATCATTCCTCTAACTTTTTGTGCCTTTCCATAATATTCATCATAATAACCAGATGATAGTGCAAATGTCCCAAGTAATATCCTTCTTTTAACTTCTTCGCCAAAATTACTTCTTGTATTTTTTATAACTTCCCATGAACTTTGATGTTTGTTATCAGAAAGGCCGTATTTAATTCCATCATATCTATTAAGGTTTGAAGATGCTTCTGATGGAGCAGTTAAGTAATATACTGGCAAGGATTCTTTAATATAAGGAACTGAAACATTTTCAACTTTAGCACCTATTTTTTTTAATTCATTAATAGAATTTTCAAAATAATTTCTAACATCATCTGATATACCTTCTCCAGTCAATTCATCGCATATTCCTATTTTTAAATTTTTTATTTCAGTATTTTCAACTTCATTAAAATTTTTGAATGAAGTTGAATCATCACTGTCGTAACCTTTTATAGTGTTATAAAGTAATTCACAGTCTTCAACATTTTTAGAAAAAGGACCTATTTGGTCCAATGAACTACCGAAAGCAATTAGACCATTCCTGCTTACAGTTCCATAAGTCGGCTTTAACCCAACAACTCCACATAATGATGCTGGCTGCCTAATGCTTCCGCCAGTATCCGAACCAATGCTCAAAAGATTTTGGGATGAGGCAACAGATGCAGCTGACCCGCCACTACTACCACCAGGAACCTTAGAAAGGTCCCAAGGGTTAAGGCAAGGACCAAATTGGGAAGTTTCATTTGAGGATCCCATTGCAAATTCATCACAATTAGATTTTGATGTGATTATTGCACCTTCATCTAACAATTTATCAACAACAAAAGCATTTTTAGGGGGCAAGAAATTATTTAAAATTTTTGAACCAGCTGTTGTTAAAATATCCTTTGTATTAATCGCATCTTTAATTGAGATTGGCACACCAAGTAGTTTTTTATCTTTAAAAGCTTCAAAATTTTTATCGATATATTTTGCCCTTTCAGTTGCTTCTTTTTCGCAAACTGTAATAAGTGAATTTATTTTATTATTAATTTTTTTTGATCTATTGATAAAAAAATTTGTAACTTCAGTTACAGATACTTCTTTTGACTTGATTAAATCTATACATTTTTTTGCGGAAAGTTTATCTAAATTCATTTTTTACCTATCAAGAATTTTTCTAATTTTAAAAAACCCATTTTCATTTTCCGGAGCATTTTGAAAAATTTCCTTATTTATAAAAGAATTTTTTATTTCATCAGTTCTTAAATTTTCCAATTCAACCACTTTTTTATCATCAATTTCCCAATAATTTAAGTTAAAGCCCTCAGTTTCAATGTTTTTGAGAGATGAAAAATGGTCAATAATATTTTTAATTTGATCCTTGTACTTTTCAAGTTCTTCTGTGGATAAATTAATTTTGGCTAATTCTGCCAAATTTTCGATATTTAAATTATTGTTATCTGTGTTCATGGCTAGAATTTAGTATATCAACAATTGACAGAGAATACTTATAATTCTTAGAATGAATACGTAGGCGTGACGGGAAACCTTAAATAATAAAGAAGGAAAGTTTTGACAAAGTATATCTTTGTAACAGGAGGAGTTGTTAGTTCCCTTGGTAAGGGGATTGTTTCAGCATCTATTGGAAGGATACTAAAAAACAAGGACATTAACGTCTCTATAATGAAACTTGATCCATACCTTAATGTGGACCCTGGAACTATGTCACCCTTCCAGCATGGTGAAGTATTTGTAACTGCTGATGGATCCGAAACTGATTTAGATTTAGGACATTATGAAAGATTCATTGATGAAGAACTAAACAAATTTTCAAGTTTTACTGCAGGAGCAATTTACAGAGAAATTATTGAAAATGAAAGAGAAGGAAAATATCTAGGCGGAACAATACAAACCATTCCTCATGTAACAGATTTAATTAAAGATAAAATTTTTAAAGCCGCAGAAGAGACTAATGCTGAAGTTATGATTGTAGAAGTTGGAGGTACAGTTGGTGATATAGAAGGGCAACCATTTATTGAAGCTATAAGGCAAATTAGAAGTGAATTTGGTCAAGAAAATACTCTTTTTATGCATTTAACTTTACTTCCAAAGCTTGGTGCTACTGGGGAAGTAAAAACAAAGCCTACCCAACATAGTGTAAATTCATTAAGAGCAATGGGTATTCAGCCAGATTTTTTGGTATGCAGGAGTGATGAAGAATTTGATAATGGAATAAAAAGTAAACTGTCATTACATTGCGATGTAAAACTCCAAAGAATATTTTCACTAGAAACTCTTGATACAATTTATGCAGTGCCTATTACTCTTGAGGGTCAAGAAATGGGAGACAAAATTTCAGAATTTTTAAATCTCAAAAAAAACAAATCTGATTTAGAGCTATGGAAGAAGATGGTTTCGGTAATAAGGAATGATAAAAAAAATTTAAACATTGGTATTATCGGAAAATATACTTCACTTGAAGATTCATATCTTTCAGTAAAAGAAGCACTTTTGCATGCTGCAGTTAACCAAGAATTAAATTTAAATATTGATTGGATATCATCTGATGAAATTAATGATGAAGACCCTGGGAAGGTATTAGGCAGACTTTCAGGAATTGTAATTCCTGGAGGTTTTGGCCCAAGAGGTATTGATGGAATGGTTAAATGCGCTAATTATGCAAGAACAAAGAATATTCCCTATTTAGGTTTATGTTTGGGAATGCAAATAATGGTAATTGAATATTCAAGAAATGTTTTAAACCTTCATGACGCAAACTCTTCTGAGTTTGATCAAAATTCTAAAAACCATGTAATTGATTTTCTCCCTGGACAAATGAAATTAAAAGAAACTGGAGCAAGCATGAGGTTAGGAAACTATCCTTGTGTTATTGATAATAAATCTAAAGTTTTTAGTTGTTACAAAGATAATGAAATTATTGAAAGGCATAGGCACAGATATGAAGTAAACAATGAATATAGGTCAGAGCTAGAAAAAAAAGGATTGTTAGCTTCAGGAACTTCACCTGATGGAAACCTTGTAGAAATTATGGAGGTATCTAATCATCCATTTATGATTGGTAGTCAATTTCATCCAGAGTTTTTATCAAGGCCTGACAGACCTCACCCATTATTTTATGGATTTGTTTCCGCAGTCAATGAAGCTGTTGTTGAGGGAGATCAAATAAGATTAATTCAATAAAATTTGCATACTAATTTTTTTTTCATATAATATATATACTGTCGAATTCATCGTCAGGCCCTAATAATCAGTTATCACATTTTTCAACTTATAAGGGCTTTCAAATAATTTTTTAAAATTGGCAACAACAAAGAAAACTTCAACAAAGAAAACATCATTAAAAAAAGATATTGATAAACCATCAATAGGTATTAATGACAGTTTACTCAAGAAAAATGGTATAGATGAACTGTCTCTTGATGATCTTATTAAATTTGCTAAAAAAGAAAAGGTTGAAATTCCTGACATTAAAGATGATTCCGATAGAGTAAATATTGTTCTTCCAGTCCTTGCACATTTAGCACAAAAAGAAGATTTGCTATTAGGATTTGGAATTTTAGATATTTTGAATGATGGCTATGGTTTCTTGAGGAATCCAGATACTGATGATAATAATGATGATATTTATGTTTCGCAGTCTCAAGTAAGAAGATTCAATTTAAGACAAGGT
>Ga0208624_1001018_pt1 | contig 13726 bp, 10 predicted proteins | sample Knorr_S23_td_DCM_FD_185607 | JGI IMG/M metagenome (GOLD analysis project Ga0208624, IMG submission 185607) | Marine microbial communities from Southern Atlantic Ocean transect - Knorr_S23_td_DCM_ad_71m_LV_A (SPAdes) (version 2) | ecosystem: Environmental > Aquatic > Marine > Oceanic | place...
CCTCCTCGCTCGAATGTAACGCGACGCATCTTCCCCTTTTCACCGCCCATTTCGACCGGCAATTCATACACGTATCGGGACACCGAATCGATCGTGTATGTAAAATCCGGGTCGATAAAATCCTCCAATGGACGATTCGTATCCAGCATTTCCTTAAAGAAAAGCTTCGGCTCTTCGATGTAGGCCTTCCGTTCATCATCCCTGTAGTTGAATTGCCTCGGGTTTTCGAATAAGGTCCTATCCGGAACGAGATCTTCCAAAGCTGCCAAGTCCAGCCACTGATCCAAAAAGCTGCTTACGAAGTCCCGAGCATTTCGCGAATCGATCAGGCGATTGGCCTGGCACCGCAAGACCTCAGACGAAAGAATCGAACCATCTCTAGCCACTCGGACCAACTGGTTATCCGGAGGTCGATTAGCGAGAAAAAAAGCCAAGCGGGACGCAAGGTCGTATCCATCCAATTCACCGTCGCGAAACCCTCGATACAGAAAGTGCGGCGATGTCAGTGCCGTTCGAAGCGCTAAATGCAATCCGTCATTCAAGCGGTCTGAACGCCCAATCTCCGCTTCGGCCAAGGCCCGATATTCCGCTTTAAGGCCTTCTGGAACGAAGCGGCGAAACGCCTTGGGCAGAAAGCGATCGACAAAGTCAGCGACAACCTCCGCTTCCGTTCGTTCCGCCCGTTCGCCGATCAAACGCGACGAGCGCCCTTGCCAATAGCGATTCTGTTTGCTGTCTGCCAATTCGATTGGACCGTAAATCGAGGCGGCGTGCGTCTGTAACGCAGGACCTTCTTCATAGTGCTTGTACGCCAGCGTTTCCGTGGTCGCCCTTAGATTCTTGGCGACAACCGGGATGAGCCGATCCAAGGCCTCGCTCTGCGGGGCATCCGGCAACATGTTGGACTCCATCAGGCCTTTCAAACGCTCCCAACCCAATCGTCCGCGCTCGACCGTCCCTCGTCGGTCCCCCACGTCCATATCCTCCGCCGCCTTAAACGCCGCCGCAAGTTTTGGTTCCTCCGAAAATAGTTTCCGCAGGTGCTCTGGTAGCTGATCTCGATCTTCTTTCAACGATGCGTTGGCGTAGCGCAAGGCAATGGTCTCACCCTTTTCGAGCAAGGCCTCGAAGACGTAGCGCTCAGGCTGGGCATGACGGATGGCGAACTCGCCTAGTTGGCGTAGCTCTTTCGAATTCTGCGAAGGAGCTTGAACGGAATCGACCGCATAAATCCGGCACAGAACGTCCTCTCCCTCTGGCGGATTAAAGGCCGACAGCTCAAGCTCGATCCGGTATCGTCCCGTTGCCGGAGCTTCGTGGCGGCTGGGCCAAGTCGCGCTCATGGCAATCGAGTCCGTACTGGAAACCAAACGCATTGCCCCATCAACCAACGAGCCAGAAGAATAGGAATAGGTGAAGTCTTCACCGGGGACTTCGAACGAGCTCGCCTCAACTGGCTTGCGATCGGGTGGAAAGAGTTTTTCCGCAAGATCGTTCGCCACTTTCCGATACGAGTCAAGCAGAGGGCCCGACAGCGTCAACGCATCCCCTTGATTGTCGAAACCGTGCGCTCGATTATCCTCAGGGAAACCGTCCGGCAATTTGTAGTCGATTTCGAACAGTTCGTTCAGACTGCTTCGATATTCCCGTTTATTGAGCCGGCGTAGGGCTGTTCCGCCAATCGGCGAATGCTCGATTAGACGATCGTCGAGCCACTCCGTCATCGCCGTTCGTTCGCTGGCTGACGGCTGACGCTCTTTTTTTGGCGGCATTTCGTCCGTATTCAAAACCTTGATAACCCGCTCCCAAAGCTCCACAGATTCGTGATTGCTCCAATCGATCTCCGACGCTTCTAGACTTATCTCCGCCTTGCGCTCGAAGTCATCGTGGCAATCGAGGCAGTAGGTTTCGAGAAAACCATAAGAGGGGGCGGGAATGGGTTCGATGGTATACCCGGTCGACGTTCCCCAGAAAAGCATAGCAATACATGCTATTCGTTTTTGGAAAGGCTGCTTGTCTCTTTGCAGCCGATACAAGACTGGCCTTTGCAGCTGGTTGAGCACGAGTAGCCCTACCTTCGACTTCATATCGATTACGCTAGGTATTGATTCATATTGCGGCTCGCATTTGAGAAGCGATCCTGCTCTAGACCGAGCTGCTGCAACATGGTAACGTACAGGTCCCCTAGCAATGGAGCGCCTGGCTCATTTCTATCGAATGCGTGATGCTTACCATGCTGGAAACCGCCACCCGCAAGAATGATCGGCAAATTCGTATTGGAATGACGACTGGCATCACCCATGCCGGCTCCCCACATTACGATCGTCGAGTCCAGCAAAGGCTGCCCCTCGGCATCACGCTTGCGCTTCAACTGATCCAGGAAACCGGCCAATAAAAGCATGTGCTGTGATTCTACTTTCAGTAGGTCTTCGATCATTCCCTCATTGTTGCCGTGGTGCGACAGCGCGTGATAGCCCGCGGAGAGTGTCTCGCCATTGATCGTAAAAACCTCACCAAGCCCTGGCAGGAACATCGTAATGACACGGGTGGAATCAGTCTCCAGGGCCAAAGCCATCAAGTCGTACATCAAAGCCTGATTTTCCAGCATGAGGGTAGGAGCGATGGGGTCGAAAGCTGGCAACTTGTAATCAACCTCTGGCCGGGGTTCGTGGAGCCCCTTCAATTGACGCTGCATACGTTGTTCTAGATCGCGAACCGAACTAAAGTACTCGTCTAGCTTTTCCCTATCCGCTGCGCTAACCCAACCGTGTAGGTTTTTAGCTTCATCGGTCACCTTATCCAAGGAGCTTCGACCGCTCTTTATCAGGTATTCGGTCCTCTCCAAATTGTCCGGCATGCCGAAGAGCGTTTGGTAGACCACGCTTGGCCGCTCCGTCATCGGCAGAGACACGCCAGCTTGGTTGTAGACCATCTTTTGACGGAAACTCCCCTTACCCGCGCTCAATTGAAGCGAACCATGTCGCGTATCCTTGCAAATCGCTTCGGCAGCTATCTGGTCCAAGCTAACATCGCCTACGTTCCGCCCGCAGAGGTAATTGTCCCACTCGTTGTGCCCGTTGTTGGCTCGGTGATCCAAACCGGAAAACAACGAGAACGACTCGCGGTGCTGAGCCAAGGGGCGCGTAAGCGGGGTCAGGCTCCAATTAGGCCCAGTCTCACTAGGAAACAAGGACGGACCATGTAATCCGAGGTTCGCTCCCACGCAAACCAAGCGTTTAGCTTTGGCTGGAGCCTTCGCAAGTCGCGATACGGATGCCACCGGAAACGACTCAAGGACCGGGAGGGCGAGTGACATGCCAATCGCTTTGAGGAAGCGTCTTCTATCGAAAGAGGAGTTCATGAAGGGCAAGAGAATTCGAGACCTATGCCACTATTCCCACGTCTGGCATTTTTTGGACAAAAAAGCGATCCGATTTCTAGCGCCTGAGCCACAGTGTAAAGCCGATTGGTTAAATGAGTTCAGCCTTCCTTGTTTAGCTCAAAGGTATCGCTAGAAAGCTCCGATCTCCACCTTTTGGCCGCGGATAAAGTAGAGGTGGCTGAAAAACCCGTTCTCCCACGTTTCTTCAATGGAGAGCTTTCCGTAGAGGGTGATAGGAACATTATCGACCGCTATAGCTCCTGGGCCTGTCATTTTCACATAAATGAACTCATTGTAAGACGGCATGACGCCGTAGCAGCAAGCCATGGTGCTGGCAACGAGGAGAAACTCTTGGACCACTTGCCCGTCTGACTTGATCGGCATCATGTAGCCGGTTATCGATATGCTCTTCTTGTCTAGCTTGAGAATCTCTTGGGGCATAAAGGCGCTCAAATAGTCTTTTTTAGCTCGCACAACGCGGTCGCCAGAATCCGGAACTTCTGGCTGGTAGTCGAAGGCGCTCAAATCGGTCAAACTGATCGTGAGTTCCTCAGCAGACAGTCTGCTGTTTCCCAAAAGCAGGAGTCCCATAGCGGCGATTGAAATAATCAGTTTTTTCATGGCGGATATAAGGAACCGACCTGGTGACCGTAGCAAAGTTTCCTGCAAACTCAATGTTTCCCTTCTGGGTAATCGAACTCAATATTCTTAAACGACTGGCGATACACGACAATTTCACCGATTCGAACTGCGAAATGATCCTCTTTGCTCAAGCCTTTCACTGAGGCCGTAAATTGGGAAGTATCACCTACTGACTCGCCAGTTGCCGGGTTGGCTACCGCTTGAAAAACAACTTCCTGGCCATCCATAGTAACCGAAATCTGACTTTGCTCGACTCTTAGGAAGCGCTCCGCTCCACCATCGAGAACATAAATACTCCATTTTCCAGGATTTGGCCCTTCAACCAATTCCACTTGGGCCAAATGATCGCCCAGCATGGCCAGCGATCCGCCATGCGGGGCCGCGTGGTAATGTCCATGTCCCGATCCCTCGGAATCGGTGTGATCACCCGAGCAGCCTAGCCAAAGGCCGCTCGCCAGAAGGCCGACGAGAAAGATTCCCAATTTCCGAATTATGTCCGTACGTTTCATGATAAGTTTCTCGATACCTCCGTCCTGTAAGCTTTAACCGATGGGACCAATCCTGACAAAAACCCTATGCCCAACATGCCTACTGGCGCCCAAATCATGGAGGCATTTCCAATGAATGGATTTAGAGCCACCCCAGTCTCCCGCTGCACGACTTCCCCAACAGCGAAACCGAACAATGCGTAGGCTGCGAAACCGGCAATCACTCCCGCAAAGGACATTCCTAAGGCTTCCAGCAATGATATTGAAAATACCGTCATCTTCTTGGCTCCAAGAGCTCTTAAGACCGCGATATCCCGCCTTCGTTCATTCATGGCATTATAGAGGATGGCCAAGATCGATCCGCCAGCAATAATGACGACCAATGCGGTCATAGCCTGCAAGGCTTTGTCGATCCAGCTAATCTTGTCGAAAAACTGGATAATCGTTCGGTCGGCCGGCCAAGCCAAGGTCAGTCGGTTGCCCTGTTTATTGTACAGCATATCCAATTGAAAACCGGCCATATTCGCTCCCTGCTTGAACTTGAGGAGAACCGCACTGATATCCGTCGCCGCGGCCGGATTGTGCCCACTCATGGTTTGAATCCCCTTGATTGGTATCCAAATAACTCGGTCAGCCGGCGTTCCTGTGGGCTCTAAAACCCCAGAAACCGTGTAGACTTCCTCATGTATAGCGTTCTCGTTGAAAATGAGCCCATGGTAAGGCTGAAATGTATCGCCAACACCAATACCGAGCCGTCTAGCCGCCAAGCTACCCGCTACGGCTCGCATGGATTCATCCGAAAACAACTCGCCTCCCGACTCCAACTCAAATGGCTTACCATCAGTATAGTAATGATTCTGCAAATACTCTGGGACGGTGCCCACCAATCGACATCCACGATAATTATCCCCGACTGCAATAGGGTAGGCCGCTTCAATGGCTGGGAATTTGGCGATCTGCTCGTAGTCATCCCATTTCATCAAACCTGGCGACTCATCCAGATGGTAAAGCCCGTTGAGCACGATTTGAAGCTTCGAGCCTCTTGGACCTAGGACAGCATCGAATCCTCCATTCGCCCCGGCGAACGAGCGCTCGGCCTCTTTCTTGAAAGCCCAAACGAGCATCAACATGCTGCAGGCCAACGCCACGGCACAAATCGTTATCAGGCTCGAAACACGGCGCTGGCAAATACCCCGGAAAGCTATCTCGTAAGCTCTCATGTGCTCCCCCCTTCAGCTCTAGCCATTCCGGTTTGGTTAAGTTCCGCAAGCTCTAGCGTCCGCTCGAACCTATAATCCAGGTCAGGGTCATGACTGACCAAAATCAGAGCAGCCCCATTTTCACTGCAAAGCGATTGGATCAACTCCAATGAGAGGTTTGCATTTTTAGGATCCAGATTACCCGTTGGCTCATCGGCAAGCACGAGTTTGGGGCGATTGGCTAAAGCCCTGGCCACCGCTACGCGCTGCTTTTGCCCCTGCGACAATTCTTCAGGTCTATAGCCTTGGCGATTTCCCAGCCCGACCCTATCCAACAGGTTTTTCGCATAGGAGCGGTCTACGCCCGAGCCGAAGCTCATCCCTAATTCCACATTCTCCAAGCTAGTATATCCATTGAGGAGATTAAAATTCTGGAACACGTAACCAAGAGAGCAAGCCCGATGGGCATCTCTAGCCGACTCGGACAGAGCGCAAATGTTCTCGCCACTCAGAGCGATCTCCCCTTCGTCCGCGACTACGATTCCCGCAATCAGGTTCAACAGGGTAGATTTTCCCGAGCCGCTCTCTCCTTTCAGCAAAATTTGCTCACCGGGCTCCACCAACAACGAAGGAATTCGTAACACGTCTATCTGAGCTCCTGAATCGCTCGGATATCGTTTTACAAGGCCCTTGATTGAAAGTAGTGACATGGGTAATTTGGCTGACGCTCTTTATGACGCTGATCAATTCAGAGACGCTTTCAAGCTTGTACGGCGATCGGCCCATCGAAATCGTCAACCGTCGGCATTCGTCCTTCTAAAGGAAGACCGGTCATGATGCCCGAATCAAAAAACCAACCTCGATCTGCCCAGAACGCTAACCAGACTAAGTTTGCTGAGGGGCAACCTTGCTGCCAGTGCTGCCGAGCGCCCATTCCGAAAAATTCGGACTTTCCCGAGTACTGCGATGATTGCTATTCAATTTTCGGTTCTTGTTGCACTGAATTCGAGAGGGATGACTAGATTAGATCGTTTTCAGCTCATCCCGTACGCAACCCACTCGCCCTCTCAAAAAAATCAGGGAAACCAGTCCTAGCCAATCTATCTGCGATTTGGTGCCCCTCACGCCGACGTCTAGACACAGAAGTTCTCCCGATCGAAGCTGTGGTCCAGAAGATCCAAAGCGACTATCACTACGCTCGTGTAGAGTACGACTCTAACGAGGGGAAGGGTTTCATGGAACGGTATCAATTAAGCGGCTTTCCCAATCTGATTGTTCTCGATGGACGAGGAACGGCAATGCATCTCATTCCACTATCTTTCTCCCCTGAACCCTTCCTGGGCTCGCTTTAGAGCTGCAGGAACTTCATGAAGTTAATCCAGCTGAGGGCATTAAGGCCGCGAACATGAGGCTGCAAACTTGAAGAAGTCTATTTACTCGTATTCATTTATAAGATACTGCATGTAGGATTTTAATGGCTAGGCATTTGCCTATTGCCCACGCTTTTCTTAATTACGCGGACTTAACGTAGAGTATTTGATTTCTAATCGACATCAGTTAAATTCCTTCGAGGTAGAGAAAATTCGACTCTCGGCTTTGGCAGCGCGAGCTAGAGCGGCCCTTCTGTTCGGATTTCATGATTGCCAATTCATCCGACTTCCAACATTCTCCGTTTGCATGAAGCAGATTTGTTACATTAATCGACAGTCATTGCTTCGCCCTGTAAGTCACCATCTGGGATAGCTTTTTCAAACAGTCATGCGTTTCCGAAACATTTGCGCTATTGCCCTTATCGTAGCTTTTATTTCCCCTGCCCAATCGGACTTTGAACCTTTTCCCCCGACTCCGGAAGGGCAAATATACTCCAACGAGGTCGCGTTTCAGGCTCTCTCGAATTACACTGATATCGCTTGGGCGATGTATGCGGACGCCGTTCGCGATGTCGTGCGATTCAATATGGCGGTGTACCATTTCCGAAAAGATCCGGGACCTGAGACTTTGCAAAACGCCAAGGACCTGTGGATCGAAGCCCGTAAGACCTACGGAAAGACGGAGTGTTTCCGATTTTCGGAAACGCCAATTGACGAGCTTGGACTGGAGATACTTATCAATGCCTGGCCAGTTGACGAAAGCTACATCGACTACACTCGCGATGATCCTGATTCTGGAATCATCAATCAGCCTGATCGCTATCCGAAAATAAATAGCGTCTACCTGCCAAAGCTGAATGAACAGGGAGGCGAGGCGAATGTCTCGACTGGCTGGCACGCTGTAGAATTCCTTCTCTGGGGGCAGGATCTCAATCCAGATGGACCCGGTAACCGTCTATGGACTGATTTTACGACAGCGAAAAATGCCGACCGGCGAATGGCTTATCTAGTTACCGCTACAGAAGTGCTGCGGAGCCACCTCGTGACCGTTTCGGAGGAGTGGAACCCAGCGAACTATGATGGAGGAAGCGGGGAATTCTTCATCCGGCGTCCTTCTCGGATCATTCGTTCGATCATGACCGGAATCGCCTCAATGGCTGGAAGGGAAATCGCGAGCGAGCGACTCGCGGCAGCGATTCGGAGCGGATCCCAAGAAGATGAACACTCCTGTTTCAGCGATACCACTCACAATGATCTGGTCGCCAATATGGAGGGGCTAGAATCCATCTTATTCGGAAAATTTACCAGCAAGTCTGTCAAGGTCGTTATCGATGGAAAAGGGGTTATCGATATCATCGCCTCTGCTGACAAGGAACTGGCTGGCCGAGTGGAAACGCAGTTTCGATCCGCGATGATGCATATCGAAGCGATTCCCAAGCCATTTGATCAGGTTATCGTTGCCCCCACCGATTCCAAAGGTCGAAGGACCATCGACAAGGCTATTAGCTCGTTATGGGAATTCGTCTATTCCATGTCCGATGCCGAGGAGATCATGGAATTGAACACTAGGGCTCGATGATTGGCAAGAGCGTCGTTTGGAGCGTCCTAGCGTCGACACTCGTTATCGCTTTGGCGGATTACCGCCTACCTGGGGGGGAAACCACTGTCTTCGATGCTTCCCGGGAAGCTTTTACGCAACCTGCTGACAATCTCGATCCAAAAGATTTCGCCCGCTTCTTTTCAGGAGACACTCTTTTCAATACAAATTGGGTAAGTGCTTCATCAGTAGTCGATGGGCGAGACGGGCTCGGGCCCTTGTTTAATACGAGATCTTGCTCGTCATGCCATTTCAAGGACGGCCGAGGAGAGCCACCCAGTCTTGGCAGGATCTCAGACGGCTTTTTGGTTCGCCTTAGCTTACCTGGGAAGGGTTTAGAAGGAGGCCCTAAACCGCACCCGATATATGGGAACCAGATCAGCGTTAGAGCCCTTCCAAAAGCCAAGCCAGAGGCGCGCGTATCTATTGAATACGAACATGTCAATGGAAGCTACCCTGACGGAACTTCCTACAGCCTACTAAAACCGATTATCAAAATCGAGAACTGGGGTTACGGAGAGCCAGGGAATCTTCTTGAGTCAGCTCGCGTGGCCTCCGCAGTGTGTGGACTGGGCTTGCTCGATGCCATAGCAGACGAGTCTATTCTCGCTCTCGCAGATCCAGAAGATAGAGACAACGACGGTATATCGGGACGAGCGAATCGCGTATGGAGTCCAAGCAAGCAAACGCATTCCATAGGGAAGTACGGATGGAAAGCAAACAAAGCGACGTTGCTTGACCAAGCTGCGGGGGCTTTTCAAGGAGACATAGGCATCACTTCGCCTCTCTTTCCCGAGGAGAATCATTCACTCCAAAAGTTGGACTCCGTCCTCTATCCCAGCGGAGGAAACCCCGAGATCGAAAATCGCGATTTGGAGGATGTGGTCTTCTATCTGAAAACGCTGGCCCCTCCCAGCTCCCGCTTCACGAACCAAGAATCCTACCAATCCGGTAAGGAGCTTTTTGAGATTGCCAGGTGCTCGAGCTGCCACACGCCCCGTTTTCAGACGCGAGAAGATTATTCCATTCAAGCTTTGGCAGGCCAATTGATCTATCCTTACACAGATCTACTTCTCCACGACATGGGAGAAGGATTGGCCGACAATCGACCGGACTTTGAGGCCAATGGAAGAGAATGGCGAACCCCTCCTCTGTGGGGAATTGGTCTGATCCCTATAGTAAACAGGCACTCTCGGCTACTTCACGATGGGCGAGCTCGCAATATTGAAGAAGCGATACTTTGGCACGGGGGAGAAGCGGTGTCGAGCAAGCGGGCATTTATGAAACTAGCGAGGGAACAACGTCGCGAATTGCTAAAATTCGTTCGATCTTTATAACCGATTTTCGACAACAATGGGGAGGATCCGCTCTTCCTGCCATCATCAATGATTTCGACATCCAGCGATTCAAGCGATGCGGTCACGCCACCCAAAGACCTAAGGCCGAAACTTAATTTCGAAGCGCTGCTAGGCACGTCAATCAATACACTGGATTCTATGATATCCGATGAGCTCGCGATTCGAGTAGACTGCGAATCAATCGCCCGGCTTTGGACATCGTCCAAATTGGCCCAAAGATCGAACGCTCCTTTACCTTCCAGGAATTCAACTTTAACCCTAATTCTCAACTGCATTCCTGCATAATTTGACGCTTCGAGAATCTGCATCCACTCAGTTTGTTCTTGGGAAAAGGGAATATTCCGGGCGATTTCTCCTTCGTAACCAAGGCTCTTTAGATCAATGACATCTTCATCGACAAAGGGGGCGCCCAATCTAGTCAACCGAACCAGCCTCTCCGATTCCGCTCGGGGACTAACCTCTCCGGTCAAGGCCAAGAAAAAGCACCCCATAAAAACCGATAATCCTAATCCCGTTAAAAGCGGGTGCTTCGTTCTCGGCTTCACGATAAGTTGAATCCGCTCCTTTAAGCTGCCGCAATACCTGCGGCCAAGCGACGCCAGAGCGCCTACCGGCGCGGCGCCACCTTCCTTCGCAAGACGCAACACCTTTATTAAAGCGTATCCGTAATCCGTCGGAGAACCTGAACAGAAGCTGTCGACTACCTCCAGATCGCACGCTTTCTCCATTTCTTTGGTGAACTGGCGGAGCGCCAACCATACCACCGGATTGTACCAATGCAGATAGCAAATCAGTAGCAGGGCATGATGCAAAAATAGGTCCCCTCTGCGATAATGAGCAAGCTCGTGCATCAGGACGCATCTCAATTCCCGCTCATTCAGCTTGTCCACACAACTTCTGGGCAAGATTACTCTTGGGTTAAAGACGCCAGCGATGCGAGGCGAATTGATTTCATCGGAAATCATCAATGGCACGTTAGCGTACACGCCATATCTCTTGATGACGTCCTTAAAAATTCGCTAGACTGGACCACTCTCCCATCTTTGGGCTTTGCGAAAGAACCTCCTCAATTGAAAAACATGGCCCCCTAGTCTCAAAGACATTGCTGCCAATCCTAAAAGCCAAAGGGCCATCATCAGCGTCTCCCACGAGAGAGAGACGCTGGTTTCCAATACTTTAGCGTCCTCATCTTTGAATATTGGCAGTACGGTTTCGCCTAATCCTGTATTCACTACTCCTTTACGAATTGCTTCAGTCCATGCCGATGGACGCAATCCTTCATGGGCGTTGAAGATGCTTCCGCTAAAAGGCAGCGAAATGGGTAAAGCGAGTCGCAGGATGAGAGCTGCCCAAGCCCAGCACAGCAACCGAGGCCCAATGACCCGTTTCAACAAGGGACTTAAGGCCAGCAAGAGCAAGGCTAGCAGACCAAAGCGGATAGAAACATCCCAGCATGCCCAGAAAATATCAGCAATCGGAACGGTCTCTCTTTTCGAGCATTTGCTTCAATTCCGCGACATCGTTCTCTGACAGGTCCTCGTTCTCGATGAAATGCAACATCAGTGGAGCCACCTCTCCTCTGAACACCTTTTTCAGAAACTGGCTTCCCTCCACTCCTCGACACTGCTTTTCGCTCATGAGAGAACGGTAAACATTCGCCCTCCCAACTCTTTCCGCCCGAACCACCCCCTTCGTCTCCAATCGGGTCAGGAAGGTGTTTACCGTCTTTTGCTTCCATTGGTCATGTGGCAATTGCTTCAAGACCTCAACCGCAGTCAGGGGTTCGTGGTCCCAAACAGCCTTCATAACTTCCCATTCGGAGTCTGATATTCTTGGGGTATTCATCACAGGAGACGTAACAGCCCCAATTGACTACGATTGTAATCGAATGTCAAGCCCCGCTACCGCCTCGAGTAATTGAGCCTCCAAATATGGCCTGGGAGTTCCCCAGTATTCCGAAATAAAAAGGCTGCGATATTATTAACCCTTAAGCTCGTTAACCATAGCCGAAATGGTGGCTTTGGCGTCGCCGTAGATCATTCGGGAGTTATCCATAACGAAGAGCTTGTTCACTAGCCCGGAGAACCCTTTTCCTTGTCCTCGCTTGAGAATAAATACGGTTTTGGCATTGTGGGCTTCGATGATCGGCATACCGTAAATCGGGCTGCTTTCATCGTTCGCGGCAGCTGGATTCACTACATCATTAGCCCCAATTACGACAGCCACATCCACGGTCGGCATGATGGGGTTGATATTATCCATCTCCACGAGCTGCTCATAGGGAACGTCTGCCTCTGCCAACAGCACATTCATGTGTCCTGGCATTCTTCCAGCTACGGGGTGAATTGCGAAATTAACCTCGGCTCCATTTTCCTCCAAAAGCTCTGCCAACTCCTTGACAACGTGCTGGGCCTGGGCGACGGCCATCCCGTATCCAGGAATAAATACAACGGAGCTCGCGGCCTCCATTACATAGTAAGCGTCCTCTGCGCTAATCGCTTTCGGCTCTCTGTCATCATCGTCACCCGTACTTTGGCTTGCCGCTCCAAATCCGCTGAAGAGCACATTCCCGAGCGAGCGATTCATGGCCTTACACATGATCACGGTCAGTATGAGACCGCTCGCTCCAACTAGGCATCCCGCTACAATCAAAACATTGTTTCCGATCACAAACCCGGCGGCAGACGCGGCTAAACCGGAGCAGCTATTCAGCAAGGATATGACTACTGGCATATCGCCACCACCAATTGGCATCACTCCCATAATCCCGAATACCAAAGCCAAAGAAACGCCGATAACAAATAGCGATGAGGCCGTATCCAGATTCTCGGTCCAAGTAAACACAACCCCTATTCCGAGAATGGCGACAAGCAGTAATATATTCAGAAACTTTTGTCCGCCGAAAACCAATGCTCGTCCTGAGACCCTCCCTGAAAGTTTTCCATAGGCGTACAAGCTACCAGTAAAAGTCACACCGCCGATAAGCATGGCCAAGTAGATGACAAAGGAACTGAATTGAGCGGGCGTCCCCATTTGCCCCGTATAAAGCTGCCAGCCCAGCGATTCGATCTTTTCGAGCTCAGCCCAGGCAACCAGCAGACTCGCGAAGCCGCCAAATCCATTGAATAGAGCTACGAGCTCCGGCATAGATGTCATTTTAACGACTCGGGCAGCGATACCGCCTATCAATGCGCCAATGATCAAACCGGCCGCGATCCACTTATAGTCCAGAATTTCGCGATCCAGCAAGGTAACAACCACTGCTATGAGCATCCCGATCCCGGATATCATATTGCCGCGTCTGGCAGTCTCAGCAGAGCCGAGCATTTTTATGCCGAAGACGAAAAGGGTCGCGGCGATTACGTACGCTAAATTGATGATGCTATCGAATTCCATGGCGCTCTATTTGCCTTTCTTTTTGAACATCTGGAGCATCCGATCCGTCACCAGATAACCGCCAACTACATTTATCGTAGCGAAGATGAGGGCCAGAAGGCCAAGAATCATTCCCGTCGTTCCATCTTCATTAGCCCCGGTCGCCACGATCGCCCCGACGATAGTGATGCCCGATATCGCGTTCGACCCCGACATCAATGGGGTGTGCAACTGCGACGGCACTTTGGAAATGAGCTCCAAGCCCAAGAAGGCGGCAAGCACGAAAATGAAAAATAAGAGTACTAAATCCATAAA
>Ga0208624_1001020_pt1 | contig 13696 bp, 11 predicted proteins | sample Knorr_S23_td_DCM_FD_185607 | JGI IMG/M metagenome (GOLD analysis project Ga0208624, IMG submission 185607) | Marine microbial communities from Southern Atlantic Ocean transect - Knorr_S23_td_DCM_ad_71m_LV_A (SPAdes) (version 2) | ecosystem: Environmental > Aquatic > Marine > Oceanic | place...
TCGGTTCAATTCTGCTTCCCAATCGTCCGAGCGCTCGTGGATGCACCATGGATGATAACCGAAACTGGGCAGCACTTGCCGATGTGCCTCCGCCAACGCAGCTACGGCTGGCCAATCCTCTTCGCAACAGCCGTTGACCACCATGCGCGCCACCTCGGAGCACTCGGCCAGTAGTTCGGCCTGCCGTCCACCAAAGCGCTCGGCCTGCAGATGATTGTGGGCGTCGTAGAGATTCACTTCGCCTGCAGCGTGCGCAGGGCGGCGGCGTAGCGTTTGCCGAGTTCGCGATAACCGGCGGCGTTGAAATGCACACCGTCACCCTTGTGATCGAGCCCGGCGGAGGTCACCCAAGCGGTCTGCTTCACTTTGCCGAGCAAGCCTTTCAGCGCGGCATCTACGGTGGCCTTGTGCGCGGCGCGTTTCCAGAACTGGCCCAGTTCACCGACCACAACCGGCACGGTCGGGTTCTTCAAATCCTTGCGCCACGCGGCGATCATGGCGTGCAGTTGTTGCTCGTAAATCTTGGCCGTAGCCTCGTCCCCGGAATCACTCTCGCCCTGGTGCCAGAGGATCCCTTTGATAACGCCAACCTTCTGCGCAAGCTTAGCGCGCTTGAGGGCTGCCTGATATAGGTCTCCGTTTTGCTGCCAACGGCGGATGGGCGTACCACCAACTGCACACGGGATCAGTCCAATCTTTACGTCTTCGTTGGCCTGAGCCATCTCGATGCCGAAAGTGCGACCGAGGCTGACCCCGGCGATTTTTTTATCAAACGAAATGGGGTCCACGGCGGACACCCATTCGTTAGCCTTGTTGAGCATTAATACCCGCGGCACGGCCACCTTGTCCTCCAGCGTCACCTTGCCACGCCCGGCCATATTCGATTGGCCGATAAGCAGGTAGAGATGAAAGTTGGCGTCTGCCGCCGATAAAGGGCCGGCGACCAATATGAATAATAAAGCAACTAAAGAGCGCATTTTATTTAAAAGCGGTACTAAACGGGGAAGCCGGCAGCCCTGCTCCATTCACCAGATTAGGCTCGGCCATTTGGTGCCAACCAAAGCGTACATGGACCGGATTTTTTACCGCATCACTCTTTACGATCAAATGATCTCCGTAAACTATTGTCGCCTTAGCTGGATGCCATTTTCCATCTTTACCGGCAATTTCAAAATGACTGATGGGTTTATTGTCATTGGTTTTGAGGCCGTGATGATGATCACCCAGTTTCTTAAAATGAACTGTGAGGCTATCCTTACCCTCAGCGTGAGATGTTTTCTCAAAAATAGGACCTGAGTACTGGGTCTTTAGCTTTTTGCCGTAGTCTTTAACCAAAGCCCATAAGGCAAGGCGCTTACCGACATCCTGCTTGTTCTTGGGATGAATATCTCTAACGTTAGTAATGTCAGTGGTTACCGCCATACCGGTATGAGGAACCTTGAGAGTTTCCAGTTGAGCCTGCCAAATTCCAGGCAAACGAGGATCATCATCCCTACCGTAACGGAAAGGGGCCAGTTGAACATAATAGAATGGTAGCTCTGGTTTGTTGAATACACTGCGCCAACCCGCGATCAAGGCCTTCATCTTTTCGTGGTACAGCATGCCTTCCCCGTTATTGCTCTCCCCCTGATACCAAAGCGCACCCTTAATGGTATATGGCAAGAGAGGATTGATCATCCCATTATACAAAGCCAAGGGGCTTTGGTGATTCACCCCGTTACCGCGCTTAGCAGGAAATTGATCCAGCTTATCAGCAAAGTTGGCCTTCAGTGCTGGAACACTCTTGAAACCCACCGGCGGAATCCAAGGTTCAATCCGAGTGCCGCCCCAGTTACTTCCAATCAAACCAATGGGCACCTTAATCTCACTTTGTAAATGACGGGCAAAGTAATAGCCCACGGCAGTAAAATCAGCAGCTGTTTGCGGCGAGCAAACTTTCCAACCATCCGAAGGTACATCGTTCTCCGGTTGGGCAGCCGGGCGATGTGGAATCTTGATGTGGCGGATCAGTGGATGCTTTGCGTTCGCAATCTCTTCCTGCGGATTGGCTGACTGCTTAACTCGCCATTCCATGTTGGACTGGCCAGAGCAAAGCCAAACCTCACCCACCAACACATCCGTTAACTCAATCTTGGAACTCCCGCGAATGGTAAGTGTTTGGCCTTTCGCATTAGCCTTCATGGAATCCAAATGGACTTCCCAACGGCCATCATCACCTACCTTGGCCGTGTGCTTTTGGCCGGCAAATTCAACGGTGACCTGTTTATCTGAATCATCCCAACCCCAAATCGGGCATTTTTCACCCTGCTGCAGCACCATATGGCTACCGATGATGGAGGGAAGTTTCGTTTTAGCCTGAACAAAAAAGGCCGAAAGAATAACGACAATACAGCTTAGGGAAAGAAGACGCTTGGTCATAGGGGGGCAATTCCAACGCCTTAACCCACACACGTCAACCGAGAAAGAGCTGAGACAATTAAAATTACTGCCCTTCAGTCAGCATCTTGAAATCATCCGTACGGAAAGGCGTGGCCGGAAGGCCTTCGCGGCTCATCAATGTGCAAACAGGATTCACCGCCCATGCATAACGTACTTGGGAAGGCGTAATTCCTTCAGCCCAGACTTCCACCTTGTCTTTGCCTACGATTCGAGCGTTAGCCCAGACAAATTTTTTGTCCTGTCCGCATATGGCAAAACCTTTGGGATCACGCACATCAAAGCTGTAAAGTCCCGCACCCACATGATCAAACGTGATCACAGCCTTATCACCCTTAATCTCCATACTCTTATAGCGAGGACTTTGATGAATGATGTCCACGCCGTAGTCTTTGGCCAATGCCCAACGCGCCAGTCGCTTGGCAACGGTCTTTTTGTCACGTGGATGAATGTCGCGGCCTTCGCCCACATCAATGATCACTGCTTCGCCCGTATTCTTAAGGCGATCCATCGTCATGGTCTGTGCCTCACGCAATTCGGCCCAGTTATCATCCATAGGCTCCGGTTGCTCATCACGGAAATCAGCAAGTTGAACCCAATAAAACGGGAAATCACCCTGCCCCCATTCGTCGCGCCAATTTTGGATCATGAGCGGAAACACGTCACGGTAAGCCTTTGCCCGACCGCTATTGCTTTCACCTTGATACCAAATGGCTCCCTTGATGCCGTACCCGATGAATGGCTTGAGCACGCCGTTGTAAAGATTTGCCGGCCGGTGCTGGCCCGTCAGCGGATTACGCGGATTACGCGGGCGTTGCGGTGCCGGCTTGCCGGCCTTGCGCGCGGCCGCAGCGGCGGTCTGCCATTTCTTCAGGCGCGCCTCAAATGTGGCCAGAGTTTTTTCGTGATCATAATTGGCCTCGGTCTGTTTCCAAGTAGCCATATAAGGCGCGGCGGCAGGCAGCTTGTTCAGCAGATCACGGCGAACCCATGCCTCCGCAGCTGAGCCACCCCAAGCATTGTCGATTAAACCCACCGGCACATCAATTGCCTGATGCAGTGTACGACCGAAGAAAAAGCCCACGGCAGAAAAGCTCATCACCGACTCCGGCGAGGCAGCCACCCATTCGCCGTTGAAATCCTTTTGCGGTTCCTGTGCGCCGACCGGCGGTACTGAGATCAGACGGATGTTGGGGAATTTCGCCGTGAGGCTCTCCAAATCCGGATCGTAAGAACGATCAACTGACCATGCCATGTTCGACTGACCGGAGCACACCCACACCTCGCCCACCAACACATCGATCAGTTCCAGCTTGTTGCTGCCCTGAATGGTCAGTGTCTGACCCTTGGCATTGGCCTTCAGCGGCTGGAGTTTCACGCGCCAGGCGCCGTCCTTGCCGGCCGTAGCCGTGTGTTTCTGGCCGGCGAACGTGACGGAAATTTTCTCACCCGGCGCCGCCCAGCCCCACACCGGATTGGCCTGCCCCCGCTGCAGCACCATGCGACTGCCAAAGATGGAAGGAACGGATACCTCAGCCTGAACGGTAAACGAAACGAGCAACATCAACGCCATCAGGCGAACAGAAATCGTGGACATGGAGAGAGTTGAAGCTCACAAGCCTTTGCGGTCAAGCTCAACCAAGTCTTTGCTATGCCATTAAGGGTTCAGTCGGAATCTTTATTGAAAATACCAAAACTGGTTCGCCACAGCCTGTCGCCCTCGCTACAATCCGGCCATGCAGAAGTGGGAGTACAAAGTACTTAAGAGAGGCGACCTGTCTCAGGCCAAACTCAATGAATTGGGGACGGAAGGCTGGGAGTTGATGCCCATGGTGCTACCCCAGTGCAACATTCCCAACAGTTTCGACGAGATCGAGGTCGAGGTGGTGCTGCGCCGGCGTCTAGCCGAGTAGCCCGCGCCTATAAATCGTGCAGGTTGTAGGTATGCAGCTTGCGGTGCAGGGTGCGGCGGCTCATACCGATTTTCTCGGCGGCCTTGGTGCGGTTGCCCTCGCATTCCTTTAGGGCGCGGATGATCAATGCCTTTTCGGCGTCCTCCACGGTGAGGTTCTTTTTACTTAACACTTCCTTAGCGTCCGGATGCGGCGCGCCAGCGGATTCACCGCGCACACTGGGCGGCAAATCGCGCAGGCCAATGGTGTTGCCGCGACACAACACCACGGCGTGCTCGATGGCGGTGCGCAGTTCGCGCACGTTGCCGGGCCAGGGATGATTGAGCAGTGCCTCGACGGCGTCCGGATGAAAGTCCTCGATGGCCTTGGCGTTTTCCTGAGCGAACTCCTTGAGGAAACTTTTGGCGAGCAACACGGCGTCGGTGCCGCGATCGCGTAGGGGCGGAAGGCTTAGCTCCACCACACGCAGGCGAAAGAACAGGTCTTCCCGGAAATTGCCCTCAGCCACCTCGTGTTCGAGATTGCGATTGGTGGCGGCAATGATGCGGACGTCGGAGGAGAGGGTTTTATTGGAGCCCACGCGTTCGAAGGTACGTTCGCCAAGGAACCGCAGCAGCTTGACCTGAATGGCCTGATCGATCTCGCCGATCTCATCAAGGAATAGTGTGCCGCCATTGGCCTGTTCGAAACGGCCGATGCGGCGTTCGTGCGCGCCGGTGAACGCGCCTTTTTCGTGACCAAACAATTCACTCTCTAACAGCGTGGGCGAGAGGGCCGCGCAATGCACGGTAACCAGCGGCTGCTTGGCGCGTGGGCTGAGGTTGTGGATGGCCTTGGCGATCAGTTCCTTGCCCGTGCCGCTTTCGCCGAGCACCAGCACGCTGGCTCGTGCGGGGGCGACTTGCTGGACGATTTCGTAAATGCCCTCCATCGCCGGCGATTGGCCGATCACGTTTTCGAGACCGAACTTGGTATCCACCTGCGAACGCAGCTCGCGGTTTTCGGATTCCAGCTTTTGGGAACGCACGGCGCGCGCGATTCGCATTTCGAGTTCATCAATCTGCAACCGACCCTTGGCGATGTAATCATCAGCGCCCTGTCGCATGGCGTCCACAGCCATTTCCTCGCTGCCATAGGCAGTCATCAAAATACAAATAGGCGGTTTACCCAGCGACTTGGCGCGCTTGATCAGGTCGAGCCCACCAATGCCCGGCATTCGCAGGTCAGTGAGCAGCACGTCGTAGCCGTCCTCCTCCAGCAACCGCAAGGCGCCCTCACCGTCCTCGGCGATGTAGACATCGTAGCGATCCTCCAGTGCCGCACGCAGGCCTTCACGGGTGGGTTTTTCATCATCAACGATTAAGACTGTGGGTTTAAGCATGATCGTTTGTTTCACTGACCTGCGAGGTGTCGCCGCCGGTCAAGCGCAGGGGTTGTTGTTCGGTGAGCGGGAACCAGAGACGGAAGGTAGTGCCCTGGCCGGTGTTGCTCTCCAGCTCAATGCGACCGCCGTGTTCGCGCACAATACGCTGAACAATCATTAGGCCCAGGCCACTGCCTTCTTTCTTGGTGGTGAAATAGGGCTGAAAGATGCGGTTGATTTTCTCCTGCGGAATACCGCCGCCGGTATCGGCCACGTAAACCCAAACGCCGTCGGTCTCGGCGATGGTGGTCAATGTTAGCGCGCCCCCTTGAGTCATGGCCTGGATGGCGTTCTTGATGAGATTCACCAGTGCCTGTTTCACCTGCACTTCGTCTAGCGGCGCGTTGGGCAACTCCTCGGCGAAGTGCTGCGACAGCGTGACCTCACGGTTTTCAATTTCCGGCCCGAGCAAAGTCAGGGTATCGAGCAAAATATCGTTAAGCGAAACGGGCTTGAGCTCCGGACGCGTCGGACGGATGGCCTGCAAAAATTGGCTGATGATGTAGTCCAGCCGATTGATTTCACCCTTGGCGATCTCGAGATAGGTTTCCAGCTTGCGAATACTGGCGGCGTGGTTGGCCGCGGCATCGGGATCGGCAAGGTCCAGCGGCGCGTCGGCGTCGGTGGCCTTCAGCTTTTTCACCTCACGTTCCATCAACTGCAAATGAATGTGCAGGGCGTTGAGCGGGTTACCGATTTCATGCGCCACACTGGCAGCCAATAGGGTGAGTGCCTCAACCCGTTCGCTCTCGAGAGCCTCAAAGGTTTTCTGCTGCTGCTCGGTGGCGTCATTGATAATTACCGCCAAGCCATGGGCGCCCTCGCCGACCAAGGCTGCGGTATACACGCGCAGGAAGCGGCGAATGGGATAGGCGACCTCCAGTTCATGCCGCGTCACTGACAGGCTGTCGGTGGATTCCTCGGCGCAAAGCTTGTTCCAATCGAGCCCGGGCAGGAACTTTGCCAACCCCTGCCCCTCGGCTTTGTCCAGTGGCAGGCTCAGTAGATGTTCGGCGGATTGGTTGTGCCAAGAAATGTTCGCTTTGCCGTCCAGCACGAGCACGCCGTCCTCAATGGTATCAAACAGCGTCTCGAGAAAATCACGCTCCCGTGCCAAACGCGCCACCACGGTCTGCAACCCCTCCGCATCAAGCAGATCAATGCGTCCGGCAATGCGATCGAAAAAACTGGTGCGTTCAGTCGCCATATTCTGTTGGTGCCATTTTGCCCCGCGAAAAACCCGGGCTCATTTGAGCGTCAAAGTGTCTCACCACCCTGCCATAAGGTTGGACTGGAGTTCAAGCCGAGAAACCTTGACCACATCGGTGTTCCCTGATGAATTGTCCACCCCCAAATAGAGTCCTATATAAACCTCATGAAAATCCTGAAACGAATCCTGTTGGCCGCCTTGGGCGGATTGATGCTCCTGAACGCCCCGGCTGAGGTGCAGGCCGCGCCGAAAAAGATTTTGGTGATCACTCAGTCCGCCGGGTTCCGCCATCAACCCGTGAACCGCGCCGGCAAGGACACCTGTCAGGTGGAACGCGTGTTAGCGGAGATCGGCAAGAAGAGCGGTGTGTTCACCACGGTGAATTCGCAGAACGCCATCGAGAGCATCACGCGCGAAAACTTGAAGCAGTTTGACGGAATGTTTTTTTATACGACAGGTATGTTACTACCAGCGGGTGATCCGCGCGATGCGCTGATGGAGTTCATCCAATCAGGCAAGGGCTTTGTGGGTGCGCATAGTGCAACCGATACCTTTAAGAAATACGATAACTACGTTAAGATGATCAATGGCACTTTCGCTGGTCACCCATGGACTGCCGGCGGAACCAACGGCTTCACTAACCACGAGCCAACCCACCCTACGGTTGCAATGCTAGGCAAGGAGTTTATGTGGAAAGATGAGATTTACCAATACAACAACTTTGACCCCAATGTCGTTCGTGTGCTCTTCAGCCTGAACATGGCCAAGAGCAAACCTCAGATGCCCTACCATGTGCCGGTTTGCTGGGTGCGCAGTTTCGGCAAGGGACGTGTGTTCTTTACCAGTCTTGGCCACAACGGATCAACATGGGAAAATGAAACTTTCCACAAACACGTCATCGAGGGATTTAAATGGAGTCTGAAGCTTACCGATGGCCCTTCTGAGCCGAATCCCGAATTGCAAGCCCAAGAAAGCATCAAAGCCTTCGCCCTGTTCGCCTCCCAAAAACTACAACTCAACGAGTCTGAGTTGGTGAAGAAAATGCAAGCTAAGGCCGATGATGACCAATTTATCAAACTCCTCCGTGAGAACAGCTGGAAGAGTCGAGGTAAAGACATGAAACTCATCCAAGCCGTTTTGGACCAATTGAAATAACTTCAAAGCTTGTAACAAGCCAATCAAACACTTGTCCGCGCTTGCTTTTACCCGTGAAAACAGCAAAATGCACCCCCTTGCCCATGAGTGAAAATAAACAGGATTTCAACCGGCGCGATTTTATTTCCTCGGCCGGCGGTTCGTTGGCCGCGATGGCCGCGATGATGCAGGCCCTCGAAACGCGCGCGCAGGAAAGCGAAGGCAAAGACGCCTCGCGCCGCACCGATGATTCCACGCCGCCAATCAAGATGGGCCTCATTGGCTACGGCCCGCACGGCCGCGAGATCGCCCGCAACCTCGCGCAACTACCCAGCGCGCCGCTAGTCGCCGTGGCCGATCACTACGGCGCCATGCAACGCCGCGCCAAGCGCGAGCATCCCAAGGCAGCCAGCTATGATAATTTTCAGGACCTGCTCAAGGACGAGAATGTGGAAGGGGTAGTGATTGCCACCGCGCCGCACGATCACAAGGAGATCGCTCTGGCCGCGCTCAAGGCCGGCAAGCATGTCTACTGCGAGGCGCCGCTCGGCGGCACCGTGGAGGATGCCCGCGCCATTGCCAAAGCGGCCGCGGCCAATCCGAAGGTCAATTTCCAGCCGGGCCTGCAGTACCGCAGTGAACCTCAGCGACAATTCATGTTCCCTTTCATGCGCGCCGGCGCGATCGGCAAGGCAGTGCACGCACGGACGCAGTGGCACAAGAAAACCAGCTGGCGTTTTGTCTCGCCCAATGCCGAACGGGAGAAACTGATCAACTGGCGCCTGAACCCCGAACTCTCCCCCGGCCTCGTCGGAGAGATCGGCATGCATCAGGCTGATATTGTGAATCATTTCCTCAAACTGCAACCCGTCGCAGTCAGCGGCTTTGGGAACACTGTCCAATGGCGCGACGGCCGCAAGGTGCCCGACACGGTGAACATCGTGTACGAGTATGCAAACGACTTTTCCCTCACGCAGGAACTTACCCTCGCAAACTCATTCGATGGCGAGTACGAGGTGATGCACGGCACTAACAGCGCCGTGATGCTGCGTGGTGCGCAGGCGTGGATGTACAAGGAGGCCGACGCCCCGCTGATCGGCTGGGAAGTATACGCCCGTAAGATGCCCCACTACGGTTCACCCGGCGTGGTGCTGGCTGCCGGTGCCACCACGCTCGGCAAAGGTGGAAAGAAGTTGTACCAGGAATCCACCTTCACCCAGTCACCGCTATTCTACAGCCTCGAGGCGTTTGCCTACAACTGTCATCAGGTGAAGAGCGCCGTGGAGGATTTCCTCAATACGTTTGGCGAAGCCGATGCCGAGACTCTGGCCGATTATCTCGCCGACCAGCTTGGCTCCACCAACAGCCTATTGCCCGCCGCTGATGCCACCGCCGGCTACCAAGCCAACGTGATTGCCCTCAAAGCCAACGAGGCTGTGATGACCGGTAAGCGCGTGGAAATCAAACCCGAAGATCTAACTGTTTAACCCCACACATATTCCATGAAAAAAATTCTCATTCTCACCGCCCTCATCCTCGCCTTGCCCGCGCAAGCCGAGCTCTATAAGGCCAAGTTTGGCCTCAGCAATCTGATCATCAACGGCAACTCCAGCGTGCACAAATGGAAGGTCGAGACCAAGGTCATCGGCGGGTTTCTGAATGTGGACGGCGCCGCCCTCGGCAAAACGGGTACCCCCCAAGCCAGCGGCACGGTGATAGTACCCGTGCGCCAGTTGAAGAGCGGCAAGAAGCGCATGGACGAAGTAATGCACGCGGCCATGAACGAGCCGAAGCACAAGCTCATCAAGTTTACCATCACCGGTCTTGAAGTGAAGTCCGTGAAGGACGGCGTGTCCACCTGCGCAGGTTCCGGTGCCATTGAGATCAACGGTAAAAAGCAGCCGCTGAATTTCGATGTCGACATCGCCAACAAGGCTGGCCAACTGACAGTATCCGGAATGGTGCCGATTAAGATGACCGATTTCGGCATCACGCCCCCCTCCCCCAAGCTGCCCACCGGCAGCATCCAGACCGATCCCGAGGTAAAAATCTCCTTCGACTGGGTGGTAGCCAAGTAACCGCCCATGGCCGGCGGCACGAGCAGGCATCCCTGGTACACACGCATCGGGCGCAAGATGCGCCTTGATTACCTGCGGATTCTACGAACCAAAGGTGCGCCCTCACAGGTGGCCCGCGGCGTGGGCTACGGCATCTTTGTGGAGCTGATTTTCTTCCCCACATTGGGCCTTGCCTTTTTCCTGATGTATCCGCTGAACAAGTTCGGCAAGGGTCACATGGGCGCCGCGTTTGCCGGCTTTGTGTTCGCCAAGCTTTTCGCCTTTCTCACCATCCCGCCCAGCTTCATTCTTGGCAGCAAAATGCTCGGGTTGCCGAACTACAAAGACAAATTCATGGACGGCGAGACAATGAAGCCGCTGGGCGAAACATGGGATGTGGTCAAGGATCTCGCCTCCTCCGGTGAATTGCTCAAGGCGCTCGCCGGTTGGACCGCAGGAGCCACCGTGTTCGGGGCGGTCATCGGATTGATCGGCTTTTTCATCGCGCGCGCCGGTCTGCGCAAATATCAGTCCCGGCGTCAGTCCCGGCGCGAGCAGTTGCTGGCCGAAAAAGAACAGGCCACCGCGTAAGGGTTGGAACGTTAGGCCAACACGCCCTTCACCGGCTTACCGTGTACATCCGTCAGGCGATAATCGCGCCCTTGGAATTTGTACGTGAGCTTCTCGTGATCGATCCCCAGCTGATCCAGAATGGTTGCGTTGAGATCATGCACCCCCACCGGATCGCGAACGATGTTGTAGCAGTAATCATCCGTCTCACCATAGGTCACGCCGCCGCGAATGCCGGCACCGGCCATGAGCATGGTGAAACAACGCGGATGATGATCGCGCCCGTAGTTGGTCGCGGATAAATTGCCCTGCGAATACACCGTGCGCCCGAACTCGCCGCCCCACACCACCAGCGTATCCTTCAACAACCCGCGTTGCTCTAGGTCGTTCAGCAGTGCGGCCGTCGGTTGATCGGTGTCCTTGCATTGCCCGGCCACCGCCTTGGGCAAGCCGCCGTGGTGATCCCAGCCCATGTGAAAGAGCTGCACAAACCGCACATCCCGCTCGGCCATGCGCCGGGCCAGCAGGCAATTGGCCGCGTACGAGCCGGGTCGATGCACATCCGGTCCGTAGGAATCCAGCACGTGCTTGGGTTCCTTGGAGACATCCAACAACTCCGGCACACTGCTCTGCATGCGAAACGCCAGTTCATACTGCGCTATGCGCGTGGCGATTTCCGGATCACCAACCTGCGACAGACGCTCGCGGTTCAGCGAGTTCAGCCGATCCAGTGTGCGCCGGCGGGTGACGGTGTCCACTCCCGGCGGGTTGGAAAGATACAGGACCGCATCACCGGTGTTGCGGAATTTCACGCCCTGATGGCGCGTGGGTAGAAACCCCGAACTCCACAGGCGATCGTACAACGGCTGATCATTCGGCCGGCCGGACCCAAAGGAAGTGAGCACAATATAAGCCGGGAGGTCGCGGTTTTCGCTGCCCAACCCATAACTCAGCCACGAACCGATGCTCGGCCGCCCGGCCAGTTGATGGCCGGTCTGGCAAAAGGTGATCGCCGGATCGTGGTTGATCGCCTCGGTATGCACCGTGCGAATCATCGCCAGCTTGTCGGCCTGTTTGGACAGGTGCGGCAACAGTTCGCTGAACTCCATGCCGCTCTGGCCGTGCCGCCCGAACTTAAAAATGGTAGGTGCCACCGGAAATTTCTTCTGGCCGGAGGTCATCGTGGTGAGCCGTTGACCTTTCCGGATAGAATCAGGCAAATCCTCGCCGCGCCGATCGGCAATGGCTGGTTTGGGATCAAACAAATCCATCTGCGACGGTGCCCCGGATTGGAACAGGTAAATGATCCGCTTCGCCTTGGCCGCGTGCGTGGGAAACCCAGGCAGGCCGCTCGACGAGGTCTTCGCCTGCGTCAATCCGGCCAGAGCTGACAGTCCGAGAAACGAAGTGGTGTTGCGCAGGAACACGCGCCGGTTGAGGGCGTCCTGCACCTGGAGATTGAAATCGGGATTCATTATTCGCGCGTCACAAATTCATCGAGGTTCAACAACACATTCGCCGCCAGCGTGAACGCCGCGCGCTCCGCGAGTCTATCATCCGGCACCGCCGATTCGCCCACAGCCAGCAGTTTCTTGGCTGCCTCGGGGTTTGCGGTGAAATAAGCCAGATCCTCCTTCAGCCCGTCGCGCAACACCGCCAGTTCGGTTGGAGTTGGCTTTCGGGAAACGGCCCAGAGAAAGCCGTGCGTCAACCGCGCTTCCATCGAGGAGTCACCGTCTTTCAACATCCTACCGCCCAGCCGACGGGCCGCTTCCACGAAGGTCACTTCGTTCAGGAGCGACAAAGCCTGCAACGGCGTGTTGGTGCGTGAGCGCTGGATCGTGCACACCTCACGGTTGGGCGCATCAAAGAGCAGCATCGAAGGCGGTGCGGCAGTCCGTTTCCAGATCGTGTACATCGTGCGCCGATACAGGCCGTCATCGGTGGCGTGTTTGTAATTGCGCAAATCCCCGTAGCGCGTGGTCTCGTTCCAGACCCCCACCGGCATGTACGGCCGTACGCTGGGACCGCCGAGTTGTTCCACCAGCAGACCGCTGGCAAACAACGCCCGGTCACGCAACTGCTCGCCGCCCAATCGGAAACGCGGTCCGCGCGACAGCAGTCGGTTGTCCGGATCAGCCGCATAGGTATCGGTCCGCGGCTTGGCGTCCTGACGATAGGCCGAGCTCATCACCAGTAGTTTGTGAAAGGCTTTCATATCCCACGCCTTGGCCGGTTGACCGTTCACCTGCACGCCCTGCGATGGCTTCACAAACTCACGCGCCAACCAGTCCAGCAATGCCGGATGACTCGGAAACGCCGCCTGTACACCAAAGTTTTCAGTCGTCTTCACTAGGCCCACACCGAAGAAATGTTCCCAGGCTCGGTTCACCCACACGCGGGCGGTAAGCGGATTATCCGCGCTGGCGATCCAACGAGCGAGCCCCAGTCGGTTCATCGCCGCGCCCTTGGGCAGCGCGGGCAGAAAGGCCGGCAACCCGGCCTTCACTTCCTCCGCCGGTTGATCGTACTGGCCACGGTTGAGAATGAACGCCTTACGCGGCGCCGGCATTTCCTCCATCACCATCACTGTCGGCAGTTTCTTGCGGAGATCGGCCAGTTGTTTGCGTTTGGCGGCCACGCGGTCATCAGCCGCCTTGGCTGGGTTGGCCACGTGCGCGCGGTAATATTTTTCCAACGCCGCCCACTGCTTGGGGGTCGGGGTCTCGACATCCAAGGCCACCCGCACCGCAGCGGGAATGCTGTCGCCCTTCAGGCTCACGGCCGCCGGCGTAGCGCCGGTGAGGGACAGACGAAACCGACCGAGGTTGTGCTGGTTCAGGGTAGCGCACACAAACCGCAACACCACCGTGGTTTCGTTCGGCACGGCCACCGGTTGGGCCGCGAGGAAGAGTGCCTTGATCGGTTTCCGTCGCGAGGGTCCGTCCACCGC
>Ga0208624_1001022_pt1 | contig 13687 bp, 7 predicted proteins | sample Knorr_S23_td_DCM_FD_185607 | JGI IMG/M metagenome (GOLD analysis project Ga0208624, IMG submission 185607) | Marine microbial communities from Southern Atlantic Ocean transect - Knorr_S23_td_DCM_ad_71m_LV_A (SPAdes) (version 2) | ecosystem: Environmental > Aquatic > Marine > Oceanic | place...
CCTCGCTCCGCCTCATCGGAGAGGTTGTCACTTGGGCTCGTGAGGAGGGCTATGAGCGCCTCTTACTCGACGTAGCCAACGAGAACCATGCGGCCATCAAGCTCTATGAGAGAGTGGGCTTCCTGCCGACGGGTCGGACGGCTCACATGCCTGCGCCGAGGGCGCACATCCTCGAGCACGAGCGCGCCCTCGAGCTATGAGGGCTACGCGCGTGCTAACCTCTGCGTCATGAGCACGCTCTTCATCGAACCCTTCGGCGGCTTCGCAGGCGACATGTTCCTAGGCGCCCTCTTAGACCTCGGTGATGAGCGCTTCTGCTTCGCGGACTTAGAGTCTCTCGCGTCCAGACTCGTCGGGGGTGAGGCTGAGCTCTCTTGTGAGCGGACCAAGCGTGGGTCCATCGCAGGGACGCACTTTGACCTCAAGACTCCGGAGTCCGCGGACCCTCCGCACCGGCACCTCTCTGACCTCATCGAGCTCCTCGGCCGCGTCGAGTTGAGCGAGCTGACTCGGGCTCGCGCGGAGAAGGCGCTGACGCTCCTCGCAGAGGCCGAAGCGCGAGTGCACGACATCCCGGTGAGCCACGTCCACTTCCACGAGGTCGGCGCTGTGGACACTCTCGTCGACGTCGTCGGCGCGATGCTCGCGCTCGAGCGGCTCGGCGTAGAGCGCGTCTTCGCGACCGCGCCGCTCGCCGGTGAGGGTCTCGTCCGCTGCGCGCACGGCGAGATGCCTGTGCCTGCCCCTGCGGTGGTGGAGCTGATGCGAGGCCTGGAGTACACCACGGGGGGCGGCTGCGAGCGGCTCACGCCCACCGGCGCCTGCGTCCTGCTCGCGATCGTAGATGAGTGGGGGACGCCAGCGACCTTCACTCCGAGCGTGTTCGGCTACGGGGCTGGGACCAAGGAGACCGAGGTCGGCCCGCCGAACCTCTGTCGTGTCCAGCTCGGGAGCTCGAGCGGAGCCAGCGCGGGCGAGGCGCGGGCCGTCGTTTGGCAGGTCGAGTGCAACCTCGACGACACGACCGGCGAGGAGCTGGGCTGGTGCCTCGCCGGACTTCGAGAGGCTGGCGCCCTCGATGCTTGGAGCGTCCCTGTCGGTATGAAGAAGGGCCGACCTGGTGTAGTGCTGGCGGCCCTCGCTCGAGCGGAAGACCGCGCAGCGGTAGAGGAGGCGCTCTTCGCTCGCACTCCAACGCTGGGGGTCCGCTGGCGTGAGGTGGAGCGCACTGAGTGTGGTCGGGATGAGTTCAGCGTCGAGGTGCTCGGTGAGGTCGTGCGCGTGAAGCGCCGCCTGCGCGGCGCTGAGGTCGGCGTGGCTGACCTCTCACCTGAGCAAGACGACCTTGAGGCCTTGGCTGTCAAGACAGGCCGTCCCCTGCGGGATATACAGCGCCTCGCAGTTGAGGCTGCGCTCGCTGCGCAGGCTCAATCGAGCGAGTCGTAGACTGCGCGCACTCTCAGCATCCGCTTGGCGAAGGAGCAGTCCTCTAGGATTCGGGCGCGGGCCCGCTGGCCGAGGCGCTCCCTCAGGCTCGGATTATCAAAGAGGCGCTTCAACCCAGCCTTGATGGCTTCGACTGATCCAACGTCGACCAAGAGGCCGTCCTCCTCATCGCGCAGGAAGGCCTCCATCCCGCCGCAGCGCGTGCTGATCACTGGGAGTTCAAAAGCCATCGCCTCCAAGACGGCGTTGGGTAGCCCCTCGCGCAAGCTAGAGCAGCAGTAGATGTCGAGCTCTTCCAGGAAGCCGGGCACATCCTCTACGAAACCGGTGATCTCAAAGCGCTCGGCGTAGGCTGAGCTCGCGACGCGCGTGCGGAGCTCATCCTCCAACTCTCCCTCGCCGGCGATCTTGAGGCGCAGGTCGTAGCCCTCCTCAGCGAGCTCCTCCACAGCGGCGATCAAGAGACCAAATCCCTTTTCGCGGGAGAGCCGAGCGAGGGCTCCAATGACGAGGGGGCGGTCTCCCTCTTGCGCGCGCGGCGCAGCGCGCTGGAACTCTTCTGCGTCGATGGCGTTCGGAATGTAGATGACCTTCTCTGGGTCACAGCCGAGCTCGAGGCACTCGGCCTGAAGGTCCGCGCTCACGACGATGACGCGCTCGTAGCGCTTCAGGCACCACTTGTCGATCGCGTAGTAGAGCGGCGTGCGACTCGTGTGCCGGACCCATCCGTGCACTGTGGTCACCAAGCGGTGCCCGACGAGAGGCCGCAGCAAGAGCCCGAAGAGGTTGCTCTTGTAGTCGTGTCCATGCCAGACTTTGGCGCCGAGGGCGCGCACGAGGCGGCGCAGCTTTGCGAGCGTGAAGGGGTTCAGTGGGAAGCGCTCCGCGATGCCTGTGAGCGGAGCGTCCTTCGCAGCGGCGCGCGCCTCGATCACCCCAAAGCCAGGGTCGTCCGGGAGGTGCAGATAGCACACGTGCGCTTCCCAGCCCGTACCGGAGAGGTGGCGGGGGGAGGCGAGGATCGTCTTCTCCGGCCCACCGCCAGTACCAGTGGCGATGCGGACGTGGAGGACGCGTGCTGGGCTTAAGTTAGCCAAGGTCAAGGAGGTTAGCGTCCGAGCAGCGCAGAGTCCGCATCGTCTCTGCTCAGGAATCAAACTCAGCCTCCATCGGAGCCTTGAAAGTCTCCATTTTTCGCTCGAACAGGAGTTTTGATCCGGGTCTCTCAGACCGCTAGGATCGCTTCGCGGTTGAGGGGTGACTCGCCAGAGGGCGCGCCCGCCTCGATCGCTGAGCCACAACTATCGACTAGCAACGAATGGACTGTCCTCCCGGGAGGGGATCGGACATGAGGAACCACACCATGAGCTTCACCCGCTGGACGGCCTGCGCCGCCCTCGTAGCGATGCTGGCAGTGAGCCCTGCCCAAGCACAGAACGAACAGAGCAAGTACTTCGTCGCCGGAGAGGCCGGAGTCACCGTCAGGAACGTCCGCGACGACGCGGGCATCCCCGTCGGCAAGTTTGGGCCGGGGACGGTCTTGGCTGTGCACGAGACGATGGGGGAGTGGACTCAGGTCGAGCCTGCTGGCGGTCTCACCTGCTGGGTCTTCGGCGCCTACCTGAAAGAGGCCGGTGCCACTGGGCGCTACACCGTCACAGGCAACGGAGTGAACATGCGCCCGATGGCGTCGACGGGCTCCGAGAGCTTCCCGATGATGCAGAAGCTCTATGTAGGAGACATGGTTCGGATGGTGAGCCGTAACGACCCGAGCCTCCCCTTCGAGAAGGACTGGGTGCAGATCCGGACTCCTGAGGGCGTGCACGGCTGGGCTCGCACGAGCGCGCTCACGCCCGCGGCAGATCCCGCTCAGGCGGAGAGCACTTGGACCGGGGCATGGGCTGAGATCAACGAGTCCATGGCTGTGACCGAGGAGGGCGAGGGCGCCGTCGAAGAGCCGACTGAGCCCGAGACCGGCACGGAGGGTGAGCTCGTCCGCGCGCGCCGCATGATGAACGAGTCGCCCCCGCGCTATGAGGAGGCCAAGGCGATCTTCACCGCGCTATTGCAGGAGGCGCCCAAGGGGAGCCCCATCGCGGTGGCCGCGAAGAACGGACTCATTCAGGCAGAGGCCTATGCGAGCATCGAAGAGCTCCAGCGCAAGCTAGAGAAGGAGCGCGTCGATCGTGAGCAGCGCGAGCGCGAGCGCATCGCTGAGCTTGAGCGTCGCAACTCAAAGGACACCCCGCTCCGAGGTCGCTATGACGCGCGAGGTTGGGTGGAGTCACGGGTCGGCCCTGACGGCACGGAGAGCTGGTACCTCCGCTTTGGCGGGAAGGACTCTTGCCGGATCGAGTGCAGCAGTGGTCGCTATGACCTCAGCATGTATGAGGGCTATGAGGTCGGCGTCGCGGGCCGGATGACGAACGAGGCAGGGGCTGCTCAGGTGGCCTGCGATCTTCGCTCGATCGAGGTCCTCTCAGGACGTAAAGAGCGCTGAGAGCGCTCTCTTTGAGAGCTACAGATCTAGCTCGTCCGGCCCGACCCTCCGGGTCATAGCCGGGAGCACCTGACTGCGGAGGGCTGCGAAGCGGCCCTCCGCGATCGCCTCTCTCATGGACGCTAGCAGCGTGTGGAAGAAGCGTAGGTTGTGCAGAGAGAGCAGCGTCCCCGCTAGCATCTCATTAGTCTTGCAGAGGTGACGCAGGGTCCCACGGCTGAACTGGGTGCAAGCGATGCAATCGCAGGCCGGGTCCAAGGGGCGGGGGTCTTCCTTGAACCCCTCGTTTCGAAGGTTGACTCTGCCTTGGCTCGTGAACGCTGTGTGGTTGCGGGCGTTGCGCGTTGGAGTCACACAGTCGAAGAGGTCGATGCCGCGCTCTACGGAGTCGAAGAAGTCCTCCGGAGTCCCGACGCCCATGAGGTATCTGGGCTTGGAGGCTGGCAGGCGCGGCGCGCTAGCGCTGACAGCGGTGCGCATCGACTCCGGGTCTTCGCCGACGCTCACGCCGCCGACGGCGTATCCGACGAGGTCGTGGGAGCAGACGGCGTCCACCGAGGCCTCGCGGATGTCTTCGAAGGCGCCGCCTTGAACGATGCCGAAGAGTGCTTGCCCGCGGTCGGTGCCGCCGAGCTCTTCATGCCGCTTGACGCAGCGCTCGAGCCATCGGTGGGTACGGTCTGTCGCGGCCGAGACCATCTCGCGGTTGAGGGGGTCGGCGGGGCAGTGGTCGAATGCCATCTGTACGTCGGCGCCGAGAGCGGCTTGGATCTCCACAACGCGCTCGGGCGTGAAGCGTACAGAGCTCCCATCGACGATGGATTTGAAGGTCACCCCGTCATCGTCAACCGCGCAGGCGTCGGCTAGTGAGAAAACTTGGTAGCCGCCGGAGTCGGTGAGAATCGGGCCGTCCCAACCCATGAATGCGTGCAGCCCTCCGAGGGCGCGGACGGTCTCTTCACCAGGCCTCAGGTGCAGGTGGTAGGTGTTCGCGAGGAGGATCTGGGAGCCGACCTCACGGAGGTCTCGTGGCAGCACGCCGCGTACCGCGCCTCGGGTGCCGACTGGCTGAAAAGCAGGCGTCTGGATCGGGCCGTGCGGTGTGTGGAAGACGCCGGCGCGCGCGTCGCCATCTTGGGCGACAAGGTCAAATGAGAATCCAGTCATCGTGCGGAGTCTTGCTCAGGGAATATTGCCAGAGGTCCAGCTCTGGGTGGAGGTGCCAGGATAGTAGTGGGCGAGGATGCGCGTCTTGCTCCAGCCTCGAGACGCGAGCTCATGCGCGCCCTCTTGACACATCCCCGACCCGTGGCCGCGGCCCCTGCCGTCGATTCTGAGTCCAGCCGCGATGGGCTTCCCTGGGTGAGGCCAGGTCCTCACGATGAGGTTGCTAGCGAAGCGCTCCGCGCCGAGGAGCGCCCGGAGGCGACCGACTGATACGGTCTTCGAGCCCGCCGTCCCGATCAAGTTGACGAGGTCCCAGCGCTCGCTCGTGAGCGCGCGCGCCGGCTCGACGATGACGAGGCGCTCGCCGATGCCAAGAGCCCGTGCGACCTGAGAGAGCTCCTCGGACGTGGCAGTGAAGCTCCACTCGAGCTCTCGCGCAGTCTCTTGGCTGCACGAGCCGCAGGTGACTCCAGTGGAGCCGGGGACGGACGCGAGAGGAGCGGTCGCGCCGCCACAAGCTGCGTGGTATCGAGCGTCGAAGAGCTCACCTCTGTAGATCAAGACCTCGCCACGAGTCGCAACGATCGCGGCGTCTAAGCGTGCGTGAGCTTCGCGGAGCGGAGGAGATTGAACGGCCGGCAAGGGTCGGTAGACCTGGTCGCGCGTGTCGTCCCAGAGGAAGGGGGCGCGCCCTGCGCGGCTACGCTCACGCCAGCGCGCGAGCGCGTAAGAGCGAGCGGCGACGGCCTGGGCCTCGAGCTCCGACTGCGCAGCTCGCAAGAGCGGCAGCTCGCCCGCGACGACGCCGCGGACATAGTCTTCCAAGTCCAGCATCAGGGTCGCTCGGAGGCCACCCTCTGGATGAGTCGTTAGGGACAGGCGCCCAGGGTAGCGCTCGCCGCCGAGGCTGAGCCCGGCTCCGCGTGGCCTCAAGGTGAAGCTCCTGCGCGTCGCGCCGTTCGAGCATCGGATCGCCCCGCCCTCAGCGACGAAGCTGAGCGCGCCAGTCTCTGTCCCTCCGACCCAGAGCTCGCGCGCGCCCTCGTATGCCGTGAGGCGGAGCGAGATCGTCCTTGACGCCGTCGAGACGGGGCGCTCGCGGGGTCCCGGCGGGGGAGGCAGCTCGCTTCGTCTAGGCTGCTGACAGGCAGCGGCCACGAGGACAGTGAGCAGCGCAGAGAGCGCGGCGCACCGCGAGAACTGGGGGCTGCTCAACTCTCCTTGCTGTCGAAGAGGCCTGGCGTGGAGGGGTCGGAGGCGGGGGGGTCCTCTCCGATGGCCCTGAAGCCCGCAGCGGTGATGAGGCGCCCGCGAGCGGTCTTCTGGACGAAGCCCTTCCGGAGCAAGTGAGGCTCGAAGACCTCTTCAATGGTGTCCTCGCTCTCGTCGACAGCGGCGGAGAGGGTCTTGAGTCCGACCGGCTGTCCAGCGTTTCGCGCGAGGACTCCGAGGATCCTACGGTCCATCTCTTCGAGGCCAGCCTCGTCGATGCCTAGTCGCTTGAGCGTGTCCCACGCGATGGCATCCGTGATCTGGCCCTCGCCGTCCACTACCGCGAGATCTCGAGCACGGCGCAAGAGCCTGTTCACGATGCGCGGTGTCCCCCTCGCCCTCGACGCTAGGAGCTCTGCCGCGGAGGGCGCGAGGTCTAGCTCTAAGAGCGAGGCCGAGCGCGCGAGGATCTGGACGAGGTCCTCAACCGGGTAGGGGTGGAGGCGCTCGAAGAGGCCGAATCGGCTGCGAAAAGGAGCGGAGAGCAAGCCGTCGCGAGTGGTCGCGCCGACGAGCGTGAACGGCTCGAGCTTCAAAGGCAGCACGCGCGCGTGCGGACCTTGGTCCAGGGTGAAGTCGACCTGGTAGTCCTCCATCGCTGTGTAGAGATACTCCTCGACGGCTGCGGGGACGCGGTGGATCTCGTCGATGAAGAAGACGTCTCCAGCGCTGAGCTGCGTGAGGATACCTACGAGGTCACGCGGTCGCTCTAGGCCTGGACCGGTCGCGCTGATCATTTGGCAGCCGAGCTCTTCCGCGACCGCGCGGCCGAGGCTGGTCTTACCGAGGCCTGGTGGGCCGGACAGGAGGAGGTGATCGAGCGTCCCGCCTCGGGCCTTCGTCGCGTGGATCGCGACGCGCATGTTGTCTACTGCTTGCGCCTGCCCGACGAATTCGGAGAAGCGCGCCGGTCTTAGCGAGGCCTCTACCTCGCGCTCATTCGCCCCTGCTCGCTCCGGTGCCGCTGCCAGCGCGCCAGGGTCGAAGACGTGTTCCATCTTGCCCATGCTGCGGAGCATAGCGGTCCGGATGGGCAGGTCGAAGCACCACGTGCTGCTTGTGATGCTGACGCCCTAACGGACTTGTAAGGACCTCGAGCCTCTGCAGTGTTGAGGAGGGCGAGCGGCGGGATGTGCGCTCTCGCACGAGTCGCTCGAGGCCACAGCCGGAAAGATGTGGTCTACGTGGCTCCAGGGTTAGCTTAAGTTGTTTTGCTGCAGTGACTTACATTTCCAGGTCGGTTCGTGGCAGTCTTCGGCCCCAGAGGCACGCTCCTTGTTGTTTGTCGGCATACCCCACTCTGAGGCCTCTTGAGGCCGCATTGGAGGGGAAACTGGTCGACCTCAGGCCGCTAGAGATAGCGGTCGCCAGGCTCTCTCGAGCTCCTCGGAACGAGCAATTGAGGCTCACAGAGCACGAAAATGGCACCTGCTCCTTTCCAGATCCGACCCCTGTCGGGCATCCTGCTAGGCCGGGATCTCCGAGCCGCCTTCGAATGGGCGGCCTCTCCAAGACTACGAGCGGGTCTCTCACCCCACAGGGTGAGGCCTGTGACTGGCTTGGTGTGTGCGAAATCCACGGATCTCCATCCCTCTCCACTTCATCGAGAATGATTCAGCATCGTCTTCAAGCGGGCGCGGCCTTCGTATGCCTCGTCCTGGCTTTCTCATGCAACAGCGGCACTTCAGGCAGTGGCGGTGGCGGCCACGGAATGAGCCTCGACTACGTCTCCAATGGCTTCGGTCAGCTGCTGCCTCACACGACGTTCGTGCTCGACTCTTTCACGGGGCAACCGACCCCGCAGATCATCGAGCTCCGAGACGCTGATCAAATCATCAACAATGTCAGCCTCTCAAACCCGGTCCATGAGGTGCCCGTGTTTGGTGAGGAAGCTGTCTTGCCTAACGGGATCGCTGGAAATCAGTTCCTGCATGCGCTCTTCACCTCAGAGATCGATATCGACACTGTGCTCAGCGACCTCCCTACGCAGCAGGAGACTGGTGGCCTCTCTGGAGAGATCAGGGTCCTCTGGGTGGACCCTGTGAGCGGGAACAAGACGCAGATCCCTGGTCGTTCTTTTGTAGGAGGTATGACCTACTCGGGTGGTCCGATTGGAGATCCGGACCCGCGCATGCAGCTCGAGACTTGGGTGAGCGCTGGAGAGTTTGGCTTGGAGGTCAACCCTGAGGTCGACAACAACGGGGACGGGGTCCCTGATGGCTTAGGCTTCCCTGGTGTCTTGAGCAGCTTCGCTGGAGACACTGACCTCGTGCTCCCAGAGTCTTTCGTCTTCATACCTGACTCTGACTCAGACCTGACGACCTTCGAGACCTTCCCCGTAGGTGGTCAGATCATGATGGTCATCGAGAAGAATGTCAGAGGTGTAAACGGGCTCCCCCTTGATCACCGCGCTGTGGCCTGCACCACTGTCGGAGTTGACGATATCGAGCCTGAAGTGGCGATTTTGCCCCCTCCGCTAGGCTCTGTAGACACCATCCCGGCTAACGGCGCGGATGATGTAGACCCTGCCACTACAGTCACCGTTCGATTCACTGAGAGTGTTCAGCCCACCTCTGTCGGAGATCTCCCGACATACGGGGCTCCAGATCTCTCCCCGGCGATCTCGATCCAGTTTGGCCCTGAGACCCGGCGTGTCGATGTCCCCTTCACCGTGATGCCGGCGAGTCCCTACGACCTGACGACGTATGTTCTTGAGCCAGCCTTCCATTTTCCCGGTGAGGGTCCGGATGATTTTGGCTGCGGCGTCTTTGATGTTGTCGACATCACAGTCAACGTCGGGCAGTTCCAAGATCTCGCACAAGTCGATGTGGACGGCGACGGTGTCAATGACCGTGGCAACCTCAACACCCTCTCTGGCTTGTCTAGCTTCAAGACGGGCGAAGGGCCCGGTCTCGCTAACGTTCCGGTCACTCCTGATGCTATCTACGTCGGTCGCTCCGGCGCTACACCGGGGCTCAGCGTTATCGACCTGAACGGCTTTGGACAGTCGACTGGAAACCCCGTTTACGACGACTCATTCTCGAGCTTTCCGCGGGGGAACTCGAACTTCCCGAACAACCCCAACGTCTTGCTGCAAGGCAACCTCATGAAGCCTGCGCTGCAGACTGGCTCATGCACCATCGATGGAGGATCGGCGGGCGTCTTTACTTTGACTCTCGACTCCAACCTCACTGAGGTGCTCGCGCGCGCGCCGGTCATCACGGCGGTAGGGGACATGATGCTTGGGCACGCCCTCGACAGCTCCTTTAACAACGCGCCAGCGCCGTATGGATGCCAGTCGGGCGGCGGTAACCTCTGCGCCCAGGACGGGCTCAAGCAGATCGCACTCATTCAGGGCGGCCCCTTCTCGCTCACGCCTCCGCGTATTATTCCGACGAATCCCACGCTCAACACTGTCACAGGCGGGGAGAACATCGTCTCTTGGGCTCCGCACCCGAACCCCCCGGCTCTCACCTTCCCTCCGCTGTGCGTGTGGCCTTTCCTCGGCACAGAGGAGCCTTCGTCCATCGACGTGACACTCCCCCCGGACCCCACGGTGCCGCCGCTGAACAACTGGCTCGCTCCTGGTGACCCCTTCGGTGACCCGAACGGGGAGGGCACTGGCATCCCCACGCCTCCCTCAGGTCTCCTAGCGGTAGAGCAGAATGCTTGGTTCGACGGGCCGCCGCTCCCGCAGCTCACGATCGCTGGGTGCCAGCAGTACAAGATCCGTCAGCAGGTTGGAAACTTCCTCTACGTTCTCGATCGCAGCCGTGGCGAGGTGGTGGTCCTCAACTCAAACCGCATGACCGTCATCGATCGGATCCTTGTCCCGGACCCGACCGAGCTCGCGATCGGACCGAACCTCGATCTCCTCGCGATCTCTAACCAGCAGGTCGACCTAGTCACCTTCCTAGACATTGATCCCTCCTCGGCTTCCTTCCACACGATCGTTCAGCAGGTGGTCGTCGGCGACCGTCCGCGAGGGATCGCTTGGGAGCCTGGCAACGAGGACATCCTGGTTTGTAACGAAGGCGACAGCTCGCTCTCCATCATCTCTGCCTTCTCGCTCGAAGTTCGCAAGGTGATCGACTCCAACCTCGCGGAGCCCTTCGCCCTCGCCATCACGCCGCGTCAGCAGAACTTCGGATTCTTCCGCAACGTTTACTTCGCCTACATCATGAACCGGAACGGGCGCGTCGCGATCTTCGAGTCGGGTCCGAACGAGGTCAACGGCTGGGGCTACGACGACGTCGTCGGTACGGCTCCTCAGACCTTCCAGAGCCCGAAGGCGATCCAGCCGGATCACACCTTCCTCGCCGGCGGCGTTTGGATCGCACATGAAGGGCCTATCAACGTTCAAGATCAATCAGCTGGCTCTCCTGGAGTGCCCGCGATCAGCAACATGGTGGTCAACTCTGGTACTCAAGGGGTGCTCCCGCTCAATGTGCAGTCCTTGCTGATCCCGAACTTCAGGGACATGTCCTTGGAGGTCCGCGTCTCGCTTGGAACGGATCAGTTGACCGGGATCCCTGTGGACATGGCCTTTGACAACTTGCGCAACTTTGGGGGTCTTCAGAACCTCGCGAGCGTCTTCAGTGCGGGTGTACCCGCTCCGCTCAACGGCAAGGGCCTCGTGCGGAATGTGGGCGCCGTCGGTCCGCTGCCTACGAACAACTGCAACTACATGTTCGTTGCGATCCCCAACCCGAACGCTGCCTCAGAGGGCAACGTGGATGTGATCGATATCTCTGGCGGGTACACCCGCATCGACACGAACGCCCATGAACCCGGGATTCAGTCCATCCGGATCGATGATGTCGACGTCCTCATGGACTACTTCCGTCAGTGAGCCAAATGAACTTCATACCTCATCAGAGGGGCGCCGCTGGCGCCCTGAGCTCTGCCGCGCTCCTTAGCGTAGGCCTTCTTGCGTCTTGCTCTGGGGGCTCGAGCGCCTCCGAGGCGACGCCTGACATGGACCTCCTGTTGGTCTCAAATGGCTTCGGGCAGCTCTTGCCCCACCAGGCCTTCGAGACAGACGGAGAAGGAAATGTCGGCACGGATGTCATCGACCTCCGGACCCTAGAAGACATCTACACCCACGTGAGCGGCACGAACCCGGTGCTCGCTACTCCGCGATTGAGCGAGGACCCGAGGCTTCCCTCTGGTGCTCCTGGCAACCAGTTCATCTACGCGCAGTTCTCGAACTCCCTAGACGTCCTCTCGGTCCTATCCGACAGGCCCGCGGACCAGGCCAACTCAGAGGGACTCACTGGCGAGATCGTCGTCGAGGCGGTCGACCCTTTGACCGGAAGCACGAACTACGTACAGGGTCGCGCCTTTATCAACGGCCGTACCTTTGCTGGTACCCCTGTAGGGGACCCTCCGAGGCTCCCGCTGCAGACTTGGGTGAGCCTGGAGAATGGTGTTCCCACCTTCACGGACATCGACAACGACAGCAATGGCGTTCCGGATGGTCTCGGGTTCCCTGGAACCCTTAACGCCTTCGCGGGGATGGCAAACCTCTTCGGCGATGACACCTTCGTGTTCATTCCGGACTCAGATGACAACCTCGCGACCTTGGAGACCTTCCCGGCAGGCTTCGAGATTCGGGTCAATATCTTCACCTCCGTCCTAGCGGAGAATGGCAAGCAGATGGTCCGCCAAGCGGTCGCTGCGACCTCCGTTGGAGCGGACGTGAGCTCCCCCGAGTCTCTGTTTACCCCGCCGCCTATCCAGGCTCCGCTCACGGTTCCGCAGGACGGTGACTCGGATGTGGATCCGACCTCTGTCGTCCAGCTCTTCTTTACGGAGCCTATCCAGCCAGCGACGCTTGGAAACTTCCCCTCCAACCGCCCGCCGGAGCTCTCAGGCTCCGTGCAGCTTGAATTCGGGCCCCCCACGACTCGTGTCCAGGTGCCGTTCTTTGTCACGCCCAAGAGCGCGCTAGACCTGACCACCTGGACGATTGAGCCTGCGTTCAGCTTTCCTGGCGAGGGACCAGAGGGGCAGGAATGTGGCTCCTTCGACACCGTGGATGTGATTATCAACTCTGATCTCATCCAAGATCTCAGCGGGAACACGAACGATCTCGCTGGAACGAGCTCCTTCCGGACAGGGGAGGGACCAGGCATCGTCAACGCGCCGATCACGCCTGACGTGATCTATGCGGGTCGACAAGGGGTCTCCAACTCGCTTTCAGTCATCGACCTGAACGGCTTCGGTGGCGGTACAGGTAACCCGACTTGGCAGTACCAGAACTACGCTCAGGGGAACTCAAACTATCCGAACGATCCGAACGTCTTCTTCCAAGGTTCGCAGCTGCTGCCTCCGCTCTTGCCGGGGACCTGCACCTTCAACGGAGGCTCTGCGGGCGTCTTCACCCTGACGAAGGACTCCAACCTAGACGACCGTCTGCTGCGCTCGCCGCTCGTTGGCTCCGTGGACGACATCGCAATCGGGAGCTCCCTCGATATGTCCTTCAACAACGGCCCGGCGCCATTCGGCTGCCAGGCTGGAGGGGGCAATCTCTGCTCGACTACAGGTATCAAGACCACGACGGTCACGATCCAGAGCGGAACCCTCAACCCTGGAGGCGGCGCGCAAGCGGGTGCTGGAGTGTTGATCACAGGTTTCGCCAATCTGGTCTCTTGGTCCCCGCACCCGAACCCCCCGCCACTGGATTTTCCGCCCATATGTGTCTCTCCGTTCTTGCTCACGCAAGAGCCGACCTCCATCGACACGACCTTGCCGCCCCCGGGTGGCCCTGGACTGCAGAACCTCCTAAATCCGGGGAACCCGTTCCCTGAGAAGACGGACCCGACAGTGCCGGTGTTCAACGTGCCGCCGACGGGGCTTCTCGCGGAGCAGGCGAACTCCTTCTTCCAGGGACCCTCGCTGCCTGACACCGTTCAGAACTGCTTGCAGTACGGGATCCGTCAGCAAGTTGGTCACTTCCTCTATGTCTTGGACCGCAGCCTCAATGAGGTCTCGGTGTTGAACTCGAACCGGATGACCGTGGTCGACAGGATCACGATCCCGGACCCGACCTCTTTGGCGATGGGCACCAACCTCGACCTCCTGGCAGTCTCAAGTCAGGGGACAGACGCGGTCTACTTCATCGACACAGACCCGAGCTCTGCGACCTTCCACGAGGTCATCAAGATCACTCAAGTCGGTGAGAGCCCCCGGGGGATCGCCTGGGAGCCCGGCAACGAGGACATCCTCGTCTGCAACGAGGCGAGCAACTCTGTCAGCATCATCTCAGCATTCTCGCTTGAGGTGCGTAAGGAGATCGTG
>Ga0208624_1001025_pt1 | contig 13677 bp, 6 predicted proteins | sample Knorr_S23_td_DCM_FD_185607 | JGI IMG/M metagenome (GOLD analysis project Ga0208624, IMG submission 185607) | Marine microbial communities from Southern Atlantic Ocean transect - Knorr_S23_td_DCM_ad_71m_LV_A (SPAdes) (version 2) | ecosystem: Environmental > Aquatic > Marine > Oceanic | place...
CGGGCTTGCTCGAATACCGCACGGGCTGCAATTTCATGCATGGCCCGATGATCGATTCCATTTGGCAGCAAAGTTATCCAGTAGCCCTTCGTCGTGCCGGCTATTATACCGGTTTTGGCGGTAAATTTGGCTTTGCTGTGGTGAAGGACGTCGAGACCCCTGGTTCCGAAAACCGGTATGAAGACTTGCCCATGGACGATTTTGATGTGTGGTTCGGCGGTGTTGGCCAAACCTCTTATCAGACCGGCCAAAATCGATATTTAAAATCCTATGCGGATCGCTACCCTCACAGCACACGTGCCTACGGGGCAGCCGGTGCAGATTTCATTGAACAGGCAACAAGGTCAGGCAAACCTTTTTGCCTGACCTTGTTTTTCAAAGCGCCTCATCGTCCGGTGACTCCAGATCCCACACTCGATGCTGTTTATCTGGGAACGCGTTTCCGTAAGTTACCCAACCACGGAAGGCCTGCAGGGGAACATTTGGCGCCTCAGCACCGGATGGGGCGCCAATATTCACGCTATGAGCAGTGGGGCTACCATACTGAGGAAACCTACCAAGCGGCCATGCGGCTGTATCATCAGCAGATCCATGGGATTGATGTGGCAGTGGGCATGATCATGGACGCACTTCAAGCCCAGGGGGTGGCGGAGAACACCGTGGTTCTCTATTCTAGCGACAACGGTTTTTTCAATGGATCGCATGGCCTTGGCAGCAAAGTCCTGCCCTACGAGGAAGGAAGCCGTGTTCCTCTGCTGATCCATGACCCGAGGATGGCGAACTCCCGCCGAGGTCAGCGCATTGACGCCGTAACAGGAAACATCGATATCGCGTCGACGATATTGGATCTTGCAGGTATCGAAATGTCGGATGCACAGGACGGGCGCAGCCTCTTGCCCATCGTCCAAGGGAAGGCATCCATGGTGCGAGAGTCTCTGCCGTTGATCCAGGTTTGGGGTACGGCGGGCACCTTGGCTCTCGGCGTGGTGACTTCAACCCATAAATACATTTACTGGCCTTACGGAGAGGGGATGGATCCCTCAGAGGAGCTCTTTGATATCGAATTTGATCCTTATGAAATGCGCAATTTGCTTGCGGTGGACCATCCGCATCCGGCTCTCGAGAAGATGAGAGCTTACTATCAGCAATGGCTGGATGCGTGGTCTCAGCAGGCTGTCTCCCACAACCACTATCAGGTCTTTGCGAAGGTGTTTGATCGCCATCTTCCCTGGGTACAAAAGCAATCGGAACTCCCCAAGGCATTTCGTTGAACTTGGCAGGGGCCCCGTCCTCGCTTTCAAGGCGATCGATTCTTGCAAAGCCTCTTTACCCACCTAACATTCAGACATGTCGTTTCGGCTTGTTTCCTTTCTATGCTGGATCGTCGCGTGGGAATCTCTCCTGCACGCACAGAACGATGATTTTCCGATCGTCGCCGAAGATCTGGAGGTGCGCCTTTTTGCCCGCGATCCGCTGGTAAGAAATCCATGCGCCATGGCGTTCGATGCCAGAGGACGTCTTTTCGTGGGGATGGGCCCCCAGTATCGCAAGCCCAAGCCGGACACTCCCGGGGACTCGGTTTACGAATTGATCGACACAGATCTGGATGGGGTGGCAGATGATCGCAAGGAGTTTGCCCGAGGCCTCAACAATATTCAGGGACTCTGTTGGGTGGGAGATGTTCTTTGGATCGCGAATGCACCTGATTTGACCCTGGTCAAGGACACCGATCAAGACGGAGTAGGGGATAGTTATACCAAACTTTATACAGATCTTGGAAATATCGAGCATGGTCTCCATGGCCTGAATCGAGGCCCCGATGGATGGGTTTACATGTCCAAAGGAAACTCCAAGGGATTGAATCAGGCACCTGAGAGGGTGGCGCCCAAGGCCTTTCGTGAACTTTGGGGGATGGAGGCACCCGTGGGCACACCTGATTTCCCTGCTTCAAAAAAGTATACGGCCACCAGCTACCAAAATACTTTTCATCATCCGAGTGATGATTGGGGGCTCAACGGGGGCATTCTTAAATGTCGTCCGGATGGAAGCGATTTGGAAATCGTCTCGCGGGGTTTTCGCAATCCATGGGATATTACCTTCGATCATCAATTCAATTGGCTGGGAACCGATAATGATCAGAATCTGGGTGATAAGATTTTTTCACCTTTTTTCAGTGCGAATTTTGGTTGGGGACATCCATGGAGTTATGATTGGAAGGGGGACGATCATTTACCCTCGGCACCTTCCTCGGGCCCCCTGTTCGAGGGTTCCGGCACGGGGGTAATTTTTTGCGATGTGGAAGGTTATCCAGGCCACTATCAAGGCGTGTATCTGATCAATGACTGGTTGCGGAGAGAAGTTTATATCTATCGTCCGCAATGGAAGGGGGCCTGGATGCGTCCTGAGTCCGAAAAGCTCCTCACTCTTGCCAAGGCCGGGACGGGGCGCACGATGCCGTCCAGTGCCGGAAGAAGCTTCGATCCCGTCGATATTGAAATAGGACCTGACGGAGGTATCTATATTTCAAGCTGGGGCCGACAATATGGAGTCGAATGGCAAAACGGGCAAATGGTCAATGAAGGGCGCATTTACCTCATGTGGCCTAAAGGCTACCCATTGAAGGCCCCAAAGAGGCAAGAAAAGGCAAAGCCGTGGGATCAATGGTCCTTGAATGAACTTCTTTCATGCTTCGACCAACCTCTGCCAGCTCTTCGCGCTGATGCGCAGGATGAATTGGTAGGTCGAGGTATTCGACATTGGGATGCCTTGGTTCAGGCAATGGATCAGGTGGAGGCGGAGAGCGCTCAGGAAACATGGATCCTTTGGACCCTGGGACGTATCGGAGAAAACCATCCCAAAGGGAATGCTTTCTTTGCGGATCAATGGCAAAAGGGAATCAATCGCAGATTGCAGACGCTGCGGATCGTGGCGCACCAGGCAAGGGTCAATCAGGCATCGGAGCTCCCTCCGTTTGTAGGAAGTGGGTTGATGGAAGAGGAGGCCCGATTACGTCATGCCTCTGTGCTGGCAATCCATCAGGCCAGCGATGTGAACTGGAAATCCCTGTTGCTTGAGCTGATTGGCTCGGAATCGGATCGGATTGTGTTTTATTCGGCCTGGCAAGCCATGCGGGATTTGTTTTCCCCTTCAGAGCGAATCCAACTTCTTGAGCATGAGCAAGCACCATTGCGTCGGGCTGCCCTTCTGAGTCTTTTGGAGGATGACTTACTTGAGGAATCAATGATCAAACCTCTGGTCGGGGATCCAGACCCCATGACATCCTTTCTGGCTCAGAAACGACTTTCAGGTCGGGCGACCCCTGTGATCAAGGGCGCGGCATTGACGCGCCAGGAGACTGTTGCCCCCAAGGAAACAGCCAAACTTTTTTCGTCGGTCATGGAACATCTGAGCTCGGAATCCGGGCTTGCGTATGAAGTGGGCATCCTTAACGAGCACTCCGAGGCCTACATCGATCGTGCCTACCAGTTGGTTGAGATACCGGCTCATTTGGAAGGTCTCCCATTCATACGCAGCGCCAATGCCGATGCCGAATCTCAAGTCAAGGGAGGCATGTCCTTTGAGTTGCTCTTTCCATCCAGGGTGTATATCGCCGACGATACACGCGCTCCTCAACCGCCAGGATGGTTGACCGATCATTTTGATGGGACGGATCAATTCCTCTCAACAGAAGATGCTCGACACCGCATTTATCAGGCCGACTTTCCTGCGGGGCTGGTTCGACTGGGTTCCAATCAATCGTCTCCTCGAGTGAGTAAATCCTCTTATATAGTGATTCTGGAACCTCAATTCCTGCAGCCTCAAAGTTCCACCACGTCCATCCAAAAAGTTCTCGATGTGCTTGATCAAGGCAACCCGCAAAGAGGCCGGGCCCTGTTCCATGATGCAAGAGCAGCCAACTGTGTGGCTTGCCATGCTCTGGAAAACCGGGGACAGGTGTTGGCTCCGGATCTGATGGATATCTTTTCACGATCCAAACCCGAGGTGTTGATTCAATCCATTTTGGATCCAAGTGCTGTGATCACCGAGGGCTTTTCTTCGCAGGCGATCGAAACGACCGATGGTGAAACCTACTCTGGCTTGGTCGTCTCCGAATCCGGGCGAGATATTCTTATTGCCGATGCCACTGGACAGACTCGTCGAATCCTTAAAAGTCAGATAGAGCTTCGGGAGGGCTCTGAACTATCGGCCATGCCCGGGGGTTTTGGTGATATTCTATCTCCCACGCAGGTCGCTGATTTACTCGCTTACCTCAAAACCCAGACTAGTGCACCCTCCACAGCTGAGGAACCCGGTGCGTCAACAGAGGCGCAGATTGAGGTTATCGATGACTGGAGGTTGGAACCTGCCAGTGATGGATGGAGGCTCATCAAGGGAGAGCAAGAACTGGCTCGGTTTTATCATAAGCATCCGGAGGTTCATCGTCCCTTCTGGGCCCATGTGAAAACCCCTTCAGGGCTTCAAGTGACACGCCCTTTCCCTCCTGTGGAAGGAGTCGATGCCACCGACCATGCCAGCATGCACCCGGGCTTATCCATGGGTTTTGCCATCCTCAATGGAGTCAATTTCTGGCACAACCGCGAAGGCCGAGTGGTGCATCTCGGTTATGATGCCATGAAGACCCAGGGTCTGGTCCTGACATTGAACCTTCAACAAGCATACGTGGATGCGGATGGAAGCCAACTCTGCAAGGAAACACTCGAGTATCGGATCGTGCCCAATACCGATGGTTATCTGATCTCTCAAGAATCCATGTTTTCCGCCGACAAGCCCTTTTATTTTGGAGTGAAGGAAGAAATGGGGCTGACCATGCGTGTGGCAACTCCCTTAGTGGTCCGTTCTGGGCTTGGAGGTCGCATACTCAATGGTCAGGGCGGTGAAAACGAAAAGGGAACCTGGGGTAAGGTGGATCAGTGGTGGGATTATTCCGGAACCATTCAAGGCCAGTGGGTGGGGATGCAATTGATGACAGGGCCCGGCAATCCCGACACTTGGGCCCATAGCCGTGATTACGGAGTGCTGGTCGCCAATCCATTTCCGCTGGATATCAAGGCCAATCGATCCAAGCGGGTGGAAGTGCCTCCCGGAGAAACGTTCACATTACGCTTTGGAGTGCAGATCCATCAGCACCTTGATGCTCAGGGTTTTGATCCGGCTCAAAGTTACCGTCGGTATTTGAGCATCGTTTCTCAGCCTTGAGCCTGGCGGAATCTGCTCACTACAGGTGGCGTTGAAGGAATCTGCGATACAACTCGCACCTGGGCCTACATGCCTGCTCAGAGGTTCCTTCAATCAGCCCGGCACTTCTGAGGCGATAGAAACTTTCAGGGTCAGGACAACCCTTGCCCGCCAAAACCCCCTTGAGGACATCCGTGAGTTGAGGATCCTTTGCCAGAACGACCAGGATACGGCGGAGGTGATCGCCAAAGAGGCCGTCGTCCTTGTCGGCCTTGACCGTCATTTCCTGCAGAGTGGTCTTTCGTGATGCCATTTCGTGCAAGCCGCGTCGCACCAGGTAAGGATGGCCTGCCAGCAGTTGATGAAAGTGAGCAATGTCCGTGCTGTCCTTGAGAGGCGTGCCGTATCTTCGATTGAGTTCTTCGATTTGTGACGCATCAAAGTCATCCAGTCTCAATCGAGTCCCTACATTGAAGGGGGATTGATTCATGTCACTGATGAATAAGTGTGCTTCGGTTGCATAGGCAATGCAGAGCGTCAGGCCGGCCCAAGGTGACTCTGGATCCAGCGCCCTTTCATTGTGCCAGCTTCGAAACAATCCAAACACTTCGCTCCCAAATGGGCAGCTGAAGAGACGATCGACCTCATCCAAACCCCAAACCAGCGGAGCGTGCATGTGATCCAGGACTTCCTTTCGAATGAAGCGCTCAAAATTAACATTGGGACCACGGCGCTCGTCCCATACATCTGCTGGTAAGACATCCAGGTCGAGCTGGTCTGCCAGAGATTCCGCCAGACTCAGGTAGAAGCTGTTGACGTCGGCCAGATGGCACGCATTAAATTTTTGAAAATCCGTCAAGGCGACCTTGGCCCCTCGCTCCCGTGACATCTGCAGGCCTCTTGCCAAAAGCGATGTTTTCCCAATCTGTCGAGGGCCTTTGACCAGCACAATACTGTCGTAGCGGGTGAGGGCATCCTTGAAATCTCGGTCGACCTGGCGCTGGATGTAAAACTCGGAGTGGAGGGGAACGGCTCCTCCGATGGGTTCCAGAGGAAGGGGCCCTTTGGGCAGTCCTTGTTTTTCGAAATCAATCCTCATGGGCTTGGGTTTGGGGGCTGCCTTGGGCATGAGTCGGAGCCCTGGCTGGATGCGGGTAGGTGTTGCCGATCCGATGTCCTCCAAAGATCGGATGCGGGTCTCGATGTCCTCCAAGAGCTTCTCGGTGTCCTGCTCATCTTCCCAAAGTAAATGGTGGATGGGCGCCAGCAGGCCTCCCAGGGGCTCCGGGATGGGGCCCACCCATTGGATCAGGCAAGGAATAATGGCAGGCTTTCCACTGTGTTTTTGAGCCGTGTCATGAGCTGTTTCAATCTGATAGGCCAAATGCTCGCTGCTCGCAGCAGCCTTCGAAAGGAGCGGAACCAAGAGGTCAGCTTGATGAATTTGATCCATGACACTCTTGGCCCACAACATGTTCGATTCCGCATCCAAGTCCCGAAAGACGACATGGCCCTGGCTCTGCAGGCGTTGTTCAATCGCCTGTGCCACGATTTGATCGGATACTTCTGAGGATTTTGATATAATAACAACCCGTCTCATAGTCTTCTACTGGAAGGTGGAAGCGTGATCCTTTCACGTGCACCGAGAGATGATGCTGGGATGCATACAGGGAAGCTGATGATGGATAAAGCCCAATTCCTTCCAGAGGATTTAAAGAATTTCCTGGGCTGATTTCCAGCTCAAAAAGTCCATTGCCAAAGGGTTGGGGCGGGTTAGGATGAGCCAGGGGCGGAGGGACCATTCCTAAATTTGCCGAAAAAAGAGGTTTGATAGAACCAAGCAACTTAACTTTCGGCGACTCCCCTCACCGCATATCATGACCAAAGAACATATCGAAGAGCTTTTGAAAGGTATCAAATATCCTGGTTACAGTCGGGATATTGTTTCCTTCGGGTTGGTGAAAGAAGTGGCTTGCAACCATGGTGCCGTCAGCGTTGCCATTGAGTTGACAGGGGGGAATGATGAAATAGCAGCCACGATCAAGCACGAGGTCGAGACACTGCTTCGACAGACAGACGGCGTGGATCATGTGCACGTTCAGGTGAAACTTCCTGCCGCATCAGGTCGCCCTCAAGGCTCGACAAGCGGGCAGAAAAACCCCTTTGAAAACCAGCAAGCCGTGGCAGGCATCCAACGAATCGTTGCCGTGGCCAGCGGAAAGGGAGGGGTCGGCAAGTCAACGGTCTCGGTCAACCTGGCCTGTGCCCTGCATCACCTCGGGGTTCGCGTAGGGCTTCTTGATTGCGATATATACGGTCCCAGCATTCCTCTGATGATGGGGGTTCATGATCGTCCAGCCATCACCCCTGAGCAAAAAATGGTTCCCTTGGAAAATCATGGGGTCAAACTGATGAGCATGGGCTTTCTGCTCAGCGATGATCAACCGGTCATTTGGCGAGGACCCATGATCATGAAAACCATCCAGCAGTTTTTTTCCAGTGTGGATTGGGGCGAGTTGGACATGTTGCTGGTCGATTTGCCTCCGGGCACTGGAGACGCGCAACTTTCCCTCTGCCAGACGGTACCCCTGGATGGCGGGGTGGTGGTCACCACGCCACAGCAAGCTTCACTGGGTATCGTCCGAAAGGGGATCGCCATGTTTCAAAAAGTGAACGTGCCGATTCTCGGTATGGTCGAAAACATGAGTTACTACACGACGCCTCAAGGCGAGCGCATTGAGCTGTTCGGAAACGGCGGTGGCCGCGCCGAATGCGATGAAAAGGGCATTCCTTTTCTTGGTGAGGTGCCGCTTTTTACCGAAATACGTGAAGGGGGCGACACCGGACAACCTGTGGCCGCTGTCCAGTCTCAATCACCCGCTGGCAAGGCCTTCATGGACATTGCCTCCATCCTGCGCAATCAATGGCTGCCTGAATCCTGAGAGGAACCTTTGGTCATGAATTTTGAGGATCGCCTTCTTAGGTTCTGGGGCCAATCTCCCAAGGTTCCTGCCAGCGCCTTTATTGCGCAAGGAGCTGTCGTCATTGGTGATGTCACCCTGGGGGCAGAAAGCAGCGTTTGGTTCGGGGCGGTTCTTCGCGGTGACATCAATCGCATCGAGGTGGGTAAGGGGTCGAACATTCAGGACAATGCAGTCGTTCATCTAGCTGATGATTTCCCTTGTCTGATCGGTGATTTTGTCACGGTAGGTCACTCTGCCATCCTTCATGCATGCACCGTGGAAGATGAATGCCTCATCGGGATGGGAGCGACCATTCTGGATGGAGCCGTGATTGGGGCTCAAAGTATCGTAGGGGCCAAGGCCTTGGTGACTGGAGGGACCGTGATCCCACCCGGTTCGCTGGTTCTGGGGTCCCCTGCCAAAGTGGTCAAATCTCTCAGTGAAGAGGAACGCGCCGGGATCAAGCACTGGGCCGACAAGTATGTCGCCAACGCCCGTTTTTGTCTCAAGCATGGGATTCAAGTCGGGGCTCCGCTTCCTTCCCTTGAAGGCTTCGATGAGAATCAGGCCTTAAGCTCTCACTGAGATCTTTCTCGGAGGGAATTACCCTTTGCATCTGTGAGGAGACGTTGGCTAGACTGTGCTTAACTCATGAAAGTGCTACCTTGCAGCTCCTTAGGCGCCTGTTTTCTTTTTCTGACGGTCCTGAATCTTTGCAGTCAGGGAATCGTACCAACGGATGCAGAAGGGCGCTCTCTGAATCTTGGGTTTGAAAGTGGTGACTTGAGCGACTGGCAGGTCCGTGGAGAGGCTTTCCTTGGCCAGCCAGTCAAGGGCGACACCGTCACACCCCGGCGGGATGACATGAGCAGTGACCATGAGGGTGACTATTGGATTGGAACCTATGAAGTCTCCGGCGACGACCCCAAAGGCAGTCTGACCTCGGTGCCTTTTGCCATTACGCATCCCTACGCGTCATTTCGTCTGGCTGGAGGAGCCTCGGATGCGACGCGGGTCGAGCTTGTTGATGCCAAGGATGGTAAGGTGTTCTTCAAGGCAGCAGGTGTCGAATCAGAGAACTTAAGGCCAGTTATCGTCGATCTTCGGCAGCGAAAGGGTCAATCCATGCAAATTCGGGTGGTGGATGACCAGGCGGGGCACTGGGGGCACGTCAACTTTGATGACTTTCGTTTTCATGCAGAAAAGCCTGAACTCAAAAATGTCCTGGATCCTGTGCAAGCCCGCAAAAGCCTCGAAATGCCTGTGATCGATCAAGTGCTCTTTTCCGGCCTCGAACCTCAGGAAGCCGTCGAGGCCATGACGCTTCCAGAAGGCTTTCAAGCACACGTTTTTGCAGCCGAGCCGGACGTGACTCAACCGATTGCCTTCTGTCTCGATGACCGAGGTCGCATGTGGGTGGCTGAAGGGCATCAATATCCTCACCGGGCGGAGGGAGATCACGGGAAGGACCGCATCCTCATTCTGGAAGATACCAATGGAGACCATCGTTTCGATGTTCGTAAGGTTTTTCAGGAAGGGCTCAATCTGATCAGCGGACTGGAAGTTGGGTTTGGCGGTGTGTGGGTGGGAGCAGCCCCTTACTTGATGTTTATTCCAGATCGCAATGGCGATGATGTCCCGGACGCAGAACCGGAGATTCTCCTGGACGGTTGGGATCCATACCGCGATACCCACGAAACCTTGAATACCTTCAGTTGGGGGCCAGATGGATGGCTTTACGGATGCCACGGCGTTTTCTGTCCTTCACTGGTTGGAAAGCCTGGAACGCCCGCAAAGGATCGTCAGCGGGTGGACGCTGCCATCTGGCGCTATCATCCGACGCGACATGATTTCGAGGTGTTTGCCGAAGGAACGAGTAATCCTTGGGGGCTGGATTTCAATGCCCGGGGGCACGCGTTCATTGAGGCCTGCGTCATCCCGCATTTCTGGCATATCATTCAGGGGGCTCGATACCAGCGTCAGGGTGGGCAACACTACAGCATCTCCCAGGAGGAAAAGCAAAGGGTTCAACCCTTTTTGCCCCCCAATGCGCCAGACCACCTCCATCCATTCATCTACCAGGATATTCAAACCCACGGAGATCATGTCCACTGGGCGGGTAACAAGGGGCCTCATGCGGCGAATAATCGATCCGATGAGGCGGGGGGTGGTCATGCCCATGCGGGGTTGATGATGTATCAGGGAGGCAGTTGGCCCGAGGCTTATCAGGATCGAGCGTTTATGAACAACATCCATGGCCAACGGATCAACATGGATGTGCCGGAGAGAAAAGGCTCGGGCTATGTGGGGCGACACGGACCTGATTTTCTCAATTTCAATGATCGATGGTCTCAGGTGCTGAACATGCTTTATGACCACAACGGGTCCGTCTATCTGGTGGATTGGTATGATGCCAATCAGTGTCATCACCGTCGTGATGATGGCCATGACCGCAGTAACGGCCGCATTTACAAAGTCGTTTATGATGAGGAGCCCTGGACGCCGGTCGACGTGAGCGCCCATCGCCCGGAAGGTTGGGTGCGTCTTCAGCTCCACCCCAATGAATGGTTTGCCCTTCAAGCCAGAAAGCGGCTGATGGAGCATGGGGGCAATGAGGCTACCGATACCCTACTGAATCGATTGATGGATGAAGCCACCGATACCCTTCATCGCTTGCGCCTCATGTGGACTCTCGGTGCCATGGGGAAGTGGACCGAAGCGCACGGTCTTCGGGGCATGTCCCACACCGATGAGGATGTTCGAGCCTGGTCCATCCAACTATCCCTCGAGTCTCGCAATCCAACGGCCCAAACTCTGAAGAAGTTGGAGACCCTCGCCGCGGAAGACCCCTCAGCCATGGTGCGCCTCTATGTGGCCTCTGCCCTGCAGCGAACTCCTGTGGTATCCCGATTTCCGGTGCTCAAGGCCCTGGTGTCTCACGCTGAGGATGCGGAAGATCATAATTTGCCCTTGATGATCTGGTATGCCATGGAGCCGGTGGTTGGACAGGATTCCAGCCAGGGTATTTCGCTCCTCCAGGCCTGCAAGATACCCATCCTGCGCGAATTCATTACGCGTCGAATGGCCACACAGTCCTTGGTGGCCAGTCGGTGAGGGGATCTCAAACACATTGAACGAAAGGTAATCCATGATCAAACGATACGGGATGGGCTGTTTGCTTGGGTGTTGGTTGATGAGTCCTTGGACTGTTTTCCAATGGGCTCATGGTGCATCGTCCGAGCCGATGGCTGCACTGGTGGCATTGCTGGCCACCACTGAAGACGAGACCTTGCAGCGAGACATGCTTCGAGGCCTCGAACAAGCCATGGTGGGGAGGGCACAAGTGACCATGCCGGCGGGGTGGGAATCTGTCGAAACCAAATTAAACCAAAGCCAGCAACCGGAGATTCGACGCAGAGTACGCTCTCTTTCCCTTGTTTTTGGAAGTGCTTTGGCCATGGAGAGTTTGCGCACTGATTTACGGAACACCAACTTGCCGTCCGCAGATCGTGTCGGAATGCTGGAATCCCTTGCCCAGGTGAACGACCCGCAATTACCCGCGATGCTTTGGGAGCTGATGAAGGACAATGCTCTTCGAGCCGATGTGATTCGATATCTGGCTCGTTATCAACAGCCGGAAACCCCCGAGGTGTTGTTGGAGGGATACCCGACCTACTCCGCTCTGGAGAAACAGCGTGCTTTGAGCGTCTTGGCATCCAGGACTTCCTACGCCCTCCCGTTGTTGCAGGCCATGGCGGATGGCACCCTCCCTCGCACGGACCTGTCCGCTTCCTTGATTCGTGACCTGCGCAACCTGAAGCATGATGAAGTGGATCATTTGCTCTCGGTTGTTTGGGGAGCCTTTCGGGACATTGCTGCTGACAAACAAGGCGAAATTGAGCGGGTCAAACGCATCTACTATGCCGGTGGCTCAACCCCGGGAGATGCGACGCGAGGCAGGGCGGTCTTTGCTCGGGCCTGTCAACAGTGCCATCAGCTCTTTGGAACGGGTGGGCGTGTGGGCCCGGATATTACAGGTTCGGATCGCGCCAATCTCGATTACATCCTTCAAAACATCATGGATCCCAACGCAGTCATCCCCAATGACTACCGCAGCTCGGAAGTCGAAACCAAGGATGGGCGTGTGCTTACCGGCGTGGTTCGAGAACAAACCGCATCTTCTCTGCGACTGGCCACACCCACCGAAGAATACGTGCTTCCCATGGATCAAGTGGTCTCCTTGGAGCAAACCGAATTGTCCATGATGCCCGAGGGTCTTCTCACACCGTTCAATGATCAGGAAATCAGGGATTTGCTCTACTACCTGCGCCAGCCAGCTCAGGCTCCTCTTCTGGCCACCCGTGAAAACACAGACCTGTTTTTCAATGGGCGTGATTTGACTGGCTGGAATGGCGATGACGATCTCTGGCGAGTGGAGGACGCGGAGATTGTCGGCTCTACGACAACGGGTTTGAATCACAACGCCTTCTTGAAGAGTGAGATGATCCTCAAGGATTTCCGCCTTGTTTTTGAAATGAAGCTGACGCCGGATAATGAGAATAGCGGCATCCAATTTCGCAGTCGGGCTGCGGACCATGGGGAGGTGCGGGGTTATCAAGCCGATGCGGGCGCCGGCTGGTGGGGCAAGCTTTATGAAGAGCTGGGTCGTGCACTGTTGTGGGAGGCCCCCGGGGATCAGCATGTCAAGAAAGGGGAATGGAATCTCTATGAAATCCTTGCGGTGGGGCATCATGTCCGCACTGCCATCAATGGCCACCTTTGTGTTGATCTGCAGGATCCGGAAGGTGCCCTGCAGGGCCTGGTGGCCTTTCAGCTTCATTCAGGTGGGCCGATGGAGGTGCGCTTCCGCCGCTTGAGTCTGGAAGTTGATCCCGAGCCGAAGCTTACCACCACTCTGAGCGATATGTAAGGCAGCAACCCAACGCGTGGGTCTGATTTCTCCGTTTCTGCAAGGGCCCAACCTTGCAACTCGCCCGAGGTAAGGCACATTACAGATCACGGTGCGAGCCCTGATTGGCTCGTTTACCCCAATCAAGCAACAAAAAAAGTCAAATTCATGGGGCAAGATTGGATACGCATTGGAGGGGCGCGAGAGCACAACCTCAAGAATATCTCCCTCGAAATTCCGAGAAATCAACTGGTGGTCTTTACCGGTTTGAGCGGCTCGGGGAAGTCCTCCCTGGCATTTGACACGGTCTTTGCGGAGGGCCGTCGCAAATATGTCGAATCCCTGTCTTCTTATGCGAGGCAGTTTCTGGATCAAATGCAGAAGCCCGACGTGGACTACATCGAGGGCCTTTCTCCTGCCATTGCCATTGAACAGCGCTCGGGTGCTGGAAACCCGCGCTCGACCATCGCTACGACCACCGAAATCTATGACTACCTGAGATTGCTTTTTGCTCACGTGGGTCAGCCCCATTGCCCCGATACCGGACAACCGATTTCGCACCATACCACTTCAGACATTGTTCATGAAGTCATGGAGCAGGAAGAACAA
>Ga0208624_1001031_pt1 | contig 13649 bp, 10 predicted proteins | sample Knorr_S23_td_DCM_FD_185607 | JGI IMG/M metagenome (GOLD analysis project Ga0208624, IMG submission 185607) | Marine microbial communities from Southern Atlantic Ocean transect - Knorr_S23_td_DCM_ad_71m_LV_A (SPAdes) (version 2) | ecosystem: Environmental > Aquatic > Marine > Oceanic | place...
ACATTATTTTGATCATGGCCGATGACATGGGTTTCTCTGATATCGGTTGTTACGGCGGCGAAATTCAGACGCCCAATCTTGATCAGTTGGCGGAGGATGGCCTGCGGTACACGCAGTTTTACAATACTGCCCGCTGTTGCCCCACGCGGGCGTCGTTGATGACCGGTCTGTATGCACATCAAACGGGTATGGGCGCGATGACCCGGCCGACTCCATTGCGTGGTTATCAGGGTCACATCAACCGCAATTGTGTGACCATCGCTGAGGTATTGAAGCAGACTGGGTATGCGACGTTCATGTCCGGCAAATGGCATCTCACGGAGGATAAAAATAAACTAGTCACCGGCTCCAAACACAACTGGCCTCGGCAGCGCGGGTTTGATCGATTTTTTGGGACTATTGCTGGCGCCGGCAGTTTCTACACACCACAGACCCTGACTCTGGATAACGCGCCGATCACGGAGTTTCCTAAGGACTTTTACTACACCACCGCCATTGGCGAGCACGGCGCGCAGTTCATTCGTGAACATGGTGCTGATGAAAAAGATCAACCGTTCTTCCTGTACGTGCCGTTCACCGCGCCGCACTGGCCGTTGCACGCCTTGGAAAAGGACATCAAAAAGTATCGCGGCAAATATCTCAAAGGCTGGGATGCCATCCGCGCCGAGCGCCATGCGCGTCAGTTGAAGATGGGGTTGGTCGATCAACGCTGGCCGATTAGTGCCCGCCACGAACGCGCGCCGGCCTGGGAAACACTCGACAAGGCCAAACAAAAGGAGATGGACGAGCGCATGGCGATTTATGCCGCGATGATCGACAGCATGGACCAGGCGATAGGCCACATCCTCAAAGCTGTGGCGGATCTGGATCAAACCGAGAACACGATGGTCCTCTTTCTGGCCGATAACGGGGGCTGCGATGAATCCGGCCTGTACGGATTCGAGCGCAAAAAGGGCGGCAAGCTGGGCACGGATAGTTCCTTTGCTAGCTACGGCCTCTGCTGGGCCAACGCCAGCAACACGCCGTTCCAGTTTTTCAAGAAAGACAATCACGAAGGCGGCATCGCTTCGCCGCTCATCGTTCACTGGCCCGAAGGTATTGAAAAAGAGGCTCACGGCAAGCTACGGCATGAACCGACGCACGTGATCGATATCATGGCCACGGCCGTGCAATTGGCCGGGGCGGAATATCCCGCACGCTTTCGCGGACACAACATCCTGCCGCTGGAAGGGCTCAGCTTGTTGCCCACCTTTGAAGGCAAACCGCTCGACCGAACCGCGCTGTATTGGGAACACGTGGGGAATCGCGCCGTGCGCTCGGGTGATTGGAAGCTCGTGGCCAACACCCGTTTCCGAAAGCAGGAATGGGAGCTCTACAATCTGCGCACCGATCGGACCGAGACGGTCAACCTCTTCAATCAACGTGAAGACAAGGCGCAGGAACTCAAAACGCTCTGGCAGGCCTGGGCCACCCGTGCTTATGTATTGCCCAAGCCGGGCGGCAAGAAATCTAAGAAATGAAAACAACATTCATCACTCTCATCGCACTGGCGTTTACTGCTTCCGCACAACTGGTCAAACTTGAAGGCGCTAAGGCCGTGCAGTACAAGGAAGCCAGTGGCGCCAAGCTCTTCCTGCACGTGTTTAACCCGGAAGGGCACAAGACCACCGATGCACGGCCGGCTATTGTATTTTTCTTTGGCGGCGGCTGGAATGGCGGCACGCCGAGGCAGTTTGAGCCGCATTGCCAGTACCTTGCCCGGCGCGGCATGGTGGCGATCACGGCCGAGTACCGCGTGAAAAGCCGCAATAAAACTTCTCCTTTCGAATGCGTTGCGGACGGGAAATCCGCCGTGCGTTTCGTTCGGGCAAACGCCGCCAAGCTGGGCGTTGACCCCAAACGCGTGGCGGCCGGTGGCGGTTCGGCAGGCGGACATGTGGCTGCGGCCACTGGGAATTGCCCTGAGCTGGAGGAGCCGGGTGAAGACACCAAGATTAGCAGTCAACCCGATGCGTTGGTGTTATTTAATCCCGTCTATGATAATGGCCCCAAGGGCTATGGCCACAGTCGCGTGCAGCCGCGATGGAAGACGATTTCCCCAATGCACAACATCCGCAAAGGCGCGCCGCCCACGATTGTATTTCTTGGCACCAAAGACGATCTCATTCCCGTGGCCACCGGCGAGGAATACGATCGACGCATGAAAGCTGCCGGTAGCCCCAGTGAGCTGCACTTGTACAAGGATGCCCCGCACGGATTTTTTAACCAAGGCCGCCCGGGCGATCATTACGCCGATACCGTGGCCAAGATGGATGCGTTCTTTGTGAAACACGGTTGGCTGCAAAAGAAATGAATCAGTTTTTCTCTATAGCATTATTGGCGGCGGGAGCGTCCTTGGCCTCGGCACAGGAGCGCACGCCTGAGGCGTTGTTCAAACTCTGGGATCGAAATGAGGACGGTAAACTGGTTCTCAGCGAACTGCCACCGAATGCGAAGCCGAATTTCCGGAGGGTTGATACCAACGAGGATGGAGCCATTTCCCCAGCCGAGCACAAGGCCTTCCTTACCCGCCGCCCAGCGCCGCGTGCGCCTCAAGACGTCAAAGTGCTGCGCGACCTGCCCTATGCCGATACGGATAATCCCCGGCAACGACTCGATTTGGTGCTGCCGGAAAAACGGATCGGAAACGAGCCATTACCTCTGGTGGTCTGGATCCACGGCGGCGGTTGGCGCAATGGCGATAAACGTAGCGGAATCAATCGCGTAGCTCCGGTAGTGACGACGGGTCGGTACGTCGGTGCTACCATAGGGTATCGACTCAGCGGAGAAGCTCAGTGGCCCTTGCAAATACATGACTGTAAAGCGGCAATACGCTGGTTACGCGCACACGCCAAAGAATACGGTATTGATCCCAAACGCATCGCCGTTTGGGGTTCCTCTGCTGGCGGACATTTGGTGAGTATGCTGGGGGTGAGTGGTGAGGTTGAAGTCCTAGAGGGTAAATTAGGCAAACATCTGGGCCAATCCAGCCGAGTTCAGGCGGTTGTGAATTATTATGGACCGAGTGCTTTATTGTTGATGAGCAGTAAACCTAGCCGGATTGATCATGATGATAAAGATTCTCCTGAAAGTATGCTTATTGGTGCGCCGATCCAGAAAGCAAAGTTTAAGGCCCAACAAGCCTCACCTTTGACTCATGTCACCAAAGACGATGCGCCACATCTTCACGTTCATGGTACCAAGGATCCTTTAGTGCCTTTCCATCAGTCCGAAATTTATCATAGTGCCTTGAGGAAAGCAGGAGTGGAGAGCACGCTCATCACCATCCGAGAGGGTGGCCACAGTGCTCCACGGGAAATTGATTCCAAACAGGTTCGTAAATTTTTAGACCGCCACTTACATGGGGTCGGTAAAGCGTTGGCGGATGAAACCGTTCAGCGAACTTTGCGTTAATCCTTCACCCATTCGTCACTTGGTCTTCATGGTCATGACACCAAGTGCGCTCAACTTCATTTCAAGGAGGGGTGGGTATGAAACAATACAACGCTATATTCATTTCGGACGTACACATGGGCACGAAACATGCCCAAGTAGACAAACTGTTGACGTTCTTAAAGGAAACTGAGTGCCGTCATCTTTACATTGTGGGCGATCTCATAGATGGCTGGGAGTTGAAGCGAAAATGGTATTGGGATGACACCCATAACTTGCTCGTTCAGAAACTTCTTCGGAAGAGCCGGCATCACACCAATATCACTTACATCACCGGAAACCATGATGAATTTGTCGAGCAGTTTATCGGGCAGAATTTTGGAGGTGTGAAAATAATGAAAAAAACCATGCACACTGGTGTGCATGGGAAGCGTTATTTGGTCATGCATGGTCACCAATTTGACGGGTTAGTTCATTGTGGGCGATTGTTGGAACGAATTGGTTCAGCAGCCTACCAGTACGTGCTTTCGGCTAATACGTTGTTTAACAAATTGCGTCGCAGGTTCGGGTTTGGTTACTGGTCGTTAGCGCGTTTTGTAAAGATGAACACCAAACGGGCGGTTAAATTCATCACCGATTTCGAGGATGGTATGGTATCCATGGCACGAGCCAAGAAGGTGGATGGCATCATTTGTGGTCATATTCATATGCCGGAGATTCGAAAAATCGACAATATGGATTATCTTAACTGCGGGGATTGGGTAGAAAACTGTACAGCCCTCGTCGAGGATTTATCAGGGAATATGCAACTGATTGATTGGCATGAGATGGAAACTGAAACATTGGCCGAGAAAGAAGCCGGTCAATCCGTGGTCAAGGCCGCTTAGCGCGCACGCTGCGCTGCCAACCAGCCTGCCGCCACGCCCGCGATTAGTCCCAGGGTGTGTGCCGCATTGGCTATATTGCCTACCAGCCCGGTAAAACAAACCACAAACCAGATCAGCAGCATGGTGATCGTTCCTTGATCAAGTTGCAGGCCGAATCGGGGATCGTTGTTGCCGCGAATCCATATGTATCCAAAGAGGGCGTAGTTCACGCCGGACATGCCGCCGAAGGCTGGGCCGCTTAGGAGGTATTGGCCAAGATTGGACACCACGGCGGCCAATAGAATGAATCCTAGCGTACGTCCTAGTCCCAGTTTGCCTTCTAGTCCGCCTCCCAAAAAATACAGCCAGTACATGTTGAAGATGATGTGCAGTAGGCCGAAGTGCAGAAAGATGGGCGTCACGATCCGCCAAATCTGGCCACGTTGTGCGACTTGTTCTCCATCCTGAAGAGCAATTTTTTTACCGGTGATTTCAGGCAGGAATACGTTGCGCAGACGGTACTCCGTTTCCTGCGCCTGATTCATGGAAGCTTTTGCTTCGGTAGTGATGTCAATGGTGGACATGCGAAGGAAATCCACATTGCGATCGGTCATCTGGAGCAACTGGACCATCAGGCAAATGCCAATTAGGCAATAGGACAGATACGGGGTGGCTTGCACACCGCCAAAGACCTCGGTGCGCACATCCACTTGGCGGCGGGCGGCGCGTTCTTCCTCCTTGGCCTCGTCCTGCCGAATTTTCTCCGCGCGGGCACTGGCCTGCGTGTAGCGGGGGTGGCCCGGGGTCTTCAGAAATTCGGCGAGTTCGGATTCCGCCTTGGCGATTTTGTCGTCATCATGGATCCAGATGGTCCAGCTATCCTCATCCTCATCGACGTCACAGTGGATTTCGTTGGCGTACAGGAAATCCCCAAACCGTTTGGCTTCCGCTTCGTCTTTGATTTCCCCAATGGGCCGCATTTTAAAAAACGCGCCCCTTGGCCCGTCGGGGTGGAAAATAGTGGAATTGACCTCTAGAAGACAGGCTTTTTCGAAAAACAGCTATGCGTTCTAGTGTGGCAGCTTTCCTCAAGCGTGTGAGAATGACGCCAAAGCTGAATCGATTGTTAGATGAACGACTGGCCGATGGGCTTGATAACCAGCTCGGGCACGTGGGCGAGCGAAGGCAGCTTGGCAATGGCCACGGTGATGTCGCCGATGTCTTTGGCGGTAAGAATCTTCGCGCGATGCTCGACGCTCGGCGGCACGGGGCGGTCGTCAAGAATGGGCGTATTGACTTCGCCGGGAAAAATAGTGGTCACGCGAATGCCGTTCTCGCGTTCATCCTCGCTGGCGCTGGTGCCTAGCGCGGCCATGGCAAATTTACTGGCGTTGTAGGACACCCCGCCAAGCGGCGCAGCGCGTTTGCCGCTGGTGGAGGAGATATTGATCACCAAGCCGTTTTTATGCGGTCGCATCAGCGGCAGGCCGTAGTGCATACAATTGAAGGCGCCGGTGGCATTGATGTTCAGCACCTTGTCCCAATCCTCGGGAGACAGCTCGCTCATGGATCGCTTGGGCACATTCACGCCGGCGCAGTTCACCAACAGGTCAAGCCGGCCGCCAAAGGTTTCGGCAGCCCAGTCGAACAACGCTTGCACGCTGGGGCGATCGCCTACATCCACGGTGTGGGTGAGAATGCCTTCGGCCTGGGCAGTGACGGCGTCCAACTTTTCTTGGCGACGGCCGGCGACGGCCACGGTTGCGCCTTCAGCGGCGAGTCCAAGGGCGATTGCCTCGCCCATGCCTGTGCCGCCGCCTACCACCAATGCGTTTTGTCCGGATAAACTCATGGGCGGGACGATAGACGCGCAGACCGCGCGGCACAACCGCGGATTGCCAAACGGCTTCGGCCTTGAAAGACTGCCCTCATGAAGCAGTTGGTTTGTCTGTTGATGATCGCGCTGGGCACCCTGGCGTCTGAGCCGAAGGTGACGTTAATCTATGGGAGCTGGAATCCAGGCGAAGGCGGTCCGGTGACCACGCGGACCAATCCTCTGAAGCAGCCGTTTGGCGTGGATTTCGATGCGCAAGGCAACATGTTCATCGTGGAACTGGCCGGAGGCCGCGTGCACAAGCTGACGCCGGAAAATATTTTTACCACCATCGCAGGGGACGGTAGTAAAAGCTACAAGGGCGACGGCGGTCCGGCTAAGGCGGCGACCTTCAACGGCATGCACAACGTGGCCGTGACGCCAGCGGGTGATTTGTACATTTCTGATTCGTGGAATTTTTGTGTCCGTAAGATCGATACGCGCGGGATGGCGAGCACGGTGGTGGGCACAGGTAAACGAGGCTTTGGCGGCGATGGCGGGCCGCTGCGCAAGGCGGCGTTTACCTTCACCATGTGCATCACGATGAACGCGGCCCATGATCAGATTTACATTGCGGACATTCAGAACCGTCGCATTCGCGTGGCGGATTTGAAATCCGGCAAGGTGAGCACGATTGCCGGCAACGGCAAACGCGGCGTACCGGCGGACGGCGCGCAGGCCACCGAGGCGCCGTTGGTGGACCCACGCGCGGTGGCACCGGATTCCAAGGGTAATGTCTACGTGCTCGAACGCGGCGGCCACGCGCTGCGGGTCGTGCGGCCCAACGGGAAAATTTACACCGTCGCCGGCACTGGCAAACGCGGTAAACAGGATGGCCCGGGCAAACAGGCTGCGCTCGGTGCACCCAAGCACATTTGTGTGGATGATGCGGAAAATGTTTACATCGCCGATGAGGCCAACGACTTGATCCGAAAGTACGATCCCAAGACCGGTGAAGTCTCCACCGTGCTGGGCCACGGCAAGGTGAAGTTGGATTATCCCCACGGCGTCACGTGGGAAAAAGGCAAACTCTACGTCGTGGACACGGGGCATAACCGCATCCTGCGAATCGAAGATTAATTCTCCAGCGTCAACTCGAGGTAGTCGGCGGCATTTTGGTAGCAGATGCGTTGGATCATGCTGCCGACGAGTTCGTCATCATCAGGCACAATGCCGTCGCGTTGCCAGCCGCCGACGAGGTTGCACAGGGTGCGGCGGAAATACTCGTGGCGTGGAAAACTGAGAAACGACCTCGAATCGGTGAGCATCCCCACGAAGCGCGAGAGGAGGCCGGTGTTGGCCAGCGCTTTGATCTGCCATTCCATGCCTTCCTGTTGATCGGCGTGCCACCAGCCGCTGCCGAATTGCAGCTTGCCCGGGGTGCCGCCCTGGAAGTTTCCGATCATGGTGGCAAACGTGAAGTTATCCATCGGGTTGTTGTTGTAGAGAATGGTCTTGGGCAGGGTGCTGTCCTGTTCGAGGCGATCAAGGAATGCTCCGAGCGCGGCGGCCTGCGGCCAGTCGCCGATGGAATCGCAGCCGATGTCCGGGCCGATGGTGTTGAAGAGGCGGGTATTGTTGTTGCGTTGCGGGCCAATGTGAAGCTGCATGGCCCAGCCTTTGGCGGTGTAGAGCCGGCCTAAGTGCGCCATCACGTGGGCGCCGAATTGACGTTGCTCCTCCGGCGTGGCGGCACGACCAATGCGGGCCTTGTCGAAGATGCGCCCGGCTTCGGGGTTGCTGGGGAACACATCAAAGCAGTAAGGGAAGCTGTGGTCGCTCAGGCGCGAACCGACAGCGTGAAAATCATTCACACGTTTTTCCAGCGCAGCAAGGAAGCCGGGCAGGGTGTCGGTGGCTACGTCGGCGGCCGAGGCTAGTTTATCGGCCCACGCGTTGAACGCTTCGGGGTTGTCGACGCCCCAAGATTTATCCGGGCGAAAGGTTGGGTACACCTTGGTGCGAATGCCGAGCGCGGCGATGGTTTCATGCTGGTCCAGCGAATCCACGGGATCATCTGTGGTGCACAGGCCGCGTACATCGAATTGTTCCAAAATGCCGTGCACGGATAACGCCGGATCGCTCAGGCGTTCGGTGGTCTGTTCCCAAATCGACTCAGCCGAATCGGGGCTCAGCAGTTTTGTGATGCCGAAGTAGCGCGCAAGTTCCAGATGCGTCCAGTGATAAAGCGGGTTACCGAGCGTGTGCGGGATGGTGCGGGCCCAGGCGAGGAATTTTTCCTTGGGATTGGCATCGCCGGTGACGACGGCTTCAGGTTCTCCATTGGCGCGCATGGCCCGCCATTTATAGTGATCGCCCTCCAGCCACATCTCGCCGAGATTGGTAAAACGCCGATTGTCAGCCACCTCGGCCGGCGGCAGGTGATTGTGGTAATCGAGGATCGGCTCACTCTTGGCGTACTCGTGGTACAGCCGTTGCGCGGGATCGTTGCCCAACAAAAAGTCGTCGTGAATAAACGCCATGGAACTTGGTTCGTTTAAGCGAATCGTCCGCAATTGGCGATCCTTTTTCTCGAGGGCAATGGGGCTTCAGCCGGCGAATCGGGTGAATTCGGTTCCTGTTATGCCTAGTTGGGCTTTAAATAAACTGCCGGCGTGCGGCTGTTTTTCCAGGGCCTCTTCACTGAGGTTTTTGCGGGCGCTGGTGATGTACAGCTCATCTAGATTCGGACCACCAAACGCGCAAGCAGACACCTGACTCACGGGCAAATCCAGCCGGGCCAATTCCTCGCCGGTCTCCGGATCAAGCCGTACCACCCCCCACCCGCCCCAGAGCGCCAGCCAGATTTTGCCTTCGCCATCCATCGCCATGCCGTCCGGAAAGGCGCCTTCCTGCGTAACATGATACAACGGCCGCCGATTGCCGATGGCACCGGTGGCGTGATCAAAATCCCACGCATCGATTCGGCGGGTAGGGCTGTCGATGTGATACATCGTGGTGGCATCCGCATTCCAGAGAATGCCGTTGGGGATGGCGTAGTCCGTGGCCATCCTCTCGGCGTGTCCGTCGGGATGCAGGCAATATATCGCGCCGGAATTGCCCTCCTCACAAATCGGCATGGTGCCCGCCCAGAGGCGGCCGGCCGGGTCGCATTTGCCGTCGTTGAAACGATGCTCCGGTCGGTCCGGTTCCGGATCAATGATGGTTTCGGTTGCGCCGGTTTCCGGATCAAAATAGAGAAATCCTTTTTCCGCGGCCAAGACCAAGCGTCCGTCCTGAGCCAATACGAGGGTCCCGGGCATTTGGCCTATGTTCCATTTGCGATTCGATCCATCAGCGGGGTCGTAGCATTTCACAAGGCATTCCAGAATATCCACCCACCAAAGCACCTTGCGGTCCGCATCCCAGAGCGGGCCTTCGCCTAGAGGCGAGCGGGTGTCCAGCAACAGCTTGGGTTCCTCAACAATCAGGCTCATGGCCGTATGGTCAGGGTAGTCTTTGGGCCTTGCCAGCCCAAACATCAATTGCCTCGCGCAGTTGATGTTTTTTCGCTACAAACCCGCGTCCATTATGAGCGATTCGACTCCAGAAAATCGCGATCCCGCCAGCTTGCGCAGTGCACGCTGGTTTGCGCCGGATGACTTGCGGTCCTTTGGGCATCGCTCCCGGCTCAAGGGCATGGGCTGGGCGGATGAGGATTATCGCGACAAACCGGTCATTGGTATTCTCAATACGTGGAGCGACCTGAACACCTGCCATTCCCACTTGCGCGAACGTGCCGAGAAGGTGAAGCAGGGCGTCTGGCAGGCAGGCGGATTTCCGGTGGAAGTGCCGGTGATGTCGCTCGGCGAGATGTTGATGAAGCCGACCACGATGCTGTATCGCAATCTCCTTGCGATGGAGGCGGAAGAGGTGCTGCGCTGTCATCCGATCGATGCCGCCGTGCTGATGGGCGGCTGCGACAAGACCACTCCGGCGCTGCTAATGGGCGCAATCTCGGCGGATATCCCGATCATTTATCTGCCGTGCGGCCCGATGTCCACCGCGCGCTGGGGCAAGGAGGCGCTGGGTAGTGGCAGTTCGGTGTGGGGGTTCTGGGCCGAACGGTGTGCGGGCAATCTTTGCGACGAGGACTGGACGAAATTCGAAAATGCGATCGGCCGCTCGCCGGGCCATTGCATGACGATGGGCACAGCCTCGACGATGGGCGCCATTGCCGAGGCGTTGGGGTTTTGTTTGCCGGGCGCTTCGAGCATTCCGGCGATGGTCAGCGAACACATGCGGATGTCCACTGCCTGCGGTCGCCGCGCCGTTGATTTAGCCTGGGCCAATCTCAAGCCTTCCGATGTACTCTCGCGCGAGTCGTTTGAAAACGCCATCACGGTGGACATGGCTGTGGGCGGATCCACCAACGCCATCGTGCACGTGATCGCCATGGCGCGCCGCGCGGGCTTCGATATTTCGCTGGGAGATTTCGATCGCATCAGCCGCAGCACTCCCGTGCTCGCCAATGTGCGGCCCAACGGAAATGATTATTTGATGGAGGACTTTTACAACGCGGGCGGTCTGCGCGCGTTAATGGCGCAGCTCGGTGACAAGCTACATGGCGAGTGCCCGACCATCACCGGCTGTTCTATCGCTGAGAATGTTGCCGATGCGGAGTTGATTGATGACGATGTGATTCGGTCAGCGGAAAATCCGGTGCAGGCCGAGGGCGGCACGTTTGTGTTGCGCGGTAATCTCGCGCCGCACGGTTGTGTGGTAAAACCCTCCGCCGCCACGCAGGATCTATTCAACCATCGCGGGCCGGCGTTGGTGTTTGATGATTATCCTGATCTCAAAGCCAAACTGAACGATCCCGAACTGGACGTCACGGCGGATACCGTGCTCGTGCTGCGTAATGCCGGCCCTGAAGGTGGTCCCGGCTTTCCCGAGTGGGGGATGTTGCCGATTCCGGACAAACTGTTGAAACAGGGCGTGCGCGATATGGTGCGCCTCTCCGACGCCCGCATGAGCGGCACCAGCTATGGCATGTGCGTGCTGCATCTTTCGCCGGAGAGCCACGCGGGCGGTCCGCTGGCGTTTGTGCAAACGGGCGATGAGATTGAGCTGAATGTGCCCGAGCGCAAAATCCATTTGCACGTGAGCGATGAAGACTTGGAAGTCCGCCGAGCCGAGTGGCAAAAGCCCGAGCCAAAATACGCGCGCGGCTACGGCCAGTTGTATATCAACCATGTGACTCAAGCCCACGAAGGCTGCGATTTCGATTTTCTTCAACACGGCCCGGCCACCGCTGAGCCGCCGATTCATTAATATGAACACCGACACCATCACTCCCGGGACACTTTCAAATTCCGTGATTGCCGTGCCGCCTTTGGCGCGCGATGCGGACCTCAATGTTTGCGCCACCGAGAATGCCAAGATCATGCGCCACCTCGAGGCCGGCGGCATTCGCACGCTGCTCTACGGCGGCAACGCGGTGTTCTATCACATTGCAATGGCGGAGTACGCCGGCACGCTGGCGATGTTGCAGGAACAGGCCGGAGCGGACACCACAGTGGTGCCGTCGGTCGGTCCCGCGTATGGCACCTCGATGGATCAAGCGGCGGTGCTGCGGGATTTTGATTTCCCCACCGTGATGGTGTTGCCCGCGCGCGACATCGCCACGCCCAAAGGCTGCGCCACGGGCATCCGCAAATTCGCCGAGGCCTACGGCAAACCGATCGTGCTCTACATCAAGTTCGAAGGCTATCTGGAGCCGGAAGACGCGCAGACGTTGGTTGATGATGGTGTCGTGAATTGGATAAAATACGCCATCGTGCGCGAGGACCCGATGCAGGATAATTATCTGCGTAAGCTTGTCGATTGCGTGGATCCGCAACTCATCGTCAGCGGCATTGGCGAGCAACCGGCCATCGCGCATGTGAACGGGTTTGGCGTGAACAGCTTCACCAGCGGTTGCGTTTGCGTGGCGCCCAGTCTCTCTATGAAAATGCTGCACGCCCTCAAGGCAGGCGATCTCGATACCGCCGAGAGCATTCGTCAGACCTTTGAGCCGCTCGAGGATCTTCGCAACGGCATCAACCCCATCCGCGTGCTGCACACCGCCGTGGCCGAGGCCGGCATCGCCAACACTGGTCCAATCCTCCCGCTACTGCACGGCACCTGCGAAGACAGTGCGGCCAAGATTGCCACGGCTGCGAAGGCTTTGTTGGAGCATAATTAGGTTTCCCGTTGCTTTATCCTAGGAGCTTGTAAGGTAAACTTGCTCCACCCATCGGGTGGTGGTTCAATCGGGCATGCACCTTTGGTTTCTTTTGGGTTTCCTGTTGGCGGCGTTGATTTTGGACGCGAAGGATCGGTCACCAAATTTTGTGGTCATCCTCGCCGATGACATGGGGTACGGCGATGCCACCTGTTACAATCCCAAATCCAAAAGCCCCACGCCGCATATCGATCGGCTGGCGCGCGAGGGCATGCGGTTTACTGACGCGCATTCGCCGGCCTCATGGTGTGTGCCCACGCGGTACGGGATGTTGACCGGTCGGTATCCGCATCGGGCGGATATGAACTGGCGCCGGAACGCGGTGATCGAAAAGGGCCGCACCACAGTGGCTTCGGCGTTGCGCGAGCAGGGCTACTCCACGGCGATGGTCGGCAAATGGCATCTCGGGTTCGATGGCGGTCCGGACTATGACTACACCAAACCGCTGGTCGGGGGGCCGTTGGATCGCGGGTTTGATTTTTACTACGGTATGTCTCACTCGCTGGACATCGTGCCATACTACTACATTAGCGGCCGCAAGGCGGTGATGGTGCCGGATCAGCAGATCGGTCCGCGCAACACCGAAGGGTGGAGTCCGATCCAAGGTGAGTTCTGGCGCGGGGGTCCTATCTCGCCAGACTTCAAACATGTGGAAGTGTTGCCACGGTTCACGGAACAGGCAGTGGATTACCTGCGCACGCGCCGCGACAAGGCCAACCCGTTCTTCCTATACGTCGCCTTGCCAGCGCCGCACACGCCGTGGTTGCCGACCAAGAAATTTCAGAACCGCACCAACAATATGTACACAGATTTTGTGGCGATGGTGGATGACACTGTTGGCCAAATCCTGAAGGCGCTGGATAAGAACGACTTGGCGCGTGACACGCTCGTGTTGTTCACCAGTGACAATGGGCCGGTGTGGTATGATTCCGATACCCAACGATTTGGCCACAGCGCCACGACGCCGTTGCGCGGCATGAAAGGAGACTCTTGGGAGGCCGGCCATCGCATGCCATTCATTGTGCGCTGGCCGAATGTGGTGAAGGCCGGCTCGGTGAGTGATGCGCTGGTGTGCCAAACCGATTTGCTGGCGACCTTCGCCGCGATTGCCGGCCGCAAGCTGGCGGATGATGAAGGCGAGGACAGCGAAAACCTGCTGCCCGTACTCACCGGCCGCCGTGAGGAAGGGCGGTTTGAGATGGTGACCTTGAGTTCACGTAAAGTGCTCGGCGCGCGTCGGGGCGGTTGGAAG
>Ga0208624_1001032_pt1 | contig 13634 bp, 9 predicted proteins | sample Knorr_S23_td_DCM_FD_185607 | JGI IMG/M metagenome (GOLD analysis project Ga0208624, IMG submission 185607) | Marine microbial communities from Southern Atlantic Ocean transect - Knorr_S23_td_DCM_ad_71m_LV_A (SPAdes) (version 2) | ecosystem: Environmental > Aquatic > Marine > Oceanic | place...
TCAAAAGAATTGAGCGAAATATATGCAGTCCATCATTGCGATCAAACAGATGAAATATTCATTTGTACACTAACTCCTAAAGAGGACGATACATTTTTAAAAAAATTAATTATTTCTTTAGATATTAATACAATATATTCAATTAGTTACAATGATACGTTCGATCAAGAAGTAAAGATTTTTTTTACCAACCTAAGCTGGCAAAATCTTTCCGATGAAAAGTTCACTTTTGATATGCCTCCAAAAATAGATATTGTTTATCATTAGAAAGTTTTAGAATCTAACAATGATTGATACAAAACTGCTACGCAAAGAGACTAAACTCATAGCAGAGAATCTACATAAAAGAGGATTCATATTTGAAATTAAAAAATGGAATCAACTTGAGACGAAAAGAAAAGAGTTGCAGAAATTTAATGAAGAACAGCAATCAAAGCTAAATGAAATCTCAAAAGAAATAGGCATTAAAAAAAACAATTCTATTGATTCTTCTGATCTTCAAAAACAGGCCAAAGATCTAACCACAAAGATTAAAGACCAAACGAAAGAACTAGAGAAGCTACTCAATGAGATTGATGAGTTCATTCTATCTTTACCTAACTTAATCGATAAAGATGTTCCTGTAGGAAAGGATGAAACAGATAATTTAGAGCTAAGAAAAGTGGGGAATCCAAGAGAATTTAGTTTTTCACCTATGGACCACCTTGAAATAGGTGGAAATAAAATTGACATGGAACTTGGAGCAAAGATTACTGGTTCTAGATTTAAAGTTCTCAAACAAGATATAGCTCTTCTTCAAAGAGCCTTGATAAGCTTTATGATAGATACACATGTTCATGAGCATGGCTATGAAGAAGTTTATGTTCCATATATTGTGAATAGAGAATCATTAGTTGGTACTGGTCAATTACCAAAATTTGAAGAAGATCTTTTCAAGATTGAAAATGAGAAAGGATTTTATTTAACTTCTACAGCGGAGGTTCCAGTTACTAATCTTATTAGAGATCAAATCATTGAATCAAAAAATCTTCCATTGAAATATGTTTGTCATACTCCGTGTTTTAGAAGTGAAGCTGGTAGCTATGGGAAAGATACGAAAGGGATCATGAGGCTTCACCAATTTGAGAAAGTTGAACTCGTGCAAGCTGTTGAAGCGTCTGATTCAGAGGAAGCCCTCGAGGAGCTTACCTCCCATGCTGAATCTATTTTAAAAAAATTAGAGCTACCATACAGGGTAGTATCTCTCTGCTCAGGTGACATAGGTTTTTCTGCTGCAAAAACCTATGATTTAGAGGTGTGGGTACCTTCACAAAATACTTACAGAGAAATTTCATCTTGTTCAAATTTTAGAGACTTTCAAGCACGTCGATTGAAGGCAAGATGGAAAAAAGATAATAAAACTGAGATGTTAAATACTCTCAATGGATCAGGATTAGCATTGAGCCGAACACTTCTGGCGATTCTTGAGAACTTTCAAGAATCAGATGGTTCGGTTACTGTTCCAGAAGCTTTAAGAAACTATATAAAAAAAGACAAGATATTAGGCTAAAAATTTTTCCCCAAAATGTTGCAAAATTAAACTTAATTTCTATTCCTTTTACTTACAAGAGGTGTAGAATTAGTGCAGCAATTTGTTTAATTTTTGTTGGGGTTAAATATGAAGTCAATCAAAAAATCATTTCTCCTTTTTTCTTCGGTTTTTTGTCTTAGCTTGCCTACCTTTGCTGATGTGGACACCACCTCAGGGATGAGAGGAACGGTGAATGTATCTGGAGCGACTGTCGTTGCAGAGCACACACCAACTGGCATCACTAAAACAACTACTACAGGAGCTTCAGGGAGCTTTTCTCTTTCTTTTCTTCCATTAGGCGGACCATATACAGTAAAAGTGTCTGCGCCAGGCTATGATTCTGAATCAATCAGCGGTTTGTTCCTAAATTTAGGAGATCCACTATCCTTCGGAGTTACTCTTACGAGCAGCACTGTTGCAGACGAAGTCGTTGTCACTGCTAAACCTGCTGAGGCCTTCAAAATGGGTACAAGCACTACTTTGACAAGAGAAGACATGGACGCCGTGCCCACTATAAACCGTCAAGTGGCAGACTTTGCAAAAATGGATCCAAGGGTCTCGGTGAATGGAGGCGTCGGACGTGATGCTGAAATAAGTGTAATGGGGGCAAACTCTAGATTTAATGACTTCACCATAGATGGAATTAGTTTTAATGATCCTTTTGGATTAAATGATAATGGTTTTGGCACAATGAGAAACCCCATCAGTATGGATTTTGTTGATCAGATATCTATCGACATCACACCGTTCGATGTTTCAAGAGGTAATACCACAGGTGGTTCTATTGCTGTAGTAACTAAATCTGGTACAAATGAATTCCATGGATCTGCCTATTACCAAAAAAGGGATGAAAATAGTGTAGGTGATTTTCAAGGTGAAGATTTCCCAGAATTTGAAGATGAAATTATTGCATTAACTTTTTCAGGTCCACTGATTCAGGATAGACTTTTCTTCTTTGTTGGTTACGAAGAAAACACAGGATCTCTTCCAGGACTTTTTGGAACTAAGGACAGTGGTGCACAAAATCCTGCTCGAGTTGTGACGACCGCACTAGCAAATGAAATTAGGCAATATACCATTGATAATTATGGCGGCTATGATGCTGGTTACATCAATTTAGTAACTTATGATACAACTCATGAAGAATGGACAGCGAAGTTTGATGCGGTAATAAGTGATGCTCACAGAGCTACATTGAACCTGTCTCATTCTGAAGATCTGCTTCCACAGAGATACAATAACTGGTCAAGAACTGTCTTTAGCAATAACTGGTACTACAAACCTCCAGAGATAGACAGGGCCTCTTTCACTCTTTATAGCGATTGGACTGACAGACTTTCCACGAAATTCAAATATACGAGCTATGAGATGGAAGAGGATGATGCTTCATATGGCGACGATTTATTTCCAGAAATGAATATAACAATTACAGATCCGGTTACCGGTGATAGAGATAATGTATTCCTTGGTGGAGATCGGTACAGAGGAGCTAACTTGATTAACGTAGAAAGCGAATTTTTAACTTTCAAAGCTGATTACAACAATGATGATCATGTCTACACAGTAGGTTTCGAAAGAGATGACTCTGATGTAGTTAACCTCTTCATAGCTAGATACAACGGAGAGGTACGTTTTAGAAGTTTTGAAGATTATAAAAATGGAGTCTGGAGTAGGTTGAGAATACATGAACCTTATGCCGGACATGAGGCTGTTGGAACAATGGCAGCTGATTTCGAAGTTGAAAAAACTTCTATGTATATTCAGGATAAATGGTTTGTAAATGATGACCTTACAGTCATGTTTGGCCTCAGATATGATGCTGTTGAGACCCCAATAGCTCCTCCTACTAATGTTAATTTTGTGAAGGAATATGGTTTTTCTAACTCATCAAAATTTGATTTCGATGTACTGCAACCAAGATTCTCATTCAATATGGACGTTACTGACTTATTTGCAAGCCGAGAGAAAGTTGTGGCTGCAACTTTCAGAGGCGGAAGGGGCTTGTTCATGGGTAGAATTCCAAGAGTTTGGTATGGTAATGCATACTCCAGAACGGGAGCTACTGGAGACTACCGGGGTTGGTTCAGTAATTGTGTTGGTAACGCTAGCGTTTCAAACTGCCCAGGTAATATGCCTAAAGGAGATCCAACTGCCTTTTGGCTAACATCTCCCGATTCAAATTATTCAATTCCAGCAGCAGATAATCCTTATGGAGTTGCTCAAAGTACAGATCCAAATTTTGAAGCTCCTTCATCTTGGAGGACAAGTTTAGGATTGGATCTCCTTCTTGATAGTGGTTGGGACATTACACTTGAATATAATCTTGATCAAGTAAGAGAGGCTGTTTTCTTTACAGATCTAGGTTTGGAAAGAGAGGGAACCTTGGCTGATGGAAGAGGAATCTATGGAGGTAGAGGAGATTACAGATTAACCAATACCGATGAGGGAACTACAGAGGCTTGGACTATTACTACCACAAAACAGTTTGGTGAGATTGACTGGTTTGCTGGTTATACCAAGATGAGGGCAAATGATATATTTGAACTAACAAGCGCTCAGAGTGAAAGTTCCTACGCAAGATCTGTCAGAGCTGATGGAGAAAACATTAGTGCAGCAAGATCTAATTTCATGGTTGAGCACAAGTTAATTACGGGATTGGACTACACAACTCAGTTCTTTGGAAATAACGATACTAGATTTTCTCTCGTTTATGTTGCCAAGTCAGGGGAACCTTACAGTGTAACTTTCGATGGTTATGACGACGCTTTCTCCAATGATAGAACTGATGGCGGATATGATGCCGCATACATCCCTACTGGAATCTCAGATCCAAATGTTGTTTTTGCAAGTTCTTCAGTTGCAAATGCTGTAATGGCTCATGTTAATGGCACAGGATTAGCTCAATACAAGGGTGAAATCGTTCCTAGAAATGCCTTCAACAGCCCATGGATAAGAAACTTAGATTTGAGAATTACACAAGATATCAATCTGGGTAATGATCAGAAGGTAATAATATATCTTGATATAACTAATCTATTGAATCTTATTGATGATGAAAAAGGAATTATCAAAGAGTACAGCAATAGAAGCAGACAGATTATTCTGGATGAAGATAATCCTTATGACTCTCAAGGACGTTATAACATTGTTGGTGTTGATCCCGATGATGGCTTATTTATCCAAAATAGGTATGGCCAATCTTCCTATCAATGGAATCTTGGTTTTAAATACCAATTTTAGAAAATCGTAATAAAAAAAACGCCACTTTATGTGGCGTTTTTTTATGTTAATCTAGGTCCTTTCTCACAGCAAACCTTTGACGCATACTCTACAGCCTGCTTCAGACAAATTTCAGTTGATAACTCTTTATATTTAGCAAGAAAAGTTCCGACCAGGGCATCTCCAGCACCATTAGTGTTAACTGAAATTATATCGGGAGCATTAACTTTAAGTTGATTGAACATAGCACCGTTTTCTCCTTCGCTTTGCAATATATTCTCTGTATCAAATTGTAATTTTTTTTGCAAAGCCCTTATTTCTTCAATATTGCCATAAATAAGAAATAATTTAAGTTGAAACAATTTATCTAATAAATCTAAATTTTCGTCTACAAGGCTTACATCAGATACTCCAAAACAAATTTTAATTTCTGCAGGGCATTCATATAAAAATTTTAAATCATCGAAATTAGAGATAGCGGATAAAGTAAAATTATCAAATACTAAAAATTCAGCATTGCGTAATTGTTCGAAATCTAAGCAATCTGAATTTAACTGAGTATTTGCTCCTAAGTTCGCTGCCATTGTGCGGTTACCATCGGGCGTAACAAATATCAGACATACTCCTGTTCTGTATTCAGTTTTCTTAAAAGATATAGACTCCCTGTCTCTAAAGGATTTAGTAAACAGCTCACCATATTCATCATCGCCAATTGCAAAGGAGAAGAATGTTTTAGCTCCATTGTCTGCTGCTGCAAATATTGTATTTGCTATTGATCCCCCAGGATTAATAGAGTTGATTTTCTTATCATATTTTTCTAGGTACTCTGATAGCTCATCATGAGATATGTGCTTCATTGTATTTTTGGGGATATCAATTTCTTGAAGTTCTTCATCACTAATTCGGATTTCTATATCCATTAGTGCATTACCAAAACCATAAATTTTACCCATATGGTCTATAATCTTACTCAACTCAAACGAAGATAAAAATATATTTTAAATTGGATACACCATTCTCAATATTATCACTCAAAGACTTTAGAGAAGATCAAAGAGCTTTCTCTAACAAGTTAGGAGAAAATTTTAGAGAATGGGGATTCTGTGGTCTTAAAGATCATGGCATAGACACTGATTTACTAAATGATACACAAGAACTTTTCAAAGAATTTTTTGATTTACCTGATGATTTTAAAAAGAAGTTTTTTAAGCCTTCATTGCATGGTGCAAGAGGATATACTCCTTTTAAAACAGAAACTGCTAAAGATAGCTTGATTGCAGATTTGAAGGAGTTTTGGCATGTTGGAAGAGAATTGTCTCAGGATGATCCATATAGAAAATGGATGCCCGAAAACATCGATATTGTCGAAATAGATCAATTTAAAGAAAAGACAAATAGCCTATTTTTCCAATTTGACCAACTTGGAAATATTTTGCTTGAAGCAATAGCAATTTATTTAGATCTAAGTCATGACTATTTTCATGAAATAACAAATAAAGGAAATAGTGTAATGAGGGTCATACACTATCCTCCAATAAAATATCATGAGGAGGGTGAGAGAGCAGAAGCACATGAAGATATTAATCTCATTACTTTGTTAATTGGAGGTCAACAAGCAGGCTTAGAAATTTTATCAAAAGATAAGAAATGGTTCAGAGCATCAGTTTCAAATAATGTCATTATTTGTAATATTGGTGATATGTTACAGAGGTTGACAAATAACTTTTTAAAATCTACGACACATAGAGTTAGAGCAATAGGTACAGAAATGGCATCTTCAAGGTATTCAATTCCATTTTTCGTTCATCCGAATCCAGATTGGTTTATTAAAACTCTATCTAATAAAATTGATGAAAATAATCCAAATCTTTATCCTGAAGGAATTTACGCAGAGGATTTTCTTCAAGAAAGATTAAAAGAAATAAAATTAATGTAATGGATTATCTTCAGCCAACACTTGGATTCTTAGCACTGTTATCTTTGGGTGTTATATTTAGCGAAGACATACGATCTATCAAGATAAGATATGTAATAAGTGGTGTCTTAATACAACTAGGTTTGGTCATTCTTTTGACTAAAATAGAAATAGTCAGTACTTTCTTTAGTTTTTTATCGGATGGCGTGATGGTACTAAAAGCTGCCAATGACTATGGAACTGGTTTTGTATTTGGTTACTTAGCCGATGGTGCACCCAATGCACCTTTTGAAGTTACTAATCCAGGAGGAACCTTTATATTTGCCTTTGGTGGGCTAACTTTAATAATAGTGATGTCTGCTATCTCTGCACTTCTTTGGAAATTAAAAGTAATTCCATTTATTGTAAATGCCATCTCAATATTATTTAAAAAACCTCTTAATGTGGGCGGTCCGATAGGCCTAGGGGCAACTTCAAATATATTTTTAGGTCAAGTTGAAGCTCCGTTACTAATCAAGCCTTATCTTTCTTCTATGACTAGACATGAACTGTTGATCATTATGACAGTTGGTATGTCGACAATTGCAGGTTCTGTCATGGTTGTATATACAACCATGCTATTTCCAATATATGGAGCAGGACTAATAGGACATTTTCTGTCTGCATCACTGATATCTGTTCCAGCTGCAATAATGTATTCAAATATAATGTTACCTAGTGATGTAAAAACAGATTTTCCAGACAAAAGTTCAAATGAGCTTTATGCAAGTGTCATGGATGCAATAACTCAAGGCACAAAAAATGGACTTGATATTTTTCTGAATGTAATTGCGATGTTAATCGTTGTAATGGCTTTAGTTTTCCTTGTTAATTCTATTTTGAGTCTTTTTCCTCCTCTTTTTGGAGATCCGATCACCTTAGAACTTCTTTTGGGTTACTTATTTGCACCTTTGGCTTGGTTTATGGGCATTTCCTGGGAAGAATCGATAATAGCTGGTCAACTGTTGGGTGTGAAAACCGCTCTTAATGAATTTGTTGCATATCTGTATTTGGCTGATACTGATACTTACCAACTCACAGATAAAAGTCGGTTAATAATGCTTTATGCATTATGTGGTTTTGCTAATTTTAGTTCTGTTGGTATCTTACTGAGTGGTTTGAGTGCGATGATACCTGAGAGAAGAATGGATTTAATTTCAGTTTCTGGGAAAGCTCTTTGGGGAGCATTATTGGCTTCCTGCCTAACAGGTTTTATGATTGGAATACTCTAACCAATGTTCCGTTCAAAGAAGTGCTTTCTGCACACAGAGACGTACTTATCTTCACCACCTATTTCAATTTGAGCGCCATCTTCAATTACTTTTCCTTGATCATTTATTCTTAGAACCATGGTAGCTTTCCTTCCGCAGTGACAAACAGTTTTAATCTCTTTGAGATTATCGGCCCATGCCAAAAGAAATTTACTACCCTCGAAAAGATTTCCTTGAAAGTCGGTTCTAATGCCAAACGCCAGAACAGGTATTTCTAATTTATCTACAATCTTACCTAGCTGCTCCACTTGTTTCTTGGTTAAAAACTGAGCTTCATCAATAAGTAAACAATCAACAAATAAAGCCTTATGTTTAAGTGCGATTTCTTCAAAAATGTTTGTATCCTTTGTGAATGTATTTGATTTTTTCTTAAGACCTATTCTTGAAGTTATTTCATCATTGCCAAATCTATTATCAAGAGACGAAGTGTATAGTTGAGCATTCATACCTCTCTCAGAGTAGTTATGATTTGCTTGCAGTAGCATGGTTGATTTACCAGCATTCATAGAGGAGTAATTAAAGTAAAGCTTCGCCATAATTCAACTTTTGAATGTGGTACTATAACAGCCTTTTTTATGTCCACGGAAGCAGACAAAGTCACATCCAGAGAACAACCTGAAATTACTCATCCCGAATCTTTGAGTGTATGGGGTTTGGCATGGCCTTCAATATTAAGTAATTTACTTTTTGCTTCTGTTGGCTTAGTGGCCATTAAAGCAGTTGGATCATTAGGTGCTGAGGCAGTAGCAGCAGTAGGTACAGGCCAGAGAATCTTTTGGGTATTTCAGGCTCTTTTAATGGCCATCATGGCGGGAACAACTGCCTTAGTAGCAAGAGCAATTGGGTCAGGAGATGCACATGAGGCAGCTCAAGTCACACGAGCTTCTATGGGGCTATGTTTACTAATTTCTTTTTTTACAGTAATTCTTCTATGGATTGGTGCTGATTATATGATTGGCCTTTTCGGCTTAGATGAAGCTTCGAGAGAACTATCCGTTACGTATACACAAATATTAGTTGGGTTTACTCCGGTATTTGCAATTTCTATGGTTCTAGGAACCGCTCAAAGGGCGGCAGGGGATGCTAAAACTCCTCTTTACATAGGCTTAGTAACAAATATTGTTAATATATTTTTGTTAATAGGACTAGTTGAAGGTCGATTTGGTTTTCCTCAAATGGGTGTTGTTGGAGCAGCTTTAGCTGGTGGACTTGCCTTTACTTTTAATTCTATCTTAGTTCTAGCTCTTTGGTTTGGTAAAAAGTTGGCTGTTCAAATAGGTAAAGCAGGATCTATGACTTACGAGAGATTGAGTAACTTAGTTACCATAAGCTACCCTGCTGGTCTTGAATCTTTTATTTTTCAATTTGGCATGTTGTCATTCTTTTGGATTGTAGCTTTATATGGAACCGATGCAGTTGCAGCATACAATATAGGTGTAAATGTTTTGATGGTTTCATTTACAGTCGGCAATGGATTTGCAATAGCAGGAGCCACTTTAACTGGGCAACATCTTGGTGCTTCTGATCCTGATAAAGCTTATGAATCTGGTTTTAAAGCAGCCGGATTGACAATGCTATCCATGGGTACTCTAGGTATAGTATTGGCAATATTCTCAAGAGAATTATCCTCTTTCTTCATATCTGACATTGATGTAATAGATAAAGCAGTGGTTTTTGTGTGGATTCTTGGAATTATGCAACCTTTTATGGCTATTGAATTTTCAATAGGAGGCGCTGTGAGGGGTGCTGGCGATACAAAATCCCCTCTAATTATCACTCTTATAGGTCTTGTACTTGTTCGTGTTCCTTTAGCCTATATTTTTTACATCTTTGGACTGTCAATAGAATGGATCTATGCCACATTAGTTGCAGACTATTTTCTAAAGGGAGTGTTGTTGGCAATAAGGTACAAATCTAGACGATGGATGAAAGTTCTAGATTTGAAGGGTTGATATAATATTGATAATGAAAATCAGATTATTACTTTCAGTATTAATCCTTGTTTATAGTTGCTCAGAATCAAAACCTATAGAGCAAGCAAATAGTTCTTTGCCTGAAGATTTAGTTAATCACAGTTTAGAGTTTAAAAAAGAAATCATTGAAGTTACCGAGGGTGTACATGTGGCAGTTGGCTTCGCGTTAGCTAATGCCATAATGATTGAGGGAAAAAATTCCAATATTATTATTGATACTACTGGAACTGTAGAGACTGCAAGGGAAGTTAAAGAACTTTTTGACTCCATAAATTCAAATCCGATTGAAGCAATTATTTATACTCACAACCATGCCGATCACACATATGGAGCTACAGTTTTTGCCGAGGATTCAACTGAGATTTATGCGCATGACTCAACTGAGAAATATTTATCTAGAGTCATAGGGATATTAAGACCAATAATCTCTTCGAGAAGTAGTCGTATGTTTGGAAATGTTCTTCCAAGTGATGAAGTAGAAAATAATGGAATCGGTCCTTTTTTGGAGATAGGAAGAGATGGAAGAAAACCAGGTCTTCTTTACCCAACTAAAACATTTTCAGATCAACTCAAACTTACGATTGGTGGGATTAAAGTTGAACTGTATCATGCTCCGGGAGAAACCAATGATCAAATTTTTGTTTGGTTACCAGAAAAAAGAGCTTTATTTCCCGGAGATAACTTTTATAAAACATTCCCTAATCTTTACACTATAAGAGGTACACCTTATAGAGATTTAGTAGGGTGGGTTAATAGTATTGATATGATGCGATATTTAGAACCTGCATATCTTATTCCGAGCCACACAAGACCATTAGTAGGTGAAAAATCAATTTATGACCTCCTTACAACCTACAGAGATGCAATTCAATATGTTCATGATCAGACAATAAGGCTTATGAATAAAGGGATGGGGCCTGATGATATTGCTGAAACCCTTGCACTTCCCAAACATCTTGGAGATTCACCTTATTTAAAAGAATTCTATGGCACGCCTGAATGGTCTGCAAAAAATGTTTTTTCAGGTTATTTAGGTTGGTTTGACGGGAATCCTTCATCATTAAAACCTCTACCAAAGTTGGAGGAAGCTCAAAATATTATAGATTTAGCTGGTGGCTGGGATCTGCTCTTCTTGGAAGCGGAACAATCCTATCTTGAGGAAAAATTTCAATGGTCCTTACAACTGACTGATTATCTTTTGCGAGTTAGACCAGATGACGAAAAAACTAAGCTCTTGAGAAAATCAAATCTTACGGTTTTAGGATCAAAAGAGAGTAATCCTAACTCAAGATACTATTATTTAAGCAGTGCAAGAGAGCTAGATAAAAATTATCAACCAAACGATATATTGTTACCTGATTTGGAAGTTGTTAAGAAATATCCTATAGAGTCAATGATGGAAGTGCTAAAGGTAAATGTAATTCCGGAGAAATCTATTGATAAGAATATCCAGTTATTGTTTTCATTCACTGACAGCAGTAAAAGTTTTTCACTGTTTCTAAGAAGAGGAGTTCTTGAGATTCAACCTTTTATGATCCCTGGATCTTCTGTACAGGTTTTATCTAAAGAAGATGATTTAAAAGCTATATTATCTGGTTTAAAAAGCTTGCCTATTTCAATGGTGAACGGTACGTTAGAAATTGAAGGAAGCAGAGCGGATCTTCTGTCTTTTTTTAGTAGTTTGAGGAGTTAATAATGGAAAAATTTAAGGATATATCAGTAAGCATAAAACAACATTTGGCTTATGTAGAAATTAACAGACCTCCTAATAATTTTTTTGATGCTAATCTTATCCAACAGATTGCAGATGCTTATGAATCTTTAGATGAAGAAGATGAATGCAGAGTAATCCTTTTGAAATCAGAAGGAAAAAATTTCTGTGCAGGAGCAAATTTTGGTCAAGATGAAGACATGTTAGATAAATCTGTTCCTTATAAAAAGTTATATGCACAGGCAGTTAGGCTTTTCAGAACAAGAAAGCCGGTGATAGCTGTAGTTCAAGGTGCTGCAATTGGTGGTGGTTTGGGTTTGGCTCTCTCAGCTGATTTCAGAGTTGCTTGTCATGAAGCAAGGTTTGCAGCAAATTTTGCTAAATTAGGCTTTCATCCAGGATTTGGTTCATCTATTACCCTTCCTAGAGTTGTTGGCGTGCAAAAGGCCAAGGATATGCTTTTTACAGCAAGAAGAGTTACAGGAGAGGAGGCCTTTAAGATTGGCCTGGCAGATAAATTTTGCTCTAAAGAAAAAATAACAGAAGAAGCTGAGCAATTAGCTATGGAGATAGCAAGTTCTGCTCCAATGGCCGTGGAATCCATTCGATCTACGTTACGCGGTAATTTAGCTGATCAGATAGAACAAATCGTGGATTGGGAATTGAGCGAGCAAGTTAGATTACAAAAGACGGAAGATTTCAAGACAGGTATAGCAGCTTCTTTAAGTAGAGAAAGGCCTCAATTCAAGCGAAAGTAATCAAAGATTAATTTTTTTTGGATCTAGAATAGTTGGTTTAGCAGTTTTTAATAGGTTTGGATAATCTAAGGAATAGTGAAGGCCTCGACTTTCTTTCCTCTTTAAAGCGCTTTTAATGGTCAGGGTAGCTACAAGAGATATATTTCTCAGCTCAATTAAATCTGATGAAATAAAATATTTACTATAAAACTCATCAACTTCTTGACTAATATTTTTCATTGCAACTTCAGCATTTTTCAAAAGATTATTTGATCTTACTATCCCAACATAATCCCACATAAGTCGTCTTATTTCGTCCCAATTATGGCGAATAATTACACCCTCCTGAGTTTCAGTTACTTTAGAAATATCCCATTCTGGTATGGTAATTTCACAGGTTTGAAAGTTCTCTAATATATGGGTTGAAGCTTTTTTAGCAAAAACTACGCACTCAAGTAAAGAGTTACTTGCCATTCTATTTGCACCATGAAGGCCCGTACTTGAAACTTCACCAACAGCATAAAGACCTAAAACATTGGTTTGACTATTCAGATCAACTTTTACTCCACCACAAGTATAGTGAGCTGCTGGCACAACAGGAATAGGCTCTGAAGTTAAGTCAAAACCAAATTTTTTACATTGATCATAAATATTTGGGAACTCCTTTCTTATTTCATTACCGTTTCTATGACTAATATCAAGGAATACATTATCGGCTCCAGATATCTTCATTTCCTTATCAATTGATCTAGCAACTATATCCCTTGGGGCAAGTTCAAGCCTTGAGTCATATTTTTCCATAAATCTTTCGTTTTCATTATTTATTAGGAAAGCTCCTTCACCTCTCAGCGCTTCACTTAAAAGAAAAGATTTAGCTTCGGGATGATACAAACATGTAGGATGAAATTGGTTAAACTCTAGATTTTCTACTTTACAGCCAGCCCTCCATGCGAGACCGATACCATCACCCGAGGAGCCGTCTGGATTACTGGTATAAAGGTAGATTTTACTTGCTCCTCCAGTAGCAATTATTGTAGAGCCTGAACTGAAGGTTTTTACTTCGTTGGTATTTATGTCTAGGACATAAGCTCCAACACAACGACCTTTGGCAGTAACTAAGTCGACACATATATGATTTTCTAAAACCTTTATATTTGATATTGATCGTACAATTTCAGCAAGGGAACTGGAAACTTCTT
>Ga0208624_1001034_pt1 | contig 13623 bp, 10 predicted proteins | sample Knorr_S23_td_DCM_FD_185607 | JGI IMG/M metagenome (GOLD analysis project Ga0208624, IMG submission 185607) | Marine microbial communities from Southern Atlantic Ocean transect - Knorr_S23_td_DCM_ad_71m_LV_A (SPAdes) (version 2) | ecosystem: Environmental > Aquatic > Marine > Oceanic | place...
CGAGCAGGGCTCCTGTCTTAGGGGGCGCGGTCATGAGAGGGGCAGAGTAGGGACTCTTAGGCCACTTGGCACCATCCAGGGGATGTGAATCGTGTCAGAACCGTCTACCCTCAGGAGATGAGCACTACGGACGCCAACGCGCGACGCGACGTCGCCAGAGATCTCTGCGCCTTCATCGACGCATCTCCGAGCCCTTATCACGCCTGTGATGAGGCAGCGCGCCGCCTCGAAGCGGTCGGCTACTCTGAGCTGAGTGAGGCTGACGCGTGGGATTCGCCCACGGGGTCGTGGTTCGTTCGGCGAGGGGGCGCTCTCGTGGCCTGGTCACATGGGGATGGCGTGCCGAAGGAGGCTGGCTTCCGCATCATCGCCGCGCACACGGACAGCCCGAACCTGCGTGTGAAGCCGCGCCCCGACACGGGGAGCGCCGGCTACCGACAGCTCTCCATCGAGGTGTACGGAGGCGTGCTACTGAACTCATGGCTAGACAGAGACCTTGGCCTCTCCGGTCGGGTCCTGCTCAAGCCCGGCTCTTCAGCCCCGGGCGACGCTGTGACTCGCACTCGGGAGGCCTCTGGCGGAGCCCTCGAGGTGCTCTTCCGGATTGACCGCCCGATCATGCGCGTGCCCCAGCTCGCGATTCACCTTGACCGTGAGATCAATCAGAAGGGCCTGCTCCTGAACAAGCAGGAGCACATGCGCCCGGTCTGGGGGCTGGAAGGCCAGACGGAGGGAGGCTTCGTAGACCAGCTGGCGGGTGAGCTCGGCGTCCGCCCTGAAGAGATCATGAGCTGGGACGCGATGACTCATGACACCAACAGCGCCTGCCTCTCTGGTTGGCACGAAGAGTTTGTCAGCGCGCCGCGCCTAGACAACCTATGCTCCTGCCACGCCGCCGTCGCGACCCTCACAGAGAAGCCTAGCGGCGACGCGGTCCCCGTCATCTGTCTCTTCGATCATGAAGAGGTGGGCTCAGGCTCGCGCGCTGGCGCAGAGTCCCCGATCCTCTCAGACGTGCTCGAGCGCAGCGTCCTCGCCCGTGGGGGCGACCGAGAGACCTTGCACCGAGCCCTGGCCGCGTCCGTCTGCGTCTCAGCTGACATGGCTCATGCGACCCACCCGAACTACGTCGGTCGACACGACCCCGGCCACCACCTCGCGATGAACGCAGGGCCCGTGATCAAGATCAACTCGAACCAGCGCTACGCAACAGAGGCCGAGACCGAGGCTCACTTTGAGCTCTGCTGCCAGGAGGCAGGCGTCCCTTATCAGAAGTGGGCGAACCGGGCAGACCTCGCCTGCGGATCGACCATTGGTCCGATCACTGCGGGCCGCCTAGGGATCCGCACGGTCGACGTCGGCAACCCTCAGCTAGGGATGCACTCTGCCCGCGAGACCTGCGGGTCGGAAGACTCCGCGTACCTCGTGAGGGCGCTGAAGGTGTTCCAGTCGGGGCATTAGGCCCCTTAGGCACGAGATCTTAGGGCCCGTGTTAGTCTCTGTGGGTACCCCAATACCCACACCAGAGCTCACACATGCGCGTCCTCTCTATCGCCACGACCCTCTCGCTCCTCACCTCTAGCGTCTTCGCTGACGGGAACATTCAGCTCGTGAGCGTCGGCTTGGGTGGCACGAGCGCGAACGGCGACACAGAGCAGGTCGCGATGAGCGCGAACGGTCGCTATGTGGCCTTCACCTCTAACGCGCCTGACCTTGTCTCCGGTGATACCAACGGGATAGAGGATGTCTTCTTGAGAGATATGGTCACCGGAGAGATCAAGCGGATCTCTGTCTCGACCGCGGGCGTCGAGGGGGACGGCGCGAGTGGCCGCCCCGACATCTCAGCAGACGGGAACGTCATCGTCTTTGAGTCCAACGCGACGAACCTCGTCAGCACCCCAGACCTCAACGGGTATACGGATGTCTACCGTCATGACGTCGCGTTAGGAGTCACGACTCGAGTCTCCGTGACTTTGAGCGCGTCGGAGACCGACGGTGAGAGCACCGACCCGGTGGTCTCAGGAGATGGCGCTGTGATCGCCTTCCGCAGCGAAGCCGCCAACCTCCTGCAGGGGGGCGCAGACACGAACGGCGTCGCGGACGTCTTCAGCACTTCCCTCATCGGTCTTCAGCGTGTGAGTGTCACGAGCACAGGCGCGGAGGCCGACAGCTGGTCTGGGCACCTCTTCGGGATAGACATCTCCTTCGATGGGCAGCACATCGTCTACGCGAGCGCCGCGACGAACTTGGTCCCTGGCGACACGAACGGCTGGGTGGACATCTTCGTGAGAGATCAGCTCGCAGGCACAGTCGAGCGGGTCAGCTTGACGGGCGCGGGTGGAGAAGGTGACAAGTCCTGCCGCTCCTGCACCATCTCAGATGACGGGGATGTGGTGGCCTTTGACAGCGCCTCTACGAACCTGGTCCCCGGCGACACAAACGACAGCCCTGACTGCTTCGTCCTCGTTCGCTCGACGAACACCTTGAAGCGCATCAGCGTCACGAGTGATGGCGTCCAGGGCTCCTCGTACAGCGTGGCCCCCTTTGTCAGTGCGGACGGAGCCGTGGTCTGCTTTCAGAGCTTCGCGACTGAGCTGGACGGCGGCTTACCTGGGACAGGGGTGAACGTCGAGGATGTGTTCCGGTATGAGGTGTCGACGGGTGAGCTCTCGAAGATCTCTGTAGGCACCAACGGCCCGGGGAACAACGACAGTTACCGCGCGCGGCCCTCTGGGAACGGCGCCGTCATCGCGATGGCCTCCTACGCGAGCAACTTCGACCCTGCAGATACCAACGGTGAGCCTGACGCATTCCTCGTCATCTCCGGAGAGGGGGGCGGCACGGGCGTCTCTTATTGTGACTCTGTGAATTCGGTCGGCTGCCCCTGTGGCAACCCCGGCGCATCGGGTGAGGGCTGCGCGAACGGCACGGGGAGCGGCGCCAAGATGCGCGCCTCGGGGGCGGCGAGCGTGAAGTCTTCCAGCCTCAGCCTTTCGACTGTCGGCCTCATCCCGGGCCAGCCTGGCCTCTACTTCCAAGGCAACAACGCAGTCTCTGGCGGGCAAGGGATCCTCTTTGGTGACGGCGTGCGCTGCGCCGGTGGCGGAGTGATTCGTTTGCAGGTGCGCTTCGCAGCAGACGACGGCACATCGGAGACGACGGCCGACATCGCGGCTGTAGGTGGCGTGTCGCCTGGGGACATCAAGCGCTACCAGCTCTGGTACCGCGACCCCATCACCTCTCCCTGCGGCTCGCTCTTCAACCTCACCAATGGGCTCGAGGTCACTTGGGGCCCCTGAGGTCTAGCTGGCCTGAGTGATGAGCGCGTCGCGGAAGCGGCGCACGACCTCGGCGGCGGGGAGTACCTCGTCGACCCCGGCGACGCTCTTGCCCGCCTGGTAGACGTCTTTGTAGCCGAGCCCCTCCTTGCTGGAGCGCTTGAGGCTGCGGAGAGATCTGAGCGCGTAGAGCGTCCGCATCCAGTGGCGGGTCTTGCGATTCCTCAGGAGCCAGCGTGCGATCGGGCCAGCCTCTGTGCCCATCTTGTCGATGAGCGGCGTACGTATGACGGAGCAGGGGACACCAGAGAGTCTGTGAGTGAGGACGATGTCTTCTTCCTCAGCGTCGACGATCGCGTCTCTGTAGGTCTGGTGAACCTCGCACTCGTGGGTCGCGATGAAGCGAGTCCCTAGCTGACATGCGGCGTAGCCGATCTGGAGCGCGTCGACGTAATCCTTCTCTCCGCCGATTCCGCCAGCGCAGACGAGCGGCACTCCGAGCCCGGAGAGCTCCTCGAAGAGCGCCTGTGGGGTCTCCGCGCCAGCGTGACCACCAGCGCGACGGTTCACGCAGATCAACCCGTCGACGCCCTCATCAAGGGCCTTGTCAGCCCAGCGCTTCTCCGTGACGTCGTGGTAGACCACGCCGCCAGCTGCGTGCACTACGTCGCAGACCCAGCGAGGGTTCCCTAGAGCCGTCACATAGAACTTCACGTCTGCCCCAAGCGCCTCGTCTACCCATCTCCGCATCCGGTCTTCATAGGACTTCACGCTCTTCTCAACGATCGCGTTGAAGCCTAGCGGTTTCGATGTGATCGCGCGCGCTCGCGCGAGCCCCTCCTTGAAGCTCTTGCCGTGGACGTAGGCGAAGGAGAGCGGCTGGATGACACCGAGGGCGCCCGCCTCACTGACGGTCGCCACGAGCTCTGGATTGCTGCAGGGGTACATGGCCCCGCAGATCAGCGGCACCTCAACGCCCGCGTCCTTGGTGAATGCTGTCTCGAAGGGGGTCATTTCTTGGTGGGGCCGAGGATCCATGTGACCGAGATCGAAGAGACCATGTCTCCCTCTGAGTCGCGCGCTTCGGCGCTCGCGAGGAACTCTGTGTTCTCGCGCAGGGAAGGGGGGGGCTCACACTCACTCGTGACCTCCAGCAGGCCGCGCGCCTTCTTGTGGTAGCTCACCTCGAGCTTGGCGACGATCCCACGGACCTCTGGCGAGAGCGCCGCCATCATGGCGAGCCCGCTCGTGAGCTCCAAGGCGTTCGCCTGCGCGATCGCGTGGATGGAGCTCAAGTGGTTGCGCACGCGGCGACGGTCTCGGAGCTCGACGCGGGCCTTGCCTGGCGAGAGCTCTCGCACCCTCGCGCCTACGCTGCCTGAGTAGGGGACGGCGAAGCTGAGGAGACGGTCAAAGAGCCAGCGCCCGATGGGGCTGCCGCCTAAGCGTCTCCAAGCGATCAGTAAGCGCTCCGTGTTCATCGTGTCAGGATACCTCTCTCTGCGTCACATCGCGTCTCGTAAGCCCACACTCGGTATCCTTTGTGGATGCGAACCTCCCTCCTTGTTGTCTCGGCCTTGGGGCTCGTCGGGCTGTCCAGCGGCCTAGGCGCGCCGGTCGGGGCCCTCTCATGGATGGCCCTAACGGCTGCCGCTGGCGGCGCGTGGATGGGAGGCTGGGCCCGCTCACTCCTGGCCTGGGCGCCTCCCCTTGTCTGGGCTGGGGCGCTCATGCTCGTGCGAGGCGTGCCTGCTCCGCTGTCAGCCTCCTTAGCTGTTATGGCGCTCTACGCAGCAGGGATGGGCTTGGGCGCGTGGCTCTCGCGTGAGCGCGCTGCGGGCGCCGCGCTCTTGGTCTCTGCTGGGCTCGCGCTGGCGCCGACCTTCGGAGGCGGCTTGGCAAAACCTTGGGAGCCGGAGCTGGGCGCGGCGCTCCTAGACGCCTCGCCAGTGGCTTGGATCGTCGAGAGCGCAGGCATCGACTGGATGCGTCATCCCGCGATGTACGACCCCGCCGGGACCGCGGACATCGGGCCAGAGCTTCGCTCTGGTAGGCGGAGTTGGCTTGCGGCGGTGGTGCTCCTTGTGGTGGGATGCATCTCGTCCCTCGCCGCTAAGCCCCACACCAATGACGAGAGCGAGGCCTGAATCCAATGCGCAAGTTCTTCTGCACCTTCCCCCAAGACCTCATCTCAGAGCCCATCGTGAGCCACACCTTGGGCGAGAAGTTCGGCGTCATCCCCAACATCCGCGCTGCTAGCATCACGGACTCCGTAGCTCTCGTGGCGGTGGAGATCGAGGGGGAGGAGGAGGCTATCGAGCAGTCTGTGGAGTACATGCGCGAGCGCGGCGTCCAGGTCGAGGAGATCACGGAGGACGAGGGGCTCTCCTGAGGGTCGCTCTGCAGACCTTGTTCGCTCGCGCAGCAGCCCTCAGCCTGCTCTTGTTAGCGGGCCCCTCATGCGTGCTCTGGGGGCAGAGCCCCACAGGCAGCCCGGAAGCAGGCGCTGTGGTCACGGAGCACCCCTTGGCGGTGCGGTCTGGTCTCTCGGTCCTCGAGGCGGGCGGCAACGCGGCGGACGCAGCGGTCGCTACAGCGCTCACCCTCTCGGTCGTGTTGCCTCGCGCTGGCAACCTCGGCGGCGGCGGCTTCGCGCTCTGGGTCCCGAAGGAGGGCGCGCCTAGGGCCGTGGACTTTCGGGAGGTGGCGCCAGACGGGACTGACCCGCGCGCCTACTTCAACGGAGAGGACGAGGTCGTCTCCAGCCGCTCGCTGCGCGGGCCCATGGCTGTCGGAGTTCCCGGGACGCCGGCTGGCCTCTGGCATCTGTACAGAGAGTATGGCTCAGGGCGCTTTAGCTTCAGGGAGCTAGCGGCAGACGCGATTCGCTTGGCAGAGGAGGGCTTCCCGGTGGACCCTTGGCTGGCTCGCAGCCTCAAGTCCACCTCTCTGCGTGAGAAGATGAACCCTGCTGCGAGAGCGATCTTCTATCCAGACGGTGTCGGTCTCGCGGAGGGGGCTCTGCTCGTTCAGCCGGACCTCGCTGAGACGCTCCAGCTCTACGCGCGCCGCGGCCCTCGGGCTATCTATGAAGGAGAGATCGCGGAGGCCATCGTCGAAGAGCTCAGGCGCACGCCAGTCCCTGCAGCAGAGGCTGGCACACCTGCGGATGGGTTCTTCCAGATCGAGCTTGAGGACCTGAGCTCTTACGAGGCGCTCGAGCGAGTGCCCACTCGCGTGCGCTTTCGGGGCTGGGAGGTTCTGGGGATGCCACCGCCGAGCTCGGGAGGGCTCGTGATCGGCCAGGTCATGGGGATCCTCGAGGGCTTCCCCCTGAGTGAAGAGCGCGTCCCGCGTGAGCGGGGAGGCTATGCGTCGACGCCGCGCCAGATTCACTGGTGGATCGAAGCTATGCGTCACGCCTTCGCGGACCGCGCGGAGCACATGGGGGACCCGGGTCCAAAGAACGACAAGGTGCCTGTGGGGGAGCTCCTCTCGGACGCGCGCATCGCGGCGGCGAGGGTAGCGATCGGTGAGCGCGCGGACCTTGAGGTCGGGCCTTGGGGGATGGAGCTCCCGAAAGAGAGCGACGAGACGACGCATCTCTCCGTCCTCGATAGCGCTGGGAACGCGGTGAGCTTGACCACCACCCTGAACACCTCCTTCGGGAGCTGCATCCTCGTGGAGGGGGCTGGCTTCCTCCTCAACAACGAGATGGATGACTTCGCTGTGACGGCGGGCGTGGCCAACACCTACGGGCTCGTTGGGAGTGACGCCAACGTCCCGGCACGAGGGAAGCGCCCGCTCTCTTCCATGTCTCCCACGGTGGTCCGTGACGGCGATGGAGAGGTGCGCGTCGTGATCGGCGCGCCGGGCGGCCCTCGCATCATCACGGCGGTGACTCAGGTGCTCTTACGTCTCCTGCTCCTCGAGCAGGGGCTCGTTGAGGCGGTGGCCGCGCCGCGCCTGCACCAGCAGTGGCGGCCGATCTCGACTCGCTTTGAGGGCGGCTGGGATCCAGCGGTCATCGATGCGCTAGAGGGACGAGGGCACCCCGTCTCTGTGGAGCCCAAGGCGAGCTTCGCCAGCGTCCAAGCGATCCGCGTCCTGAAGCGCCCAGGCGAGGGCGGCGAAGTGGAGCGCGTCGTGGAGGTCGCGAGCGACCCCCGCCGAGGAGGGGCTGGAGGGATCCAGGGGCAGGGCGTCAGCGAGCCCTCGCGCCCTAAGTGAGCGCGCCCGCTACGAGCGGACTCGTCAGCGGGCGCGCATAAGAGCTGGCTCGTGCCGGACTAGATGTCGTCCAGGGCGTCGAGCTCGTCGGTGGAGAGCTCGTCGGTGCTGCTCGAGGGCTTCACGCCCTCCTTGTCGAGGCCGGTGAACTTCAGCCAGCCAGCCTCGTCTTCCTTGAACTTGTCCCAGTTTTTCCACCAGAGCTCGACGACCTTGCGGTTGTACCAGTGGTCGTTCGGCTCGGTGGAGTACTTCCAGCCGAAGTTCTTGCCGTTGTGGATCTTCTCGAGGGTGCGCTGCAGCACGTCTCCGTCCCGGTAGCCATCGTCTGTCCCCATGTCGCGGGTCTTGAAGACGTTGATGACAGCGGGGATCGCGAGCCTGCCAGCCTCCTTGAGACGTCGGCCAGCGCGGCCTCCTGCAGCGCCGGCTTGGGGGTCGACGAGCAAAGCCGCGTCCTCTTGCAGGCTCGCCCACTGCTCGTCATCGCAGCCCGGCGCGGGGCCAAAGTCCGCGAGGCCTGCGAGATCGATCTCCATGGGGTCTTTCTCTTTGGACTTGCGGTCTGAGACAGGCTTGGGCTTCTCCTCCTCGACGGGCTCCTCAGGAGCCTCTTCCGGGGCGGGTTCAGGGGTGACCTCCTCGGCCGGGCTTTCGTCAGCTGTGGGCTCTTCGCTCGCAGCGGGGGTCAAGTCGGCCTTGGCGACATCAGCGCCGTCCTCGGTCGTCTCCTCTCCGCCCATGCCGAAGTAGATGCCGGCGCCGCCGCCGACCACGAGCAAGAGCAGCGTGCAGATGAGGGGGACGGGGCTCTTCTTCTTCTCTCGACGCGTCCTGCGGCCTGCACCCTCTTCATCACCTTCAGCCTCCTCGCCCTTGCCGCGACCGCGACTGCGAGAGCGCGCGGGGCGCGTGGAGCGAGAAGGGGCAGCCTTCTTCTTGGAGGTCGCGCGGGCTTTGGCGGGGCCGGTGCTAGAGATGGTCTCGTCTTTTTTGGCGACGCGCTTCTTAGGGGCCGCAGGCTTCTTAGCGACCTTGGCCTTAGGCGCGGGGGCCGGCTTGGCCTTCGGAGCCGCCGCCGACTTCGCCTTGGCCTGGGCTTGCTCGGCTTGGCGCTTCGCGCGGAGCTTCTCCATCATGCTCGGCCCGTCACCCTTCTTGCCGCTGGGGACGTGCTCGACGATCTCGGGCTCGGCCTTCTCGGCCTTGCGCACAGGCTTCGCGGGGACCGGCGGGGGGGGCGGGTCCTCGACGACCGCGCCGATCTCGACGACGCCGCCGCACGCCTTGCACTTGGCCTTGTCCGCGGCGAAGTCCGCCGGGACCTTGTAGTTCGCCCCACATGAGGAGCAGATGCCGACTCGATGGCTCATGGGATGGTTCTCTTTTCGGGTGGGTTTGGACGCCGCGCTCGGGAGGCGACGACTGTTCTCGTGTTAGTTGTTTCCTGCCTCTCTGAGCGCACGCTCATAGTCACGGCGCTCTTGCTCTGTCTTGGGCTCGAAGAGGAGCCCGGGCTCGGCCTCCTCAGTCTTCACCTCTGTCTCGCAGCTGAAGCGCTTGTACCTGCGGTGGTACCAGCTGAACCACTGCCTCACGCCGCTCGAGCGTCGCTCGTCGGTCGCGCCGAGGGCTTCGTGCGCCTTGAAGGTCGTGATGTAGCCAGTGATCTCAGTGAGGACCTGATGAACCTGCATCGCAGCGGTCTGGTTCTCGTAGCTCTCAAAGCCCTCGAGGTCGATCTCGTAGAACTTTGTGAGCAGCGGGGGGATAGCCGGCCGGCAGATCGCGACGAGCTCTTGCCGCGCGTTGAAGAGGTCGCCGCCCTTGGTGTCGGGCGCACAGAGCGTGCCGATGAGCCGCTCGATCTGGGCGCGCTGCTCTGCCGTGGTGTTGATGTCCCACTCGAGGGGGCCGGGCTCTGCCTCGAAGACCTTGGAGCCGTCCTCAAGGGTGACCTTCTTGGTGGAGCTCGCGCGCGCGACCAGCGCGCCGCGCTTCTCTGCAGGAGAGATCCAGCGCTCCCACTTCCACGCCTTCCACTTGCCCTTCTCCTTGATGAAGCGCCAGTCGATGTGGCGAGTCTGGACGCCGAGCTCCGTGTCCCGTGGCTCGAGGGTGATGCGCACCGTGGCGAGGCTGTCCTCTTCGACCAAGATCTCGCCGTCAAAGGGCTTCCAGCCCGCGACGAGGTTGCTGGGCTCGTAGGCGAGCATCCCGTTCAGGAGCTCCTCTTCGAAGGTGAACTGGTCGTCCTTAGAGAGGACGCCCCAATCGCCAGGGAAGACCTCGCGCTCCTCGGTCGTCTTGACCCTCGCGTAGACGCGGTCCATCGCGAGGGCGCGCAGGAGCTTGATCTTGTCGCGCTCGAAGGCGGCCTTGTGGATGTTTCGCGTCTCCTTGACGAGCGGGGAGTCCCAGCCCGTCAAGTCTTCGAGCACCACCTCTTCGACGAGCTCCGGTAGCTCGTCCGCCTCGGTGATCTCCACTTCATCGCCGCCAGAGGAGACCATCATCAAGAGGAACACCCCAGCGAGGCCGACCCCGCCGAAGATCATCATGCGGCTGTCGTTGGACTTTGCGCGGGTAGAGCCCCGGGAGCCCATGGGGCGTGCGACGTAGACGTGTCCGCAAGAGGGGCAGCGGACCTTCGCTCCCTCTTTCTCAGCGGGGATCTTGGCGGTCGCCTTGCAGGAGGTGCATTGGATTCTCATGCGTCTGAATCGTCTTTGGGTTGGGGCCTCGGGGCTCGGAGGCTTCGCTCCATGATAGCGGAGCGCAGCTCTTGAGCCTTAGCGGAGGGATTCTGCAAGGTAACCGGGGGCCTCTAGGGGCGCAACGACAGGGGCGCTTGGCTTGCTAGGATCTCGGGGTGAGTGAGAACGGTACAGAGAAGAACGCGGTGTTCCGCCTGGAGTCACCCTTTGAGCCCACGGGGGACCAGCCTGGAGCGATCCGTGGCCTCACCCAGAGTCTGCGCGAGGGCAGCTCATACCAGACGCTCTTAGGGATCACGGGCTCAGGCAAGACCTTCACGATGGCCGCGACCATCGCTGAGTTGAACAGGCCCGCCCTCATCCTCTCGCCCAACAAGACGCTCGCCGCGCAGCTCTATGCTGAGTTCGTCGAGCTCTTCCCGGACAACGCGGTCGAGTACTTCGTCAGCTACTACGACTACTATCAGCCCGAGGCCTACGTCGCTGCCAGCGACACCTTCATCGAGAAGGACGCGAGCCGAAACGAGAACATTGAGCGCCTGCGAAACAGCGCGACGCGCTCGCTCCTCGAGCGACGTGACGTGATCGTCGTCGCCTCTATCTCCTGCATCTATGGCCTCGGGAGCCCGAAGAACTACCGGGAGATGGCGCTGCCTGTTGAGGTCGGCCAGATCATCGATCGAGATGAGCTCCTGCGTGAGCTCACGCGCTTGCAGTACACCCGCAACAACTTTGACTTCCGACGCGGCACCTTCCGCGCTCGCGGTGATGTGATCGAGGTCTTCCCCTCATATGAGGAGGACGAGGTGATCCGCATCGAGCTCTTCGGTGACGAGGTGGATCGTATGTCAGTCGTGAACCCTCTCCGAGGTGAGGTGCTCCGCCCGCTCGAGGGGACGATGGTCTACCCCGCGAACCATTACGTGACCCCTGAAGATCGCATCCTCCACGCCGTAGAGGGCATCGCGGAGGAGCTCGACGAGCGGCTCCACCAGCTGAACAAGCAAGACAAGCTCCTCGAGTCGCAGCGCCTCGACCAGCGCACGCGCCACGACCTAGAGCTCTTGCGGACGATCGGCGTCTGCCCAGGGATCGAGAACTACTCACGCTATATGGACGGTCGTGGTCCTGGCGAGCCCCCGGCCACGCTGCTCTCTTACTTCCCTGACGACTGGCTCGTCTTCGTAGACGAGAGCCACGTCGCCGTGCCGCAGATCCGCGGCATGTATCGCGGGGACCGAGCGCGCAAGGAGAATCTCGTCGAGCATGGCTTCCGTTTGCCGAGCGCCATGGACAATCGCCCGCTCCGCGCCGAAGAGTGGGACGCCCTCGTGAATCAGGTGGTCTATGTCTCTGCGACGCCCAGCGAGCAGGAGCTCAAGCAGTCCGGTGAAGCGATCTTCGAGCAGATCGTACGACCGACGGGACTGCTCGACCCGAAGATCGAGATTCGCCCTGCCGGTACTCAGGTAGACGACCTCCTCGCAGAGGTGCGACAAACCGTCGACGCTGGCTACAGGGTGCTCGTCACGACGCTCACCAAGCGCTCTGCAGAGGAGCTGACGACTTACTACTCAGAGATCGGGGTTCGAGTCAGGTACTTGCACTCGGACATCGACGCCTTGGAGCGCACCGCGATCCTTCGTGACCTGCGCTTGGGTGAGTTTGACGTGCTCGTCGGGATCAACCTCCTGCGCGAGGGCTTAGACCTGCCCGAGGTGGCCTTGGTCGCGGTGCTCGACGCGGACAAGGAGGGCTTCCTGCGCTCAACGACCTCGCTGATCCAGACCTGCGGTCGGGCTGCCCGGAACGCTGACGGGCGGGTGATCTTCTACGCTGATAAGGAGACGGACTCGATCCGGATCACGCGCGACGAGGTCCACCGCAGGCGCGCGCTGCAGGAGGCTTACAACGAGGAGCATGGCATCACGCCCCAGACGATCGTGAAGCCGATCCGTGAGGGCATCGAGGCGATCTACGAGATGGACTACCCGGAGATCGCTGGCGCAGAGGCGCTCTCTGCGGATGAGGACGAGGCGCTCTCCTGGACCCCGAAGGAGCTGCGCGGCGAGCTCGCGCGCTTGCGGTCTGACATGCTGCGCGCGGCCGAGGAGCTCGCCTTCGAGGAGGCCGCGAGCTTGCGTGACCGCATCAAGGTCCTAGAGCGGATGGAGCTCAAGCGGTGAGCCAGCCTCGCTGGTGGCAGGGCGACATCCCCCAGAAGCCGGGGGTCTATCTCTTCCGCGATGAAGCAGGGGAGGTCATCTACGTCGGTAAGGCGAAGAACCTCAGGCAGCGAGTCTCCTCGTACAAGCGGCCTGGTGGTGACGGGCGCCTCAGGATCCGCTTCCTCGAGCGACAGGCGCACAGCCTAGAGACCATCGTGACGCGGACTGAGGCGGAGGCTTTGCTCCTCGAGGGCTCCCTCATCAAGCAGCACAAGCCGATCCACAACGTGCTCTTCAAGGACGACAAGTCCTTCTTGATGATCCGCGTCGACCTAGACGAGCGCTTCCCGCGGCTCAAGTTTGTGCGGCAGCACGGTGGAGCCAAGAAGCCGAAGGGGCGCAGCCGCACCTTCGGACCCTTCGTCTCGACGCCTGCCGCCCGCAGGACGCTCTCGGAGCTGCACCGCGTGGTGCCGCTGCGTGACTGCCCAGACCACGTCCTGAACAACCGCTCTCGACCTTGCCTCAAGCACCAACTCAAGCTCTGCTCGGCGCCCTGCGTCGACCTCATCAGCGAGGAGGACTACGCCGGGCTCTTAGGGCGCGCACTCAAGATCCTCTCGGGTGAGACGGCTGAGCTCGAGCGTGACCTCGACGAGCGCATGCGGGCGGCCTCAGCGGCAGAAGAGTATGAGCGCGCAGCGCACTGGCGTGATCGGCTCGTGGCGCTGCGGAAGACAGTCGAGGGTCAGGGGGTGACTCCTCACGACAAGGTCCATCGAGATGTCATCGGCTTGGCGAGGCGCGGGGCGGACGCGCTGGTGCAGCGCCTCTCGTTCCGTGACGGTCGCCTCACCGAGAGTCGCAGTCACCGCTTCCGCTCAGAGCTTCCGGATGAGGAGCTCTTGCACTCTGTGGTGACAGCTCTCTACGGCGCGGGACGGCGGGTCGTGCCCGCGGAGCTCGTGCTACCCGAGCGCCCGGTGGAAGAGGAGGTCCTCCTCGCGGGCTTCGATTCGAGGCCACGGCTGGTCGTCGCGCGGAGCGGGGACCGGCGCAGGATGCTGGACCTCGCGAATGAGAACGCGAGGGCGGCGCTCGCGAAGATCGAGGATGACGAGGAGCGCGGAGAGGCCCTCCTGATGGAGCTCGCTAGGCTCCTCGAGCTGGAAGGCACGCCGCGGGTGATTGACTGCTTTGATGTCTCGAACCTGCAGGGGACGAACGTCG
>Ga0208624_1001035_pt1 | contig 13621 bp, 19 predicted proteins | sample Knorr_S23_td_DCM_FD_185607 | JGI IMG/M metagenome (GOLD analysis project Ga0208624, IMG submission 185607) | Marine microbial communities from Southern Atlantic Ocean transect - Knorr_S23_td_DCM_ad_71m_LV_A (SPAdes) (version 2) | ecosystem: Environmental > Aquatic > Marine > Oceanic | place...
TTTAAGAGGAGAAAATGCAATTAAATTCTTAAAAGAGTCATTATGGGTAAGAGAAAATAGATTACCTGCATACTGCTTCTCAAAAACCGGTGGAGTTAGTTTTGGTATACCTGATTACACCGGTTACAAAAATGAAAATTATGATCCCGATATTGGAATATTTGGATTAGATATCGCAGTCGCCTTTGAACGCCCCGGATATCGAGTTGCAAGAAGGAAAATTAAGAATAATAAAATTGGTAAAACTCATCGTATTAACGCTGAAGAATGCCAAGAATATATGACAAAAAAATTCAACTTGGAGGTATTCAAAGTATGAACATCGATGACGTAAAAATTAAAGTCAGAGAAGTTTATCGTGGACGCATCATTGGATGTGTTCTATGTGATAGAAAACGCGGACTTGTACGCAGACATGGACTAAATTTGTGTAGACAATGTTTTAGAGATAAGGCTACCGAACTTGGTTTCAAAAAATATGATTGAGGTATAAAAAATGAGACACGATTCACTATCTGATGCGCTTATAATTATCAAAAACGCTGACCATGTAGGAAAGAATTCTGCAGTTGTTCCAGCATCAAGATTAATAGGCGATGTTTTGAAACAATTGACTGAAAAAGGATATCTAAATAACTACGAGTATGAAGATAATGGTAAAGGCGGAGTTTTCAATATTTCTTTGAACGGTAGAATTAACGGCTGCGGTGCAATAAAGCCAAGATTCTCTGTTAAATTGAGAGACATGGAGAGACATGAAGCTAGATATTTACCTGCAAAAGATTTTGGAATTTTAATTCTTACAACTCCTTATGGTGTTATGAATAATGACGCCGCTAAGGAAGCATCAACAGGAGGAAAGCTACTAGCTTACGTTTACTAATGAACATTGAAAAATTGATTTACGAAGTTGAGCTGCCTGATGGAGTTTCTTTTTCCATGGACAATTACAATGTGAAGTTATCTGGATCAAGAGGTGAATTAAACCGAGACTTCAAGCATCCAAAAATTTCTATATCTGAAGATAATGGAAAAATTACATTAACCGGAAAGAAAATACGCAGAAAAGAAAAAGCGCTTATTGGAACTTGGAGAGCTCATTTGAATAATATGGCACAAGGGGTTTCCTCTGGATTTTTATACGAAATGAAAATTGTATTTGCTCACTTCCCTATGAAAGTAGCTGTGAAAGGAAATGTTGTCGCTATTGATAATTTCTTGGGTGAAAAAGTTACAAGAAATGCAAATATTTGTGGAGATGTTAAAGTTATTGCAAAAGGCGATAAAGTTACCGTCGAAGGAAATAATGTAGAAGATGTTGGACAGACTGCTGCAAATTTAGAACGGGCAACTGTTGTTAAGGGAAGAGATATTCGTGTTTTCCAAGATGGAATCTATGTTGTTTCTAAAGGAGCTGCACAATGAGCGATGAAGAATACAAACCAAGGCAAAAGCCTGTTTTAACAAAAGAACAAAAAGTAGACTTATCAAAAAGAAACCGAATGTCCCACAAAAGACCTAAATTTAGAAGACAAAACTGGTTCAGATACAAGAGATTAGGAGAAAAATGGAGAAGACCTCGCGGTATACACTCAAAAATGCGAAGGCATTTCAAGTATAGAATACCTGTTGTTCAAGTAGGGTTCAGAGGGCCTGCAAGTGTTAGAGGATTACATCCTTCCGGGTTTGAAGAAATTTTAGTCTACAATCCTGGTAATTTAGAAAATATTGATCCTAAAGTTCAAGCTATCCGCATTTCAAGTAAAGTTGGTGATAAAAAGCGTGAAATGATTGTCGAAAAAGCTGATGAACTTAAAATACGTGTACTAAACAGGAGAGATCTATGAACTTATCATACCAAAGAAGGGTTGCTGCAACTGTTTTGAAGTGTGGAGTTAATCGTGTTTGGATAGATGATAGGCCTGAAGTTCAGGAGCGCATCTCTGAAGCCGTAACCAGAGATGATGTAAGACTACTGATTGTCCAAAAATTCATCCGCAAGCATCAAAAGAAAGGTATTTCCAGAGGACGTGCAAAGGCTATGGCTATTCAACGCTCAAAAGGGCGCCGAAAAGGTCATGGTTCAAGAAAAGGACACGGTGGTGCAAGAACTCCAAAGAAGGAGTCATGGATGACAAAAGTACGTGCATTAAGAAAAGAATTAACTGCATTAAGAGATGAAAAGATTATTGATTCTTCTCAATACAGATTATACTACCGCAGAGCAAAAGGCGGTGTTTATAATTCAAGAAATCACTTGAGATATAATATGGAAATCGATGGAATAAATTTAGGAGGTAAGAAATAATGCCAAAGAGAATGCACTTCTCTCGTAGAAGAAAAGGTGTCACTAATTATCGCAAAAGATTAGCACTACTAAAATCTGGATTGCCAAGAGCTGTCGTCAGATTTACAAATGCTAAAGTTACCGTTCAGATTACCAATTTTGAGGGTAAAGGAGACCGGGTATTAGCTTCAGCGTCATCGATGGACTTAGAAAAGATGGGTTGGAAAAACTCAAAGACAAATTTACCGGCCTCTTATCTATCTGGAAAATTGGCTGCTAAAAACGCTGTTAAAGCCGGAGTATCATCTGCAGTCTTAGATATCGGAAGAATCACTCCTATCTCAGGAAATCGTGCTTTCGCAGTGTTAAAGGGGCTTGTGGATGGAGGCCTAAACATTCCACACTCTGAAAATTCATATCCTTCAGACGATCGCATTAATGGAAGTCATATCTCTGATAAAATTGTAAAGGATTTTGATAAAGTTTCAAAAAAAATGGATGGTAAGAAATGAGCGAAGAAGAAAAGAAAAACGAAGGCAAACCGTCTGAAAAGTCTAGTTCTAGATACAAAGGTAAAGGATCTAATAATGATAATAGGCCCAAAAGAGGACCTCCTTTATCTCCTGCTCAACAGAGAAGAAAGGCTGCAGAAGAAAGAATCTCAAAATGGACTCCTAAAACTGAGTTAGGTAGAAAGGTCGTTTCTGGTGAAATTAAGACTATCAAAGAAGCTCTTGCAAGTGGATTACCTCCAAGAGAAGCTCCAATTGTTGATTTACTTATTACTGACATGATGGAAGAAGTTATAGATATTCATATGGTCCAAAGAATGTCTGATTCTGGTAGAAGGGTTCGCTTTGCAGTTACTACGATTGTTGGAAATGGAGATGGAGTAGTTGGATTGGGTCGTGTTTCTGGAAAACTAGTAAGGCCTACAATTACAAAAGCAATCGATCGTGCCAAATTAAATATTATTGAAGTTCGCAGAGGAAGTGGTTCTTGGGAATGCTCTACAGCTGTTCCAAATTCCTTACCGTTTGAAGTATCAGGAAGAACTGGTTCTACTAGAGTTAAAATTAAGCCTGCACCGCCTGGTGTTGGGTTAGTGACAAACCAAGTTGGGCAAATTATGCTAAAACTTGCTGGTGTAGAAGACGCATGGTCATTTACAAGAGGGCAAACTCAAACCATTTACAACTTTGCCAGTGCAATGTTCAAAGCGTTGGAAAAGACTCAATCTACTAAATTATTACCTGGCCAAGAAGATTTTCATAACATGATTAAGGGAGTGAAACAAGAATGAGTTGGGCTGTTGTTAGAGTTAGAGGGTCTATCAATGTTAATCCAAAGATTAAAGAGACCATGAAATTGATGAGATTAAATCGCGTAAACCATTGTGTTATTGTTCCTGAAAATGATACTTACACTGGAATGCTTAATATCATTAAAGACTATGTGACATGGGGAGAAATTGATTCTGAAACTACTGAATTATTATTACAAAGCTCTGGAAAAACCAGCGGAAACTCTGATTTTTCAAAAGAACATTTGAAAGAAACTTCTTTCAAAACTATGAAAGCTTTGGCAAAGGGATTAACTGAAGGGAAAACGGTAATGAGAGATATACCTGGTTTGAAACCTTTATTTAGATTACATCCACCTAGAAAAGGTTACGAGGGAATTAAGCGTAGTTTCAAGGAAGGTGGTGCTTTAGGATATAGAGCTGACAAGATTAATGCGCTACTAAGGAGGATGCAATATGCCCAGGCGTAAAGCTCTGAAGACCGGAAGTCGAACCAGAGGTCGAGGTCACAAGAAAGGTCGTGGTGCTGGACTAAGAGGCGGCCGTGGAAATGCTGGCTGCCACAAGACTAAACGAATTATGTACGAACGTGTTGGCCGAGTATGGGGAGCTCACGGATTCAAGAGACCACAAACTGTTGTTATGGCTAACAATGCTATAAACTTGAAAGTTATTGAAGAAAGTGCAGCCGAATGGGTTGATCAAGGAAATGCATCAAAGAAAGGAAAAGTTGTATCTATTGATTTAAAGAAAATGGGATATGATAAATTATTAGGTACTGGTGTACCTAGTCAAGCTTATAAAATTACAATAAGTGCTGCCTCTGCAAAGGCCGTGGAAAAAGTTGAGGCGGCTGGTGGAGAGGTCATAAATGGCTGAAGAAAATATACCTAGAAATCCCGCACAGGCAATCTTGCCTTGCTTGTTTATGATTTTCCTATATGTATTATGGTACAATTGGAAATCTCCCGAAAGTACTGCTGCAACTTTTATGGGATTAGGTACTATCGGAATCACTTGGCTCGTTTACATGGGCGCTTCATATTCAGGTGAAGGTTCAAAATTACACGGGCTAAAACCGATAATTGGAAGAATGCCTACCGTACAAAAACCGGAAGGGCACGTACACTTTAGAACAAAAATGACATGGACCTTGGCAATTCTAATTGTATACTTTGCCATGACAAACGTAGCTTTGTATGGTCTTGGTGGAGAAACTATTGATTTATTCAGTCAATATCGCGCGATTTTAGCTGGAGCTAGTGGAAGTTTAATGCATTTGGGAATTGGTCCCATTGTTACTGGAAGCATTATCATGCAGCTATTTACCGGTGCAAAAATTATTAACTTAAACTTACAAGACCCACGAGATAAAGAAATATATCAAGGAACTCAAAAAGTATTGGTAATTGTAATGATTATCGTTGAATCTGTTCCACAAGTATTTGGTTTCTTAGAACCTAGTTCTTCTCTTGTTGCTGAAGTCGGCCTTACTTGGGCTAGAATGACAATTATTACTCAATTAGCGATTGGATCTTATCTAGTATTTTTGATGGATGAAAGTGTATCTAAATGGGGTATTGGATCGGGTATCTCTCTATTTATTGCTGCTGGAGTTTCTCAGGCAATATTTACTGGAACTTTGAACTGGGAACCGGCTCCAGGAAGCGGCACTGAAACTCCTTCTGGAACTCTTCCTATGATTTTATGGTACATTAAAAATTCATCTACTCAAGACTTGAGTGGAGGCGGCTACGAAGCTATTTTGTTGGCTCCGCCTAATCCATTAGTTGCTTTAATTGGAACGTTTATTGTATTCCTAATTGTGGTTTATGTTGAATCTTCCAGGATTGAGTTACCTCTAGCGCATGGAAAAGTAAGGGGAGCAAGAGGAAGATATCCTATTAGATTAATCTATGCAAGTAACATTCCAGTAATTTTGATGGCTGCATTATTAGCAAACGTAAACATGTTTGCTCTCTTGTTTTGGTCTCATCCAACAATGTCTAAGTGGCCAATTTTAGGTCATAACTGGAGACTTGGGGCCTTTGACACTACAGACGGAAGCAATCCTGTGCCTACAATGGGGCTTGCCTACTACGTGAATAGGCTTGCGGGACTTCAAGATTGGTTCTTACCTCTAGTAAGTCCTGACAAATATGGCGCATACATGGGAGATCACGAGCCATGGCAACTCGTCGCACACATCATCATTTACATGTCTATTATGGTCTTCGGATCTATTGTTTTTGCTAAATTTTGGATTGAAACAACTAATATGGGCCCTGAGGCTGTAGCTAAACAAATTCAAGGATCTGGTATGCAAATCCCAGGTTTCCGTAGAGATCCTAGAATTGTTGAAAAAGTGTTGGAAAGATACATTCCTACTGTCACCGTCTTCAGTGGAGCTGTTGTCGGATTTTTAGCTGCTGGTGCTGATATGATTGGTACTGTTGGGCAATCTTCTGGTACTGGAGTTCTTCTTACCGTAGGAATTATGATACGCATGTACGAGCAAATTGGAAAAGAACAAATGATGGAAATGCATCCAGTTCTTCGAAGCTTTTTTGGCGAGGATTAATGCCTATTTACGGGGAATCCATAATAGGAAAAGATTGCTTTATTGATTCAGATGCTTTGATAGGCTATCCACATGCAAAGGAACTTGAAAAGGACTCTAAAGAAATTGCTGGATGTAAAATTGGAAAAGGGTCTATTATACGTCCTGGCTCTGTGTATTCAACAGCTGAATTAGGCGATAATACGAGAACTGGACATAATTTTCTCGTTCGTGAAAATACCGTAATAGGAGATGGTTGTCTAATAGGAACTAATGTCGTTGTGGATAATGACTGTAAAATTGGAAACTATTGTAGTTTTCAAACTGGAGCATATATACCAACCGGAACAGTAATTGGTGATAGAGTGTTTTTAGGTCCTAATACATCACTTACAAACGATAAAATGCCTCTAAGAACTGAATATCTCTGTGAACCGATTACTATTGAGAATGATGTTTCAATTGGCTCAAACGCAACTATAATGCCAGGTATAACTCTGGGTGAAGGTGCATTTATTGCAGGAGGGGCTATTGTAACTAAAGACGTTCCTGCTTGGCATTTAGCTAAAGGCTGTCCTGCCGTTTTTAGTGAACTTCCAGAAAATTTAAAAAAACCTAACAGACTGGGACTATAGAATGAGTATTGTAATCGTTACAGGAGTTCCTGGCGTCGGCAAAAGTACTGTCATGAATGCAGCTAAGGATTTCGGTTATGACATTGTAAATTTCGGGACTACTATGTTTGAAGAAGCACAAAAAGAAGGTGTTTCCAATCGGGATGATTTGAGAAAACTACCTGTTGATGTTCAAAAGAGGTTACAGAAGCAAGCTGGTGAAAAGATTGGTCAAATGGACAACGTTATTGTTGATACTCACGCTTCAATACTTACTCCCTCCGGATATCTTCCCGGGCTTCCCGAGTGGACTGTAAAAGCTATTATGCCAAATACTATTGTGCTTGTAGAAGCTTTGCCTGAAGAAATTGAAAATAGACGATCTAAAGATACTACGAGAGCTAGAGACAAAGACGACATTGGATTGCATCAAAGAATTAATCGTGAATATGCTATAGCTGCAGCCTTTATGACTGGGGCAACTGTTGGGTTTGTTCCTAATAATGATAATAAAATTGATATTGCCGTGGAAGAATTTAAGAAAATTTTAGGAAAATAATGGCTGAAGAAAAACAGACAGTTGAAGAAGAGATGAAGCCTCCTGCAATAGGTGGAACTTTTCTGACCATGGTTTTCATGCTTTGGATAATTATTAATCCAGAACTAAGAGACTTTATGGGAGAGTCTGCTGGTGCCGTACTGGAACCTCGAATTACTTTTGATTACCAATACCCTGTGTTAACTTTCCTTTTTGCAGGAATTATTATGATATCATTTACTACAATTATCCGTCATTTCATCATTGACTGGGAAAAAATGGCTGAGATTCAAACCAAAATGGGAGCATATAACAAAGCAATGGGAGAGGCAAGGCAAAGTGGTAACGAAGCTAAAATGAAAAAACTCTTTGCAATGCAGCCCCAGATTATGATGTTACAAAGTGAGATGATGTCAAATCAGATGAAACCGATGGCATTTACCATGATAATTGCAATTCCAATTATTATGTGGCTACGAATTTTTGTTAATGAAATGGATTTACAAGTAATGTCATTACCTTGGGAATCAAATTATAGTCTCGACGATGATTTGTGGATTTTACCTCATTGGATTTTAGTCTACTCTGGATTATCTTTACCGTTTGGACAAGTTATCATGCGCATCTTGAAAATTAGTTCAAACGCAGGATCAAAACAACTACCTTAATCTTCTTTCCAAAATCTTTCCAAAGTTAGTTTTTCGAAGAAATACTTTTCCTCACGAATTACTGTCCTTTTCCAATCGACGTTGAGACCCTTCATTTTACTTGAAATAACTAGATAAATACTTCCATCTTTATCAAGGTAATTTTTAGCTTTAGAAAGAAATTCAACTGTAAATTCCGAACCCGTAGGACCGCCTTCTACAGCTAAAGCTAATTCTGGATCATTATAATCATCTGTTGGAGGCAAATAGGGAGGATTGCAGACAATGGAATTAAACTTACGATCTTGTAATTCTTCAAACATATTACCTTGTATTACTTCGATATTTACACTATTTTGTTTTGCATTAAATTTTGTTGCTTTTACTGCTTTTGGGTTGATGTCTACAGATGTTACAGTATTTTCATTCTTAGCCATATGAATAGATACTATTCCAGATCCACAACCTATCTCTAATACTGAACCTAAATCCTTTGGAAGATGATTGCACATCATCCAAGAATCTTCTGCCGGTTGGTAAACGCCTCTGAATTCTTTTATTTTAATATCTCCCATAATTGACCATAAGAAAGGTTATATAACCATTTATTTAAATATATATAACTAATGGTATGGAAAAAAGGAAAAAAACCAGAACAATATTTATTCACAATCACAGAAGAATTCACTAATGACTGGAATACTTTCAAAAATAAGGCAAGTGAAAATAATCAAAATATTAGTAATTTACTAAGGAATACTGTAAGTTCTAAAATATATAATGATAAGAAAAAAAAAGCCTTAGTCCTAAGTCCTCATACTGACGATGCTGAACTGGGTTGTGGAGGCACTATCGCAAAACTCGTAGAAGAAGGCTGGGCAGTTCATGTAATTTACTTCAGTGCTGTTAGAACTAGATTTCCCCAACTAGTGAATGAAGCTGAAAACTCAGCTAGGATTCTGGGGATGTCATATGAAATTTTAGATTTTAATACTCGTTACTTTCCCAGAGATCGTCAGGACATATTACAGATTTTACACGACCATTCTCGTAAAGAAAATTATAATCTTGTCTTTACTCCGACAACGACCGATATTCATCAAGACCATGGAGTGGTAACTACTGAGGCAAAAAGAATTTTCAGAAAATGTACTTTGCTTGGTTATGAATTACCCTGGAATAACCTAGATGTTTCTCTTAACTGTTTTATTCCTCTAGAAAAAAGACACATCAAAAAGAAACTAAGTGCTCTAGAATGCTATGATACACAAAAAAAACATCCGTATTTTGATAAACAATTTTTAGAATCTGTAGTAAAAATGAGGGGAGTACAGCTTTCAACGCCTTTTGCTGAAGGGTTTGAAACTATTAAAGTGAGGTTAGATCAATTAATATGAAAAAAGTGGCAATGATTATGGATCAAGACCTTCTTTCATTCAATGAAGACTACAGAGTTATTCGCGAATCTAGAGCTCTACTCAAAGAAGAGTATGATGTTACTGTTTTCTGTTGGGCTCGAGGATTAGATAAGTATGAAACTCGTTGGGAAGAAGAAAAAAATGGAATAAAGACCGTTCGAATCTTTCAAGAAGAATCGGAGGGACTCTTTTCTAAAGGCAAAGCAGAAAGAAAAGCAATGTCTCAAATTGTAAAAAAAATTGAAGAATACGTTCCTGATATAATTCATGCCCATAATCTTGAAACGTTGGAGGCTGCAACTGAGGCAGCTAAGTTCAATAATGCCAAACTAATATTTGATATTCACGAGGATATTCCTGCTGTGAAAGGAAAAAATGGGTGGTTTTTAGGCAAGAACTACGCAAAAATGCAAAGTTCTTTACTGAAGAAAGTAGATGCTGTTATTACTCCATCTGATGAAATAGCAAGCGAAATCAAAAATTCTATTGTTTTGTTTAATTCTGAGTCTAGGAAAAATATAGAAAAGTTGGTTGAAAATCACAGATTCGGACTGAATGGAATTGTGGCTGGTTACATTGGGACTCTTGAGAAAGAAAAATTAGAAAAAATCCTTACTGCAGGTTCAGCAATTAATGCTGTTAGCTTACTTATCGTAGGTGGCCCTTTTGAAACTCAAAAAGGGTACAGTGAAACTATAGAAGAATTAGAAGAAATGGCCACTGAGAAAGGAGCTAATGCAAAGTTTACTGGGCCTTTACCATACAGTATGATGGGAGAATGCTACGCAGCTTGTGACATAATGATGGTCGGACCATACAGTCCCGAACCTCTGAAAGATGATTTAGTGCCTGAAGAATTGTTAAACTCAATGGGACATAAAATTCCCGTTGTTGTTGAGCCTTACAAAGCCAGAGAAAGAATCGTTAAGAGATATGAATGTGGAATTGTGTCAGACGATTGGTCGGGTGCTTTAATTAAATTGGCAGATGATAAAAAATTGAGAACTACATTAGGATTAAATGGACACAAGGCATACAAAATGAACTACGCTTGGGAGCTCCAAGAAGAGAAATTATTAAATCTTTACAAAAATCTATGAGGCACAGTATATGAAAATTGGAATTTTACTAGGGGTTGACTTTGTTGAGCCTAAAATAGATAAACGTGTTTTTTTGATTGCAAAGGCTCTGAAGAATGCTGGCCATGAGCCTCATGTATTTTGTTGGTCGAGGAGGGTTGAATATGATGAATCGAGAGGCGAATACAAAGGCGTTCCTTTTACTAGAATTAAACAAGACTTACCTCAAGTAGGGTTACCATTCATAACCAAGATTCCTGCTTACTTTAGTTTAGTCCGTAAAATGATGAAAAAGTTGAATGACTTTAAACCAGATATAATAACTTCCACAGACTTAGATATGTTACCGATGGCAATACTTGGTAAATTCTTTTTCCAAACTCGGCTGGTTTATGATGTGCATGAACATTGGCCACTAATGGAGTACAACCAAAGCAAGCCTCTTGGTGTTTTCACAAATTACCTTGAAAATTTGTTGCTTCCTGCTGTCGATGGCGTTATAACAATTAGTAACATGTTAGGTTCTAGGTACGAAAAATCCAGTAAAGATACTATTGTACTACGGACAGCGCCCTTTCTAGAAGATGTGAACAAGTTAAACTTTATACCTAGAAAAAAAATAAGAGAAGTTTTGGGCGTCGGGCCCGATAATGTTCTAATTGGTTACATGGGTTCATTAATGCCTGATAAAGGTATAGGAATGATGGTCGAAAGTTTTAGTGAACTATACAAGCAAAGCCCTGAAACCAAAATAAGATTCGTCATTATCGGAGGACCAGCTAAGTTTCTGAGTGAACTGAAAGAGCTTGGGACAAAATTAGGGGGTGACAAAATTATAACTTTCAAAGACTTTGTAAAACATGAAGAAATTCATAATTATTTTGGAGCCCTAGATTTATCAATTATACAATATAGCTCTGTACCATGGGCTAATCTCGCAATGGCTCACAAAATAATCGAAGGATTTGCATACGGAGTTCCTGTTATTGTAAAAAATTTTAAAGAAAGATCTGACTTTGTCAGAAGACATAAAAGCGGATTTGTTTTCAGTGATGATAGGCCTGGAATGGTTGCTAAAGCTATATCTTCACTTGTTGATTCAGGATTAATTCCTAAGTTAGGACAAAATTCCAAGAAAGAATTTGAAAATGTACTTTGCTGGGAAAAACAAATTGACAAATTAACTAGAATGATTGATAGTTTTGAGTAAACGTTAGAAGTTTTCGATTATTTCTATTATTCTTTCGGAGACTCCACTTTGTCCAAAAATATTATTTGGGGATTTTATGGGCATAAATTCATTAATTACTGAAACAATTTCGTCTTTTTCTAAATCTATTATTCTATTCCATCCTTCTGTTACTGTTTCGACCCATTCTGTTTCTCTAAGTGTTATGCATGGTTTCTCTAATACGAAAGCTTCTTTTTGAATTCCGCCAGAATCTGTGACAACTTTCTGACAACCGTTGAGTGCTTGGAGCATATCCAAATAACCTAATGGTTCTGTAACAATTATATTTTCCTTTTCAATTAAATCAGATAAATTAAATTCTTGTATTTTGTTCCTTGTACGCGGATGTAATGGAAAGATAACTTTGTACTCTAAGTTCGAGAGAGCCGTCATAATTTTTCTCAACCTTGATGAATCGTCCGTGTTGATTGATTTATGGCATGTAAATAGCAAATAATCTCCTTCTTTTACAGAGAATTCAGAGAAAAAAGTTGATTTGTCTCTAGCTCTTTCTAAATTACTCTTCAAGACATCGCAAGTAACGTCTCCGACTAAGTGAACGTTGTCTGTTATACCCTCATTTTCTAGATTCTTACGAGCTGATTCTGTTGGAGGGAAATTAATATCAGATATGTGGTCTATAATTTTTCTATTAATTTCTTCTGGTTTATTTCGATCAAAATTACGCATACCTGCTTCAACGTGAGCTAAATGAACCCTTAATTTTCTAGCTGCCAAAGCAGCTGCCATACTTGAGTTTGTATCTCCAAAGACTACCACAAAGTCAGGCTTTTCTGATATGAGTACTTCCTCAATCCTTTCCAGAATTCTTGCAGTTTGTTCCCCGTGAGTTCCGGAACCTACCCCCAAATTGTAGTTTGGCTTAGAGATGCCCAAATCATTGAAGAAGAAATCTGATAATTCTTCGTCATAATGCTGACCTGTATGAATTATAATCTCTTCATGATTAGCTCTGAGAGCATTAGATAATGGCCCTAATTTTATGAAATTCGGTCGTGCTCCAACAATTGTTGCTATTTTCATAAATATCCTGTTTTTCTTAAGTTTTCTTTAAGAAGGGGTGTAGCTAATGCAACCTCTTCATTTGATAAAGGATTTGAAACAAGTGTAGAATAGTCTTCATACTTCACAATTTCACAATTTTCTTGAGCCCAGTCCCATGTTTTGTTGATAACTTCATTCCACTGTGAACTGGCTTCTTGCAAATTAATTCTGTATTCTGATACTGTTTGGCTATGGCCCCAGACTTTGTTTATAATACTACTAACTACATTACGACCGTCTCTTACGATGTAATATATTTTAACGTTTGGAAAAGTATGCTTTATCCATTTTAAAAAATCTATATTTACTTCATGATTCAAAGAATGTTTTTCATAATCTTTAGTATGGATTATAGGAACGGGAGCTGAAATATAATTGTTCCATTTTTGTAATTCTTGATAATACCTAAATGAAGAAATTGTGTGTTTGTTCTCTAAAGAAAATTCTACTTGATTCTCATCTCCTAGCTTCGCAGCCAACATTTTTGTTCCTGAGCGTTCACATCCAACAGCTAAAATTTTCATAATTTATATTAAACATTTAGCTAAAGGTTCGGTTATACCGTTTTCGGGCTTTTCGATTCTTAATTAATATTAAGAAGATAAGTTCAGAATAGCGATAGCTACATATATCATATGCTATAGCAAAATTAACAATTTGTATCTTGAAAGATTTAGCAAGTATTACAGATGTAAATCAGTTTGTTATCTGTAGATACTGCTTCTATCGTTGATTCGTTCTGCATGCAGATTTCACAAATAACAGCCTTAAAATGTTGATCTGTGGTAGTTTTAAACATAAAACATTGCCAAATTGAGAGTATATAAGTGTTAAAATCTAGTGGGTAAATTATCTGCGCCCATTTTACGATTAGTGCAC
>Ga0208624_1001037_pt1 | contig 13610 bp, 9 predicted proteins | sample Knorr_S23_td_DCM_FD_185607 | JGI IMG/M metagenome (GOLD analysis project Ga0208624, IMG submission 185607) | Marine microbial communities from Southern Atlantic Ocean transect - Knorr_S23_td_DCM_ad_71m_LV_A (SPAdes) (version 2) | ecosystem: Environmental > Aquatic > Marine > Oceanic | place...
TAGGTAAGGGTGGAAAGTGTATTTTTGGGGGTGGGTTTTCTTCTGTTTGTACCTCCTTTGTACCTTCGGGTCTTCGTAAATCGCTCGGAGGTACGACCAAAGGTTGATATGAGGGAACATCTGCTGTAGGGAGAGGTATTGAAGGGGTTTTTAGTTGTACTGCATCTGGTAAAACTATGGTGGGTAGTTCCATTAAGTAAATGTAACTGTTTGAGAGTTATCACTAACAGCAGTAACTTTATGTAATTTATCGCTTGCTGCTCCAATCGTTGTAGTAGTAACAGTTACACCACTACTAAATGTTGCAGTTATACTGCTAGGATGTCTAAGATAAATAACTCCAGAACCGCCAGTGCCTCCAGTTCCACCACTTGCACCACCAGAACCACTACCGCCATGTCCTGTGTTATCTAGTCCATCATTACCGTCATAATATCCATACACACCATTAGTACCGCCAGCAATAGCAGCGGGTGCGTTGTTACCACTACTATATGCACCAGCAGCACCACCACCAGCAAGGTATCCAGCATCAGCATAACCTCTAATAGTTGAATATTGACCATAACCAGCGTCACCGCCATCACCGCCACTACCACCGTCAAATCCTCTATAACTAGCACCGCCTCCGCCACCTCCGCAAGCTACACCAGCAGAGAGATTAGAGTTATAACCAGTGCCACCATTAGTTCCTTGGCCTGCAATACCAGTTCCACCACTTAAGTTTTGATCTTGGCCACCGCCGCCACCGCCACCAGAACCGCCATTACTTCCAGCAGCTTGATAGTGGCCGCCACCGCCGCCACCTGTTGAGGTTATTGAACCAAAAGTACTATTACCACCATTGCTTCCTTGAGCACCAGAGTTGCCTGTTCCACCAGCACCAATAATCAGACTATAGCCAGTACCACTAACAGCTTGAAAAGCTCTTTCTGGCCCGTCACCGCTACCAGAGTTACCATAATATGGGACGCTACCAGCTCTGTAGCCGCCACCGCCGCCACCGCCGCCACGAAAGCCGCCGCCTCCGCCGCCGCCACCAGCAATAACTATGTAGTCAATTTCAAGCGGTGCTGAAGATATACCTAGCATAGTCTTAGCTTGATCTGGTGTGATTTCTGTTATTTCGCCTGCACCAGAATCATGTTTACCTAACAGTCTAGACCCAGTAGATGTGTTTTGCATTTTTGCAAAGGTAACTGCGTCATCAGCTATATGAGCTGTATCTATAGAACCATCTACATAATGCTCAGAGTTTATAGCATCATCAGCGATTCTTGATCCTGTTACGCAATCATCCCCAAGTTTTTGGTTGGTTATAGCACTGTTAGCTATCTTAGCTGTAGTTACAGCATCAGTAGCTAATTTGCCATTTGTTACTGCACCACTAGCTATTTTAGCTTCTGTTACACCGCCGTCTGCTAACGCACCAGTAATGTAAAGTACACCACCCATAGAACCGTGTGAGGTACATTGGTAGTATAGCACGTCTGGAGCATCGTGTGGTACTTCAAATACTATTGTAGATCCACCAGCTCCTCCATTATTTGTGACTCCTGTGTTGTACTCTGTACCAGCCGAGCCATTGACTGTTGTTTGTATACGAAACGGATGTGCCCCTGCACTATTACCGTTTACAAATCTGTATGTTTTACCACGTGTTAGATACAAGGTAGGGTCATTGACCGCCCCGGTCAAGCCCTCTCCTGTAAATGTATAGTGGTTACTACCGTCTGCTCCTAGTGTGTAGGTACGATCAAGAGCATCGGCGTGTAGTTTACCAGCTGTAATCTGACCATCTGCCAGATCAGCTGTATGCACCTGACCGTCTTTAATACCACCGGTGCTTACTTGTGTTAATGCCATTATGGTTTAGGATATTTGTCTTTGGTTTCCTTTATCTTTGCTTTCCAAGCGTCGATGCCAGAATGGTAGATTAAGTCTAGCTGATCGACCACACTAGGATATTCGGATGCTCTATCTTCTTTATAGCCATTAGCTGCTATGTCAGCAGCGTGTCTATCTTGATCTGCTTTAAATGCTGCTTCTTCAGCATCTGTTAGCTGTACTAATTCGTTATTAACGTAATGAAAATTAGGCATTATTTACTCCGTATAAAATAATTTTTCCATCAGTACTTCCGCTAAAAGAACCACCACTCCAATAAAATTTTAAACCTACTACTGCTTCAGACCTGTCACAACAACCGTTTATAAAATCACCTTCTGGATCTCCGTCATCTTGTTGATATGAAGTAAGTCCGGTGTATCTTAAAGTTTTATTTGCAGCAAATCCAGTTAGATTTATTTCACCAAAAAAGTCAATTTGTGATAATGTATCACCAGTTGCTTGATAATTTAATCGAAATTCACTCGAATTACTAAAGTTATAACCGAGATTATGAGAAGCTCTTGATCTATGAAGTGAAGTCATATCTCCACCTGAGTCTCTAGCCCTCATATATAAATCTCGGTTACTTGAAGTGCATCTTACATTAAGTAGATATATTCTATAAACTGGATATTCATTAAAAGCATTTGAAATAATAATATCTGAAGAAGTTGATGTAATACTTGTTGTTGATATATGTTTTATATTGCCACTTGGAGGTGCTACAAATGACAGAGCACCAGAACCATCAGTTTTAATAAGTTGATTAGCTGAACCATCTGATGTAGGAAAGGTTAAGCTGTTAATTGTTGTTGCATTAATAGCACACTTACCGTTGCCATCTAATGTTATAGCGTCTCCTGACGCACTGTTTGATCGTACTTGATCGACTAATATTCTACTCATTGCTTAATCTCCTGTAATATTAACTTACACTTCATTGCATTAGTACCATCACTCTGCCCTGCAACTTCAAACGCATACTGCCCAGAAGTTAATCGTAAAGTTATATAATGAGTACCAGTTCCTGTGCAAGTAAAATTACCATAATCGGCAGAAGAAAAAGAGTAACTATCATCTTGTGTACTTGTTCCAAAGGTTCTATGTTCAACATCTATAACTTTTGTATTATTTGTTGCAGTACTAGATGTACCAATATATACTCGATACTCGTTTGCAGAACCAGCTTGTCCTGTAATATTTGGTATACTCATCCAAACTGCAAACTTACTTCCAGAATATAACGGAGTAAATGTTTCGTGAATTTTATTTGTAGTAATTTGAGCACCTACAGTTTCTTGTCCACCATAAAATGCCAAAGTTTGAACAACAGTACCAGCGGCTGGGGTTGCAGCTGCAAAAGATAACTGACCTGACCCGTTTGTTTGTAAAACATGTCCGTTAGAACCGTCAGCTACAGGTAGTTTAAACTGCACGTCACTTGCTGATGGTGCAGAGGTTGGTGGATGCAGAGATACTGCATTACCACCAGAATGTTTTAATTTTATTGAACTCATGCTGCTATCTCCATCAATGTAATATAGGACGGAATACTTCCTGATTGGGACTTAATTCTACCGCTACTATTAGCAATATAAACAGCACTTTGAGTTTTATATGTTATTGCTGAAGTAGTATTGGGAGAATCTAATACGGTTACACTATAACAATTATACATTGAATAGTTGGAAGCAGCGTTTGTATAAAGATACAATTTATACTTACCACCATCACTTGATACAGCAGAGTCAATGACTGTAGAATCTCTTAAAAGTCTAATACTACAACCAGCTTCGGTGTTAGCTCTTTGAAATTCATATGCTTGAGATACCGTAACTAAAATTTTACTACTTGTAGACGATGGTGTAATACTTCCACTTAAATTAGTATCTTCAAAAGTAGTGGTTTCATTTGTATGTTGAGATGTTGTAGAACTTGAAACTACTTGAAGAACTTTACCTCCAGCACCACTTGCTAATTTTGCAGCACTTACTGCGTTAGCAGCAAGCATATCGGTATCTACTATACCGTTCGGTAAACCACCAACAGCAATACCTGTGATAGTACCGTCTCCATTTATTTGTATTGCCATATTAAACTATTGTATATGTACTACCCGAAGGTATTGTTAATGTAACGCCGTTTGCTATAGTGATCGGCCCTGCACTAAGAGCGTTTTTGTTTGTTGTTATTGTGTAGTTGTTAGATATAGTCTGTGAGTTTTCATAGATACATCCATCAGCTACTGCTGAAGCTACACCTGTTAAGTTACTACCATCACCTGTGTAAGATGTTGCACCTAGAGCTCCTGTTGCAGCGTTAAAGGTTAGATTACTACCAGTCTTTGGTGCTTGGTCGCCTGTAGCACCATTAACAAATACAGGAAAACAAGTTGTGTCTGCTGACTCATCTGTTACTGGTATAGTAGAGGTGTTGATAGAGTTTGTAGATGCCGCTGTAATACGTCCCTGAGCGTCTACAGTAATTGCTGGGATGGCTGTGGCTGAACCATAGCTACCAGCACTTACAGACGTGTCAGCGAGCTTTGCAGCAGTCACTGCGTCATCAGCTATCTTTGCTGTAACAACAGAGTTTACTGCTAATTTATTTGAATCTACAGAGCTGTTTGTAAGTTTAGAATTACTTACGCTGTTGCTAGCAATTTTAACTTCTGTTACTCCAGCATCTGCAATCTTGTCTGTTGTAACTGCACCAGATGTAATCTTAGCAGCTGTAACTGTACCATCACTTGGCGTACCAATACCTACCGATGCTCCGATCGTGATGATGAAGAAATCAACACCGCTAGCAGGGGCGGCAGAAAATATAATATCAGCACCAGAAATTGCGAAGCCCTCGCTTGGCTGGCTGGATCCACTGTTAGGTTTTTGAATGACTCCATTGATGCTAACAAGGTGTTGCTGTGCAAACTGACCGGCGTTGCTAAGAGTAAATCTGTAAGCTGATCCATTAAATGTTGCACTTCCTCCTCCTGTGCTAGATGAACTAGATAATGTATTTATAAAAAAGTTACCTACTGACTGTGTTTCTTCAAACGCAGAAGTTGATGTATTATAGACGAGTAATTTATTTGTAGCAGTATTATAGAATAAATCACCAGCGTCGTTATTACTTGTAGGGTTCGACGAACCAACTCTATATCTTTCGTTGAAATCATTGATGTCTCCACTAAGATTTACTAGATCGTCTTCTGCAAGTGTAGCTTTGTGGTAGTTATATATCTGTCCACTACCAGTTGATGTTACAATAAGACGTATACCATTAGCGATAGTAGAGCTGTGAAAGTTAGATGGTATGTTGTTTATTGTAACAGTTGCACCACCTACAGTTGTAGCTGATGTACTTGTACCACTACCATTAACAACAACACCGCCTGCGTCTGATATACTAACAGTAGCACCAGACTGCCCTTGTGTATTAGGAAACTGTGTTTCATTTGCTATAGCTGTAAAGCCACCAAATGTAGACAGCTGTCCGGCTACATAATCAACAATAGCACCAGAAGTAGGTAGCTTAGTATCATCATTTGTAACTGTAGTTTGTTTTAGATCACTAGCTAGTTTTGCAAGTGTTACGTTGCTGTCGGCTATTTTAACTGTTGTTACGTTTGCATCTGTAATTTTAGATGTTGTAACAGAGTTAGATGCTAGTTTTGCATCTGTAACATTTGTGTTAGCTATGTGGCTAGTGACTACTGAATTATCAGCTATTTTAGCTGTAGTTACAGCATTAGAATCTAGGTGGGTAGTAACTACTGCACCGTCAGCAATTTTAGCTGTTGTGACAGCGTTAGCTGCTATATCAGCTGTAGCAACAGAAAGGTTTACAATGTTATCACCGTTGACTGTAATATCAGTTGGTAAAGCACCACTACCTAACTTTGCCATTGTTATAGCATCATTAGCTATCTTAGCTGTTGTAACTCCACTATCTGCTATTTTAGCTGTAGTTACAGCACCATTAAGAATTTTAGCACTTGTTATAGCACCATCTTTGATGTCGCTTGTTTGTACTGTTTGATTTTGTTCTTCTTGTGCAGCAAACAGTAACTGCTCATGGTTGGCATTAAGGTCAGCTGCCTTGACTGATGACCCTGCCGTATATGTAGCCTTTGCACTATCTACATCTGTATCACGAAAGATACGTATAGAAGCTGGGCTAGCTGGTATGTTGCCTGATGTAAAGACTACATTACCACCGCCTGTAGTAGTGTAGCTTGTTATGTTGTAGTGTGTAGTTTCTGTTTTTACAACTCCATCTACTTCTACTTTTACGTCAGACTGTTGTATAGAAGGGAAAGAAAACGACTTAGTAGCGTTCCCATCCCCAGTATAATCTATGAATGTTGTTGCCATTTATTTGTATATGTTGAGGATGTTACCGGATTGACGACCCTTTTCTTGTCGTTGAATTTTTTTCTCTAATCTTTCTTTTCTGATTTCTTGTGCACGAGCGTCTCCACTTACCTCTGCCCAAGCTATACGTTCTGCTCTAGCAAATAAACGTCTAATTACTTTGTTATGGTAGTAATCCATAGGTTCAAAGTCAGCACGATTACCAGCAGCTCTATCTTTATCCATCTGTTCTATAGATGCTATAATTCTAGGATCTTTAGATAACTTAATTAAATCAACCTCTAAATTTTGTTTACCTATAGCCTGTTGAAATTTAGAACGAAGCACTGGCTCTTTTGTAAGATCATCACCATCTGGTGAAAACAGAACTGATAATCTCATATCATACCCACTTCTAAATAGTAGTTCACGGCCGGGGCTGTTATCTAAATTCATCTGTACAGGACTAAACATGTTATATGCTCTAGTCATAAAGTCATAAGGATTGACTGGTCTAGGAGCTAGTATGTCATATTTTATAGGTAGATCGTTACCGGGTAGGGCATCAAAGAATTTGTTACGGTTACGTATAGACTGTATAATACCAGAGTTTAGTTCTCTAGTATATGGTTGAAATAGCTTACCAAGATCGTTACGTAGACCTCCAAGAGGTATAGTATTGTTCATTAAGTTAGCTGCTATTCTTGCACCTTGTCCGGGTTTTGCACCAAACAAGTCTACAAAGGACTGTAAGCCTGCAAGATAAGACTTGCTTGTCACACCTTGAGCAAGAAGTAAACCTACTTTTAGTAAGTTGTCTTCTGTCCACTCTTCACCCATAAGTAAACTAGCGTCACCTATATCAGCTATCATTGACATAATCTGGTTAAATGGCTCAAAAGAGTTGTAATTTACCAGTACACCACCTAATTTTATAGAGTTGGGTTTGTAACCAGCATCTATCCAAACATTACGTTTTTGTCTGTCTATTGGCCCGTTACCTGTCATATCACCACGCATCCATGCTTGAGCTGCCATAAACACAAGAGCAGAGCCCATTGCCAATCGACCACGTTGTAGGTATCTAGCATTAAGTAACTCACGCTCGTTTGTTATACCATACTTAGCTAAGTCTTCAAACACTCTAGGATTACTTATATCAGCAAAAGCTATATCATTCCATTCTTTAACTAAGAAATTAAATCCGGGTGTATGTTTTGCTGTAAGTTTTAGACCGTTTACACCTGTACGTGCAAATAAAAAGAAAGGTTTAGCCCAAGGATTTTGCTGAAACACTGCGTTTAGATTTCTAGAAAAGCCTGTAAGATCTTGTGTAAGTGTAACTTCTTGACGTGCAAACTTTGTAGCTGCATCAGTTATATTACCGTTACCATCAAATACGTCGCTATAAAAATAGTCTTCAAAGTTTTTAATTAACTCAGGGTTTATATCACTATATGCAGTAAGTTTACCAGCATCTTGTACATCAAAAGCTGACAGCAGTGCTTTTTCACGCATCTTAGCACGGCCAAGTATATATGCAAACGCATCGTCAGTTGCTGCCATCAGTGTTACACCATATGTTAGAAACTTGTTGTCGTTCATACTACGTGCCATATTAGCTACACGAAAAGCAGCTTTTTCTCCGGCGTTAGCTCTGTCACTTTCTGCAAACCTACGTATAATCTCCCAGTTATTATCACCTTTTGTGTATTCAGTAAATCTAGTTTTTCTAGTAGCTATATCGCCTGACCAGTATGAGTTTAGTCTAGTTCTAAATAACTCAAATGACTCTGGTATAGATTGTATCATAGCGTTCATAGAAGCTAGTCCAGCTCTTGCTGCACGTTTATCGCCTGCCATAGCAGCTCCTATAGTTGTAGCCATAGGGCGTAAGAATGTATGGGTAGCTGTACCAATAATAGCTCTAGCTGGTGTTTTAGGGCCAGATAAAATACTATGTGTCATAACTCCTTGGAGTTCTTTGACTAAAGATCCAGTTACTTGTTTACCACCTATCTCACCACCAAAGATCATTTTACGTGCAAAGTTATCAAAATCATCTACACTGTTGACAGTTTTCATCATAGAAAATGCCTCAAACAATGACATCAACAACTCTCCGTTAGGATCGTTTTCCTTAGTAATGTTGAGCATTGACTGTATTGCTTCTCTAGTGTCTGCCATTTCTTTGGCTAAAGTCTTTTCAAGATAAGATCTTTTACCAGCACCCAGTTCTCTAAAGTTATCTGACTTAATTATACGAGCACGTTTAGCTTCTGTTAAAAGCATAAACATTGTATCACGTATATTTTCTAGCGGGCCATCTACATCTTTTAAATCTACAAAGTCTTTTATTTCTCTACCAGCTTCTCCCATGTCACGTACTTGCTGTAACAATGTGCCCATAACCATATCAGCGACAACAACGTACTTACTTGTTAATGTTTCTAATTTATCAGTTATGTTACCATCTATATCTGTAATTTGGTAAGCATCTGTAGCCTTAAAAAACTCTTCTAAATACTCGTCTGGGCCTAACTCAGCTGCATTTCTACCTAGTGTAATGCGTTGATGTGCCTCTACAGCATCTCTAAATTTTTCTACAAGAGCCTTTCTGCTACCACCTACTTCGTCTAGTAAAGCTTGAAACTTATTATTACTATATAACTTTCGTAATACGTCTTCAACTACTTGTTCTGATTGACCAGAAAACTTAGCACCACGCTCACGTTGCACTGGTGTAATTACGTTACCAGCAGAGCCTTCTTCTGAACCCCAGTCTTTCTTAATCTTTTTCTGATTTTCAAAGACAATCATAGGATCATCAACAGAAAGTGTAGCACCCTGAGCAGGGCCAGCTAGAGGTTTGTTTTTAGCTGCACGAAAGCCACTTTCACCTTCTCGTAACTCTTGTAAACCTTTTGCCAGTGTTTCTTGATCTACACTCTTTTGTCTATTTTTTATAAGGTTTTGTACTTTTGTACCACCTTTACCTAGCACCATAGCAGCACCATCAAATACAAGACCTATTCCCATACCTTCTACGATGTTCTTCATCTTCATCATAATAGGATGGTCGGTTTCTTTTGTGCTTAATGGTGTATCCATCCAACCATATCTATCTCGTAACATACCTAACGCATTTTCTCCGTCAGATTGTTTTGATACAAGGTCAGATATAGCACCGACACCAGCAGCACGTATAAGGCTAGGTGCTCCTAACAGTGCTCTTGCACCAGCACCTATACCTAATCCTACACCACCAGCTGCAAGACCTTTTGCTGCTAATACTGTGCCAGCTGCCATTGTACCAAAGTGCACTGTGCCACGTGCTAGATTACCCCACCATGTTTTAGTTACTATAGGATTGCTTTCTGATGTAAAAGGATCCCATTGTGGTTTGTAGTAACCATTCTTTTCTTTCTCTCTTTGCATTTCGCCAGAGAGTGCATCTGTTGTTCTTTCAGCAAACGTTGCTACAGACGATAGAGAGTCTTGTACACCGCCAGTCAGAGCAGATTGTAGCTCTTTTGTGACTGCCTTAAATCCCCAGTTATCTGCATTACGGGGATCTTCAAGTTCATCAGCTACATTCTGCTTCGCCTCTTCCTGTTCTTTAGTGACTTTTGCTGCCGCTTCAGCCCTTTCTCTATCTGCCTGTTCGTCTCTCTCTGCTTCGATTTGTTCGATGTCAGATTGATCGAAACTATATTCTTCCATAATTTATTGTGATAATATGAATTTAACTAGCCCTGTGGACATAGTAGTAGGCAAAGAGTATGGGTCTAAAAATTCGCCACCAAACTCTTCTTCAAATATATTTATTGTCTCACCATCTACCTGAAACGGCTCGTAAGCTTCAGGTCTAAATCCTTCTTGAGCATCATTAAATACAGCAAGACCAGTAAAACTGTTACTCTTCATAGAGGTGTGTAAGATGTGTCCCTTTAAAAGAGCATCCTGTGCTTCTTTGTCAAACTTAGTGTTACGATCGAATCCAGCTAATTGCATAGCTTCATTAAAGGTAGTCTTTGTCCATGGGTATCTTCCAACCTTAATGTTTTCTCCCATACGCATACCACTTCTAGACTCTTTAGCATTGAACATATCTTCTATATCACCTAAAGTTGTATCCTCTGTAATAACATCAGAGTATGTACGACCTCTACCATCGACAAAGGAGGTATAGTTAGCACCTTGACGGGCTGCACCTTCGTACATCCAGTCCATCTCTACATCATATGTAAAACCATTTAAGCCAGCTCTAAATACCTTAGCACCTGTAGGGTTACTATCTAATAAAGCTTGGTCATCTGAGGATAATTGTTCTTCTCCAAGAGCACCTTCTGGTACAAAAAATGCAATCGGTTTACCGTAGTCAGGATTAGGCTTACCATTAGGCAAAGTTTTAGCTGTATCGTACGCTACAGTATCTAGACCTAGAGCTTCATGTCTCATTTGCATAAGTCTGTATGGCTTCATACCTACAACTTTAGCTAACTCTATATAATAATCAGGTATTTCACCATTATTTGCTTTCATATTTCTACCAGCTATCAATGCAGCTTCTTGCTCACCGGGTAAATACTTGTCGCTAGTCAAAGCTGGATTATTAATTGGTAGTTCGGTTGACTCTTTTACTAAAGCTTTAGCTTCTGGTAATAATGTAATCTTAGGATCTCTTTTTGTAACTGCACCAGCACTGTAATAGTTACCTTCGTATGTACCTTTTTTAACAATATCTGCTGGCTCTTTCAGTAAGTTAGCTTCGACTTGTCCTAAAGCATACTCATGGGCTTCATCTCTATTGTCACCTTTTCTGACTCGCAGCATATAGATTCTGTTATAATCATGTAAGGCTTTATTAGTCAGTTTTTGTGCATCAACAGAGGCTAAATCTGGGTCAACTATAGCAGCGTTAGGAGATAAATACTTTTGAGCTACACCACTGAGTAAGCGTTTAGCTTGACTTTCTTGATCGCTTGATGGTACAAAACCTTTTGACGCATCTTTAGCATCGTCTATAGCATCCTTCTTAATGTCAGGATCTTCTATAAAATTAGCACGAGTTAGTATTTCTTCTTCAGACATACCATTCTTCGCATCTCTTATAAGATTATCAGCTTCTTCTTGGTCAGATACTTGACCGGGTATATAGTATTCACGAACTGACTTAAAGTAGTCGTGATCTGGAGGTAGTCCAGTTTCTGCTGATAAATCTTTGAGTGCCTGATCTTTCATAGCTGGAGTAATTTCTGTACCGCTAGCAGCCAAAGTCTTAAACTCTTCAACAACACCCATAGCACTACCTAATGCTTCTGACTTTATTTTAGCATCTATACCTTGTACTTTAAGTATAGCAGCTTTAGATTCTAGATTATCTAGTTTAGTCATCAACGCCTTAGATGCTGGTGTGTTGAGTTCAGCTAAAGTAATTTTTTTACCGTTTGTACCTTTTTGCTCAAATATTGATTCTTTAATTTTACGTATATCCTCTGCATCTATAAGACCAGCATCAAAAGCTTTGTCTAGATCTGCACCTAGCTGAGAGAAAGCAAATGACATGTTCTTTTTGCCAGTGCCATCACCCATAGAATATTTATTTAAGTAACCACTATTAGGATCATCTTTTGTTCCAAAGATAAATTCAGTTGCATTTTCACCTGTAAGATTAGTAGCCAGTGTAAGAACTCTAGAAGATTCACCTTGTTTTGCTGACTCATCAAGTTTTCTTCTTGCTGTTAATTTTAGAGTTGTATCTCTATGCTCTAGTAAAGATTTAATTACTTTACGTCTGTGTCTACCGAGAGCTGGATTATTTGCACCACTACGATGTAGATATACTCTACCCCAGTATCTCAATGCCTGATCTGCTAGGTCTGCTCGACCCTGTTCAATAAGTTCCCAGTAAGTTCTACCGTTAGCACCTTTAACTTGGTTGTCACTAACACCTTCATTTAACCAACCTGATATAGCTATAGGAGCTTGTTTGGCCATCTGATCTGCGTTAACAACCTGTGTTTGTTTGGTGTTTTTAGAGTTAGCTACTTCATTAATGTTCTGAGCTTCCTCTATAACTTGTCTATTATTTGACCCATCTGCTGCCTTTTTAGTCATAGAAGCTTGTTTGATACCTTCTGTTTCAACTGCATTAGACTGTTTATCAAGAGTTTTTTCATCCTCAGATGCGTCTTTTGGAAAGTCAATATCTAAGTTTTCTGAAGATTCGTTATCTTGGTCGTCATAATACTTGTTCATTTTACGAGTATCATCCCATTCCTCAAACTGTTGCTTGAGTTGAGCACCCTGCTTAATTAACTGACCAAACTTTTGAAAGTTACGTGAACGCTGATCTGCCATAGCGATAGCATCATTTTTCATACGATCAAAATGTGCAGCGTACTTTTTGTCCATCTCACTTATAGCTTGATTGACTACACTAGCACCGGGTCTTTTTGTTTCAAGATAATTAGTGTCAGAGGTGTTAAAATTATAGCGTTCTTCTATCATGCGACCTCCTTGAAGTCAACATCAAGCTGACTATAGTCAACACCATAGTAGCCAGTGCTAAGTTTAACAACAGCATCAGGATGAGTTTTCATTACTTCTTGAGCCATAACTCCTATAAATTCTCTGTCTTGATCTAAATATTTAAACTTGTATATATTATGTCCATCTATGGATGTACCTATCTTTTTAATATCTTCCTTTAGTCTAATATCACTACCGGGGAAGAATGACATTACACCTGATGCTACATTCATACCAAAGCTTAGACTGTTCATAAACTGACCAGCTCTGTCTTTTGGTGGTAACATAGTAGGAGGCCCAAACTGAGGATCCATACCTAGCGATTGTCTATTAGCCTTGAGCATATCTTGTGTACTTCTTTGTATCTTAGTTTCAGCTTTCGCTTCACCTACAGTAGATAACGCATACATCTTACGATCAACGTCTGCTACTGAAGCAAGATACTTTTGTCTAGCAGCTCTACCAGCGTTACGTGATCTACCACCTTCGGCAGTTGGTTGTGATTTAAAGTATGCTGCTGCTGCATTTTGTTTTTGTAGTAAGCCTTTTCCTTGCTCACTGAGAACAAAGGAATCAAAGTCAGATCGAGCACGAGATGCTCCTAGACCAAGGATGTTATTTATGTTGTCCTTGAAATCGACTTCCTTATTCCATTGTTTAATACCGTCAGAATAATATTTACTTATCCGCTTTTTGTTTTCTTGTCTAGCGGCCTCTCTTCTTCCGGCGTTAGGATCTGGTGCACACACGGCAAAATTCTATAAATTGTATATTGTTTGGCCCATGTTCAAACTTACGTAAGAACTTGAAACCTAAAAATTGTAATAGTTT
>Ga0208624_1001040_pt1 | contig 13600 bp, 9 predicted proteins | sample Knorr_S23_td_DCM_FD_185607 | JGI IMG/M metagenome (GOLD analysis project Ga0208624, IMG submission 185607) | Marine microbial communities from Southern Atlantic Ocean transect - Knorr_S23_td_DCM_ad_71m_LV_A (SPAdes) (version 2) | ecosystem: Environmental > Aquatic > Marine > Oceanic | place...
TCTGATATTGCGATTTATCGAATTGTAATTGGTGCCATATTCATAAATATTTTTGTTAGAACAAATGAGAAAATTGAAAAGAGTGATCATATTTGGATGTTAATAATTTCTTTTTTCTGGATGGCACTCCCTTTTTATATGTTTGGGATTGCTGAACAAACTATAACATCTTCTTTAGCTGGTTTAATTAACGGATCAACTCCAATCTTCGTAGCATTTATTGCTGTGGTTTTTTACAAACTAAAAGTAACCCGACTTCAACTTATTTATATTTTTTCTGGATTTATTGGAGTTGGATTAATAACTCTTGGAGATGGCTTAAATGAATTATCCTTCAGTATTGGTTCAATTTATGCCCTAATAGCATCTATATCTTATGGAATTTCTGTAAACCTTGTTGAGCCTTTAATTAAAAAATATGATTCCCTAATCGTAATCAAAATAGTTATGAGATACGCATCTTTGCTTTCCTTATTGATGTTTGGTTTTACCGCTACTTTTAAGATTCCAACTCTTGAAGTTTCACTAATTCCAATGATGATATTAGGAATTGGCGGAACAGGAATAGCTTTCTTAAGTTATTACAAATTACTAAATAATGTCGGACGTATTTCAAGTTCGTTTGTTGTTTACATGATTCCAATATTTTCCATATTTTTTGGATACCAGTTTTTAAATGAGATAACTAATTCAATTCAGTTTGTAGGAATAGGAATAATTCTTTCTTCAGCCTTTTTGTATTCAAGAACTTAGTCTATTTAATTTCTACAAGCTCCGATTCAGCAATTGCAGCCAGTTCACCATTGTCTAAGTAAAGTTCACCTTTAAATACACTATTTCTTCCATCAATACTCTCTCTCCAAGCAACAGCTGTGACATAGCTTGTAGATGGCCCAACTGGTTTAATATATTTAATAGAAAAATTTCTAGAAACAGATTTTTGACCAAGTAAAACACTCAGTGGTCCCATGGTGATGTCTATCCAAGAATCAATAATTCCACCAAGAGTTGTTGGAAGTGGATTAAAATATCTTTCTCTGACTGGAAATTTACATTTTAAAGATTCATTTTCTTTATCAAATTCTACAAATTCACCCTCAAGCTCAATCCAAACATTTGGAACAGGCATTCCCTTGTTGGCTAGAACATCTTCATAGTTCTCTTCAGTCATCTGGTAATAATAACAACTTATATGAATAAGCTGCCTTGATAACCAAGACAGCTTAAACAGGGTTAATGAGTAATGATTTTATATTAAGACTCGAGTGTGACAGTTTATTGGCCCTTAGGGTGCCATACTGTTTTTGTCTCAACAAATGGAATTATAGATCCCAAGCCCTCATCACTTGGCAAATTAACTATTCTCTTTACTGAATCAGAACCTTTGACATCTAAAGTTTCTAATAGGTCATTTGAAATATTTGAATAAATTGCGGCTAATCTTATTTCAACATGAGCCCCAACGTCTTCTACAATATTTTCAAAATTTCCCGTCAAAATGTTAAGACTTCCTGATGGGAAATCTGAGTTATTGATATCCTCTGAGAGTTTTAAAGCCAAGACTGCATTCTGGTTTGTAAATGATATAACAGAACAGCCAACTGACATTGCTGGCAGAAAGGATTTAACTAAACTATTCAAAGATATATCGTCAGAGCTTAATGAGAAAGTCACTCCGATTGGTTCTTGATGCGATATATTAAAATACTCTCCTGCGACTGGATTTAAATTACCAGTCAATTGTTCCCATTTATCAACAATTCCTGCGTACCAAATAATGGTATTCACAGCATCCTCAACATCATTTTTCGAATCATTCTTTGTTAAACCGTGTTGTTGTAATAAAGCAATATATGATTCTTTATTTCCTTCAATCATTTCAGACAATCTATAAAGTATCTGTGATTTGTTGTACATAGTTAATGAATTCCATTTCGCAAATCCAGCTTTAGATGATGTAACAGCGTCTCTTAAGTCTTTCTTTGAAGTAAGAGGGATCTCATATTTTTCTTTTTTAAGATCAATTGCATACACTTTACCTGACTCAGATCTTACAAATTTCCCATCTACGTAATGTTTATATGTTTTCTTTACTTCTGTCATGATGATGCCTTTAAATAAGAAAGGAGACCATGCCTGCCACCTTCTCTTCCAAAACCAGATTCTTTATATCCACCAAATGGAGAAGCAGGATCAAATTTGTTAAATGTGTTTGCCCAAATAACACCAGCATCAAGCCTGTCTGCAGTCCATAAAATTTTTGATCCTTTTTCAGTCCATATCCCTGCAGATAATCCATACTCTGTATTGTTTGCTATTTCAACAGCTTCATCTGGAGTTCGAAATGTTAAGGTGGTCAATACTGGACCAAATATTTCTTCTGTAGCAATTTTATAATTTGCCTGAACCCCAGTAAATAAACTTGGTTTAAACCAAAAACCATTCTTAGGGAGTTCACATTCAATTTGAAAGAGCTCTCCACCATCGCTTACACCCTCATTGACCAGATCCGTGATTTTATCAAGCTGATCTTTTGAATTAATTGCACCTATATCAGTATTCTTATCGAGAGGATTGCCCACTCTTAAAGTCTGCATTCTTTTTTCAAGTTTATTGATAAATACATCATGTATATCCTCTTGAACTAATAATCTGCTTCCAGCACAGCATACGTGTCCTTGATTAAAGAAGATTCCATTTACAACTCCTTCTACTGCTTCATCTAAGGCTGCATCGTTATAAACAATATTGGCCGCCTTTCCACCTAGCTCAAGGGTAAGGCCAACATCTCTTCCAGCTAATGATTTCTGTATGTACTTACCAACACTTGTGGAACCAGTAAAAGCAATTTTCTTTATATCTTTATGATTTACTAATTCGGAACCCGTAGTTCCATCACCAGTAATTAAATTAAAAACACCTTTAGGAAGACCCACTTCATCACATAGTTCTGCAAATAATAAAGCGGTTAGTGGAGTAGTCTCCGCAGGTTTTAAAACTACAGTATTACCCGTTGCTAGCGCGGGAGCAACTTTCCATGAAAGCATCAATAGCGGAAAGTTCCATGGAATAATTTGACCTACAACTCCATAAGGTTTTGAAATTCCACTACCCCATGCAAGATCAATCTTGTCAGCCCAGCCGGCATAGTAGAAAAAGTTTTGTGCAACTTGTGGAAGGTCAAAATCTCTAGATTCTTTTATAGGCTTTCCACCATCTAAGCTTTCTAGAACTGCAAACTCTCTAGATCTCTCTTGGATTAATCTTGCAAGCTTGAATAAATACTTTGATCTCTCTGATGGAGAGGTTTTACTCCATTGTTTGAGACCTTCTTTTGCCGCGTTTACAGCGAAATCTACATCCTTTTCATTACCAATTGAGATTGAGGATAAAACTTCTTCACTTGATGGAGATATTGTATCGAGATATTTCTTAGAATTTGGTGATACAAATTCCCCATTTATAAAATGACCATATTTTTTTTCTATTTTTACAATTTTTTCTGATTCAATTGATTCTGCGTATTCCCAATTATTCATAAATTACCCTCTTGGAAAATAATAACTTGATTGATAAGCATTAGTTTTTAGTTTTTTGATTTGTTTAAGTACATCATCTAACAAGCTTGATGCACCAAACCTAAAATAATCTGCGGAAAGCCAAGAACCGCCTAGCTCTTCATTAATAATTACTAAATATCGTATTGCATCTTTAGCGTCTCTAATACCACCAGCAACTTTTATCCCTCTCATGCCATACCCGTAGGATTCAAACTCACGAACAGTTCTTGCCATTATTAGGCACGCTTCCCTTGATGAACCATTAGATATCTTGCCGGTTGAAGTTTTTATAAAATCAGATCCTGCACATAAAGCAATTACACTTGCTTTCTTAATATTTTCATATGTTTTCAGTTCGCCAATTTCTAGTATTGTTTTTAGATGAATTTCTCCACAAACATCTTTTAGAGCCTTTATCTCTTCATAAACTTTTTTGTAATCTCCTTCAAAAAAAGCTTTTCTATTGATTACAATATCAATTTCATCAGCACCTTCATCAATTGCGAATTGAGTATCTGAAATTTTTGATTCTATAGGAGCTTGGCCACTGGGGAAATAAGAAGATACAGATGCTACTTTAACATTTGAATCTTTTACAATTTTTTTAGCTGTCGATACAAGCGCTGGGTATACACATACAGCAGCAGCACTAGGTACATTGTCATCATTTGGATCTGGTGACATAGCTTTTGATGACATTTGGATTATTTTACCTTCAGTATCTTCACCCTCTAATGTTGTCAGGTCACACATGCTTACTATTTTTTCTAAAGCATCTAATTTAGATTCCCTTTTTATACTACGTGTAGCAAGAGAAGATACTCTATCAAGCACCCCAACCTGGTCAACTTTCACATTTCCAACTAGATCTGATGTTGTTGTCCAGTCGACAATGTTATTCATTGATAAATTTGTATTCATATTCTTATGGTATAACTTAATTTGCTATAAAGAAATAGTTAATTAATCAAGGGCCTCAATTTTTGCTTTAGCAGTGTCTATGTCGCTTTCGGTAACATTGGCTATCCCTCCAAAAACAGTAAACATTTTTGACCAATCTTTTTCTTTCTTAAGAATATCTTTAGCTAATTCAGATCCAGTTTGTTCAATGTGTTTATTTAAGAAAGCTCTCAACTCAAGTAGATCAATATCATTCATCTCTCGAGATTCGGGTGCAGATTTTGATATGTATTGTGAAAAGTTCTTTTGAGTTTTTAATACAATTACTTTCCCACCAGTCATTCCTGCACCAAAATTAAACCCTACACTACCCAAGATGATTAATGTTCCACCTGTCATATACTCTGCTGCGTGTGCGCTACATCCCTCAACTACTGCTATTCCTCCACTGTTTCGAACACCAAATCTTTGACCAACTCTTCCTGAAATATAAAGTTGCCCACCTGTAGCTCCATATAGGATTGCATTACCCGCAGCATGGTAAGCACCCTTGTTTTTAGTACCCTGTGGAATAATAGTTATGCTTCCTCCACCCATTCCTTTTCCTACATAATCATTGGCACTACCAATAAGTTTAAGATTGATTCCATCCCTTATAAAAGCTCCAAAGCTTTGGCCAGCTGCACCAGACAAACTTATATGTGTTGGATTGTCTTTTAGAACTTCTCCTAATTTGTTGATTGATACTTCGCCTGAAACTCTTGCACCTATACTTCTATCTTCATTTGATACTGGATACTGAATAATTGTAGATTGTTTACTTCTCAAGCCTTTCATTATTTCTGAAGTGAGTCTTCTAGATAGACGGCCTTCATCGTGTCGTATAAAGCCAGGATGTTTTTTATCTGACACAGCATTTCTTAGTAACTTGTGCAAGCTTTTTGGAAGGTTATTATCCATTACTTTAAGACCCAGTAAGTCTGCATGGCCGATTAAATCATCAAGTGAATCTACATTAAAAATTTGAAGATAAGACCTAACATCCTCTGCAATAAATTTAAATAATTGCATTACTTGTTCTGGAGCACCGGTAAATTTAGCCCTTAAATTCTCATCCTGTGTTGCAATACCAACTGGACAAGTATTTTCATGACATTGGCGGACCATCTTACAACCTAAAGCTAATAGGGGTAATGTTCCAAATCCATATCTATCAGCACCAAGTAATGTGGCAATGATAATGTCCTTAGGAGATCTGAGACCACCATCAACTTCAAGTAGGACTTTATCTCTCATATTATTTTCTACAAGAGCTTGATGAGTTTCACTTAAACCAAGTTCCCATGGTGAACCAGCATGTTTAATACTTGTCCATGGACTTGCTCCCGTGCCACCATCGCTACCAGCAATTGTAATAATATCTGCACCGGCTTTTGCTACACCAACTGCAATAACACCTACACCTGGCTCAGAGACAAGTTTTACATTTACAGGATTGTTTGGATTAAATGTTTTTAAATCATAGATTAACTGTGCTAAATCTTCAATTGAATAGATATCGTGATGAGGTGGTGGTGAAATTAATGTCACACCCTCAACAGTATGCCTTAATTTTGCAATATGAGAATCTACTTTAAATCCAGGTAACTGTCCTCCCTCTCCTGGTTTTGAACCTTGAGCCATTTTAATTTGAAATTCTTCAGCAGATGCTAAATAATCAGGAGTTACACCAAATCTTCCTGATGCAATTTGTTTGATCTTTGAATTTTTTTCTGTTCCATATCTATCAGGGTCTTCTCCACCTTCACCAGAACCAGATTTAGCTCCTAAGCGATTCATTGCAATTGCTAGTGCTTGATGTGCTTCTTCGGACAGTGCTCCTAAAGACATTGAGCTAACAGTAAATTTTTGATAAATTTCTTCTAGTGAAGAGTCTTCATTTTCATTGCTAAATATTTTATTATTTTCTGGGAGAGTAAATAAATCACGAATTTGAACATTATCTCTGTCTTCTAACGATTCTAGATATTTGTTCCATTCCTCTCTATCACCAGATCTAACTGCCTTTTGTAATTTCAGGACTGTTACTGGAGATGTTACATGTGGCTCACTTCCCTTTTTATGTTTATAGAAGCCACCAATCTCAAGATCAAAAGGTTCTTCATTCCCAAAAATGAGTAAGTTTTCATTTATCTTGTCATATCCCAAACCTTCAGTTCTAGTGTAAGAATTTGAGAAAGCATCATTTGTCATTTCTTTATCGAGACCTATAATTTCATAAATTTCAGACCCTCGATAAGAAGAAACTGTACAAATACCCATTTTTGACATTATCTTTAACAGGCCTTTATTAAGTGCATCTCTATAATTTTCTTGAGCCTGTGCAGGTGATAAATTTAAATCTGGATTGTCAATTGAAAGAAGTCTTGCTTTTTCAAGGGCTAAATATGGCCAAACAGCTGATGCTCCATATGCGATGTGACACGATAAGTCATGTGCATCTCTTATCTCACCAGATACAACTATCAGTGATGCTTTTAGTCTTACACCCTTGTTAATCAAGTGTTGATGAACTCTTCCGATCACTAATAGTGATGGGGCGACACTGTTGCCTTTTACTACATCTCTATCACTTAATATAATTAAAGACTTTTTGTTTATTACAGCCTCATAAACGTCCTCACATAATTTATCAAGAAATCCTTCAAGATTAGATTTTGTTTTATCAAAGCTGATATCAAAAACTTTTGATTTGTCTTTTGAAAATTCTTTTGAAACCAAAAGATCATAACTTCCTTTACTGAGAATTGGTGATTCAAGTGTTATGAGATTTGCTTGTTGAGATGTCTCTTTTAATATTGATCCTCTCTTTCCAAGATAAGTTTTAGTTGACATTACAAATCTTTCTCTTATCGGATCAATTGGAGGATTCGTTACCTGAGCAAACATTTGATGAAAATATCGACTCAATCTTGGTTTATTTTTACTCAATACTGCAAGTGGAGAATCATTACCCATTGAACCTGTTGGAATATCACCTTGGATCATCGGTAATAAAATTAATCTTTCCTCTTCTGGTGTGTATTGGAAATATTCTGAGAGCAGATCTAGCTCAATCTCGTCTGGTTTATCACTAAATTCGGTATCAGCAACTAATGGTTTAGTATTTACCCATTCTTTATAGGGGTTTTTCTCAGCAAGTTTTTCTATTACTTCTTGTTCGTCTAATAACTCATCATTCTTGATACGATATCTAATTGTTTGTCCAGGCTCAAGTTGAGCTGTTTTATATGCACCGGCTTCAACTGAGGGACAAATACCTACTTCTGAGGCAGCTAAAATATATCTATCTGAAACCATCCATCTGAGTGGTCTCAATCCGCTTCTATCCAACCCTGCAATAATATCGTCTCCATCAGTAGCAACAATAGCTGCAGGACCGTCCCATGGTTCTGATAAGAATGCATGGTATTGATAATATGATTGCTGGTCTTTCGAAAATCTCGGGTTGTTTTCCCATGCTGAAGGAATAAGCATCTCTTGAGCATGAGCGAGTTTTCTTCCAGATTGAACAAGTAACTCTATTGCATTATCAAGTTGTCCAGAATCTGAAAGGCTTTCATTAATAAATGGTTTTAACCTCTCAATGTCATCTTTCCAAATGTTTGAAGAGGCATCCACCTCTCTAGCTTTCATCCAGGAATAATTAGCTCTAATTGTGTTTATTTCACCATTGTGTGCGAGCATTCTAAAAGGTTGTGCTTTATCCCATGTTGAACTTGTATTGGTAGAAAATCTTTGATGAAATACTCCATACCTTGTTTTGTACAAAGGATTTCTTAAATCCCAATAAAAATCTGCTGTCTGAGTGGCTGTAAAGAGACCTTTATATACAACTGTTTTACTCGAACACGAATTGATATGAATGTTGAGAAATTCATTTTTTTCAAGATCTGTTTCTAGTGATTTTCTGAAAAGATAAAGATATTTTTCAAAACTGTATTCATATTCTTTTGTGGAACAGATGACAGCTTGATAAATTCCAGGTTTTGAATTTTTTGCCATTGTTCCTAGGATTTCTTTGTCTGTAGGAACTTTTCTCCAATAGAGTAGCTTAATGTCAAACTCTTCAAGCTTGTTATCAATTAGCTCAATTGACTCGGTAATATTTTTTGGATCAAAAAAGCAAGAGATCAATCCTAATTTTTCTTTTTCTCCAAGTGTGATTCCTCTTTCAACTAATTCAGCTTCAATTAACTCGAAAGGAATCTCTGTAAGTACTCCAGCTCCATCTCCGGTTCCATCCGCAAACTTGGCACCTCTATGGTCGAGGTTAGAAAGACATTCTAGAATTTTTAAAGTCATCCCATGCGTCCTAGGGATACCTCTTGATGCAATAAAACCTACACCGCAAGAATCTTTTTCTTCGAATTGAAATGTCATAAGTATGACAATTTTACTATGAATAAAGTGTTATTTAAATAAGAAAACCAGCCTTAAAAATCTTTAGGGGGGGACCTAAATTTAGCTGGTTTTCTTAATTATTTGTTACTTTTTAGTGATGAAATCTCCATATGCTGATGTTCCGTGCTCTGTAGCATCCAACCCAGCAATTTCTTCTTCAGCTGTAACTCTAAGTCCAACTGTTGAATCAATAGCTTTAAACACAAGGAAAGATGTTCCATATGCCCAGGCACCAATTGCTAAAATACCGATTAATTGTGGTAGAAACAATGTAGCTCCTCCGCCATAGACTAAACCATCTGTAGTATCAAAAATTGCCACAGCTAGTACACCCCAGATACCACATATTCCATGAACTGAGACAGCACCTACAGCATCATCAAATCCTTTTTTCTCTAAGAAGTTGATTGAGTACACAACTAACACACCTGATACCAAACCGATTAGAACTGCACCTAAGTTGTTTACATTTGCACAACCGGCAGTTATTCCAACTAAACCAGCTAGAGCACCATTTAAGGTCATACCAACATTTGGTTTACCGGAAATCATTGATGTATACATCGCAGTTATAGAACCTGCAGAAGCTGATAAAGTAGTTGTTACTGCAATTGCAGCAAGGTCAACATCTACCGCTGCTAAAGCAGATCCAACGTTAAATCCATACCATCCAAACCAGAGGATAAATACACCAAGTGCTCCAGCTACCATTGAGCTTCCAGGTATTACTTGAGGGTTTCCATTATCATCGTATTTTCCAATTCTTGGACCCACAATTTGAACACCAGCTAGGGCTGCAAAGCCACCAACCATGTGTACAACACCAGAACCTGCAAAGTCAATGAAACCTAAGTCACCGAGCCAACCTTGACCACTCCAGACCCAGTGGGTAACTATTGGATAAATTACACCACATATAAATGGTTGAAATAATAAGTATGCGCTAAATTTTGTTCTTTCTGCGACTGCACCAGAAACAATTGTTGCTGCAGTTGCCGCAAAGACTACTTGGAAGAAGTAGGTAATTGAGTCACCTTCCAAAAAGAAACTACCATAGGCTAAAAATCCACCAAGAGTAGTTCCACCGTATGCCAATGCAAATCCAAATGCCCAATAGGTAATTGCACCGACTGAAAAGTCCATAAAGTTTTTCATAACTATATTGACTGAGTTTTTAGATCTTGTAAATCCGGTCTCCACAAGCATAAAGCCAGGTTGCATAAACATGACTAATATACCTGCAACAACGATCCACAAGCTATCTACATAAGTTGCTAGTTCCATTTTTTAAATCTCCTTTTGTAACAACCTAATTAAATATAGATGTTAAGAGACCTCTTAAAAGTTAAATGATTATTACCGGAATGTTTCATAAATGTTTCACAAAAATGTAGTCTTTGTGATTTAAAAGTCTATTCTTAAAGTGTTATGTCAAAAAACGTATTAGTTTGTGTAGCTTGGCCATATGCAAGCGGATCTAGACATTTAGGTCATATAGGTGGAGCTTATTTGCCGGCAGATATATTTGCAAGATATAACAGACTGATAGGCAATAACGTAATTATGGTATCTGGAAGTGATGTTCACGGAACACCAATAACTGTAAGAGCAGATGATGAAGGTGTTGAACCAATCGAGATAGTAAATCGATATCATAATGAATTTCTCGGCTATTGGGATAAATTGAACATTCAATGGGATAACTACACAACAACAATGACCGATAATCATAAAGAAGTTACTCAGGAAATGTTTTTAAAAATAAAAGAAAATGGCTTCATTGAGAAAAACAAAAGCATTCAAGCTTTTGATCCACAAGAAAAAAAGTTTTTACCTGATAGATATGTTGAGGGTGAATGTCCAAAATGTAATTATTTAGAGGCAAGAGGTGACCAATGTGACTCTTGCGGTACGACTCTTGATCCTGAAGAGCTTATAAATCCTAAAAGTAAAATTAACGGAAATAATGCCGAGTTCAAAGAGACCGAACATTATTTTTTAAAGTTAAGTGCTCTTAATGACAAGCTTTCCGAATGGCTAAATAGTAAAGAAGGTTGGAGACCTCACGTTATAAATTTCTCCAAATCATTTGTAGAAGAAGGTTTACAAGATAGAGCAATAACAAGAGATCTTGACTGGGGAATAGATATACCAGAAAATGAATTAGGTGATGGAAAAAAAATATATGTATGGTTTGAAGCAGTAATTGGTTATTTATCAGCTGCTAAAGAGTGGGCAGTAAATAATGGCACGCCAGATGCATGGAAAGATTTTTGGTTAAATGAGGATGCAGAGTCTTATTATTTTGTTGGAAAAGACAACGTTCCTTTTCATGCAATAATATGGCCTGCGATGTTACTTGCATATGGTGATTTAAACCTACCAACGAACGTTCCAGCAAACCAGTACATCTTAATAAAAGGTGAAAAGGCATCTGCAAGTAGAGGTGTTGGAAAAAATTTAAACGATTATCTCGATGAATGGAATCCGGACTCATTGAGATACGCTCTAGCAAGTATCCTGCCCGAGCAAAATGATTCTGAAATCTCAGAAGATGAAATGATAAGACGCAATAACGAAGAACTTGTAGCAGCATGGGGAAATTTAGTTCAAAGAGTATTTTCCCAATATATAAACAATTTTGAAAATTTAGAATTCGATTTTGAATTAAATGATGTTGATAAAAAAATAATCAATGAAGGCAATGATTGTTTTGAAAAGACTGGTGAATTAATCGAAAAGGTCGAACTCAAATCATCACTTCAGTCAGTTATGGGCTATGTAAATAAAATTAATGCTTATCTAAATGAAACAGAACCATGGAAAGTGATAAAAGAAGACAGTACTAGAGCAACAGCAATACTTCATACATCGCTTACGGCAATAGAAGCATGTGCATCATTATTTACTCCTTTTATGCCAACAACATCTGAGATTGTAAAGGGTGCAATTGAAAAAAATACGAATAATAATTGGTCCGTAAACGACATAAAAAAAGGTGCCCCATTACAAGACATCGGACACCTTTTTAAAAAATTTGATTAGCTTTTTGTAGCTTGAAATACCTCATCTATTTCATTAATCAAACCTAGAAGCTCCTCACCTACTGCAGGATCTTCTGTTTTCTTTGCTTCTCCAGCTTTTTTTGTTGCATTCCAGAAAAGATCATGAACATTTGGAAATTTTTCAAGGTGTTCTGGCTTGAAATAATCTGTCCACAATACCCATAGATCTTTTTTAACCTCTTCAGCCATATCTTCTTTGATGGTGATGCAACGTTGCTTGAATGCAGGATCATCAGATTCTTGATATTTTTTGGAGGCATTTACAACTGACTCTGCATTGATTCTTGCTTGTGCGGGATCATAAACACCGCATGGCAAATCACAATGAGCATGAGCTACTCTTGTTGGTTTAAATAACTTCATAAATCTCCTTTAGTAATCTACTATTAATTTTAATAACAAAAAAACTATATGATTAAAAGCATTGCACGGATATTAAATATTAGAAACCTTCTAATCATCGCTGTCTATTTATTTCTTAAAAATAACAAAGATGGAACATATAGAGCTTATGAAATCAAAGAAGAAAGTATGGAGCCATCATTGCACGAAGGCGATTACGTATTAGCAGTAAAAGTATCAGAACCATTAAATCGTGGAGATATTGTAATTTACGAATATACTCCAAAAAATATCGAAATAATTAAACGAGTTATTGGACTTCCAGGTGAAACAATTTCAAATGAAGATGGCGTTATCAAAATTAATGGAAAAACTATGAATGATACCTGGGGTAACGGTGAATCAGTTTCTTTTGAGGCCACTACATTGCAGGAAGACGAAATATTTGTGTTAGGAGATAATAGGCAAAAATCTTCCAGTGATTCTTCATCTATTGGTGCAATTAAAGTTGAGGATTGTTGGAAACTAAGATACCTGTATTGGCCCTATCACAAGTTTAAGAGTTATGAGTAATTTAATTTGTACCTGGTGCAAGAGAGAGATGACCTACCTTCATGGTCATGGAGCTTGTATTAACAATCAATGCCCTATGTTTGGTTTGAACCAAGCGGAATGTTGTGATGGTGAAACTGTTTCAAACTGTGCCTCACCACAAAAAAATGAAATAACATTATCCCCGCGTGGATTAAACTAAGCAGGTAAAGTTAAATTATGAGTGAAGAAAAACCTTTAAACGTACCTGAATATCTATTGATTAGATCTGCAGAAGCAAGAGCTAAGCATTTAGGTATTTCTGTCGAGCAAGCTTTAGCTGAAATTAAAGGAGAATCCCAGCCGGTTGAAGAACCAGTAGTAGAAGAACCTGTCGCTGAAATTGAAGAACCAGTTGTTGAAGAAGTTGTTGAAGAACCAGTAGTAGAAGAACCTGTAGAAGAAGAACCTGTAGAAGAAGAACCTGTCGCTGAAGTTGAGGAACCTGTAGAAGAGGAACCTGTAGAAGAAGAACCTGTAGAAGAAGAACCTGTCGCTGAAGTTGAAGAAGTTGTTGAAGAACCAGTAGTTGAGGAACCTGTAGAAGAACCAGTAGTAGAAGCTGAAGAAACAAATAAGGAAGTAAGCATTGAAAATAAAACTGTTGAGTCTATACCAGCTGTAACAATTCGTTTTGCTGGTGATTCAGGTGATGGTATGCAATTAGTTGGTACTAGA
>Ga0208624_1001041_pt1 | contig 13590 bp, 10 predicted proteins | sample Knorr_S23_td_DCM_FD_185607 | JGI IMG/M metagenome (GOLD analysis project Ga0208624, IMG submission 185607) | Marine microbial communities from Southern Atlantic Ocean transect - Knorr_S23_td_DCM_ad_71m_LV_A (SPAdes) (version 2) | ecosystem: Environmental > Aquatic > Marine > Oceanic | place...
CCACGGTGATTTGGACGGCTGGCGAGCTGCCCAACAGCGAAGCTCCCCGAGCGATTAGCTCAGATAGTTAGTAGGAACCACCATCGCTCACGGGGAAGTCAGCTAATAGACATGCCTTTCCGATACGCTTCGTCACTACGGCATGGGCATGCGGAACAGCCCTTTCTAGACCAGTTGATTTTCCCGCTCCGGGACGTACACTAGACTTTGCTTAGCTTGAAGTCCCAACCTTCGCGATATTCTTTTGTAATTAGCTGGTTGGCTTTTCGGCTGTTCTTGAACCGGAGTTTCGGGCCATCCCAAGCTAGCTTCTTGCCTGGGAAACGCAGGCAGACATTGCCCAGCTGAATCGTCTCCGTGAAGGGGCCGGCATATTTGAAATTCGAGCCGGGGTAGTCGAAGGGCTTATTGCCGATGGCCGCCTCGCGAAATTCCGTATGGTGCCCGATTGACTTTTCATAAACTCTGGCAGGACGGTGGTCGCCGGTCTTGTCTCTGAGCTTCGAGGCTACGGCTCTGTGAGCAGCGTCGGGAATAATTCGCGAGCTATCTCCATAGTCGCCGGTAACCAGGAGGGTGTTCTCGGTTCCAACGTAAAGATTACCTGAATTCGCCAGCTCCGCTCCCTGAGCGATTTCTTCCAGGCGCTCGTGACGGCGAGGGTAGCCGTTCTTATCGGTGTAGGCGTTGTCTGTTCCGTCGTACCAGTAGACGTCGAAACCTGGGCGCTTATCGGTGGCCCCGAAAGTCCATTTCAAGGTAGAGCCTTTCGGGAAGGCGGAGTCGGTCATAGTGTCGACGTTGAGAGCTTCCACGTGAGTCGGGAAGCCAGGGTCAAGCGACATGAAGATCGAGTCCATTGTATGGCAGGCCATGTCAGCCAGGGCTCCGCCGCCGAAGTCCAGCCAGCCACGCCAATTGAAGGGTAGGTAGGCTCCGCCGCGCTTTCTCGCTCTTCCTGCGTCGAGGCCGCGGTCGCCCAGATAGGGTCTTTCTGCCGCGCAATCGAGCCAGCTTTCCCAGTTGAGCGTATTGGGCACAGGGTCTCCCCCTTTCGGAAGTTCGAATCCTTGCGGCCAGACGGGGCGGTTAGTGAAGCAATGGATTTCTTTGATATCGCCGAGATGGCCGCCTTGTACGTATGCGGCAATTTGCCGGTTGCCTTCGTTGGCGTGACCCTGATTACCCATCTGAGTCGCTAGTTTGTAGCGATCGCAGGCCTCGGCTAGTTGGCGGGCTTCCCAGACGGTGTGGGTCAGCGGCTTTTGAGTGAAAACATGTTTGCCATGCTCGAGGGCCATAACGGTTGCCGGGTAGTGGCTATGGTCTGGCGTGCCGATCATGACCGCATCGAAACTGTCGGCCGCTTTGTCGAACATCTCACGGTAGTCTTGGAAGCCCTTGGCCCCTTTCCATTGCTTGGCCAACCAGCTATTTCCACTCGACTCGAGAGAGGCAATACCCTCGGGAATATTCGTGTATCGACTGGTATCGACATCGCAGTAAGCCCCGCAAATATCGCCATGGGCTATCGTGTCTGTGATGTGGCGCCGATTGATCCCGCCCACCCCGATGAAGGCGACGCGCAGCTTGTCACCCTTGCTTCCCGCGCTGAGAATTGCGGGGGCGCCGAGGATTCCAGCCCCGGCAACGGCAGTTGAAGATTTGATGAAAGTACGACGGGATAGTTTGCTCATGGGGGCGATCGTGCCCGCGTTGATCGAAAATTCAATTTCTTTATTCCATGCGTGCAAATACCTTGAAGGTCCGAACGGGCTCAGCCAAGCAATCGCGCATAGGCGTCAACTCAAGCTCGCCCGGAGGTCGAGCTCCACCTCTCTCGAACTGGGCTACAGGCGGGACGCGACGTCCCCGCACGTTCATTTCTTTATTTTTTAGTTGAGTTGACGCCAATGCCCAATTGCAGGTGCGGAGACTGTCGCTTCGTTACGGGTTTTAGGAGCTGCTTGAGGCCGCGATTTCCATTGCATTAACCATAAGGTACCGCCCTGACATATCGGGGCTCCTACGCTCGACTGCCAGGATAGGTTGCTCAGCTCTGTTATTTAGAATCGAGCAGCGACCACACCTGGAAATTGCGGTAGCGAAAATGAGTCCACTGCATCTGCCGCAATGAAATTCTCCCAGATCCCAAAGGAGGCCCATTGATTTCGCCGTTGTCGCTCCAATCGATGATAAGGCGGTCATCGAGGAATAGCCGTATGTGCTCGTCATCTTTAATTAGCGTAATCTTGTGGACGCGATCACTCTTATGGTGGATGCCGGGCGGTCCTTCACTGACGATATTCTTGCCCGGGTTCTTCCGCAAGCGGGCAACGGCTCTTGCCGGCAACTTGGGATTATGGGCGTAATAGGAAATATGATAGTTTTGTAAGAACCCGTTATTGTAATGGCTAAATGTCCCATCGCGTTTTGGTAATGAAGAATCCATGACGTCTTGGCCTTCTAGTCCTGTCGCCGCGAAAAAGACGATGCATAATCCGGCTTCCAAATGCAGATTTTGCATTTCCCATTGAGCCATGAAGTTGGAGGGCAGTGTTTTGGGACACCAATATACGTGATGCATCTCTTCGTTTGGCGACCGCATTTCCATCCAACCATCCTTGAACTCCACTTGGCCAGGACCCTCCATAATCCAGCCCTCGACACTCGCTTCGGTATCCATCGCTGAATGATAAATAAGCTTATCTTGCTCCACTCCAAAATCGGTAGGCGTTTGGCCCAAACAGAGCGAAACGGAGAGCATGACCATGAGTGAGAGAATTTTAGCAATACCAATGGGCTGAGGCATGGGATCCATGGATGAGAGGTAATTTTGCTCGATGAATATGCAATCGAAATGGGCCCGATTGATTTGATTGGAATCCGAACCTTCGGACACTACCTGATTGCCGAGAAAAAGCTAGGGTATTTGCTTGAAATGAGCCATGTAGGAAAAAGAAAGCGATACGGAAAACCTGGGTGAGGACTAGAAACCCCGATCGCTTTTGTAAGCGAACGCTTCCTTGACCGGAAACGATTTCTTTCCAGCTCTATAAATGAGCCTTGCGGAAGCACTGGGCGTATCCGCTTTCTGGGTGACAATTTATCGGCCCGAAGAACATCGGCTCAATTCGTTGCCGTTTGGGTTGATGGTTCTTTTGTCGAAGAGTACAGCTACGACGCTAAAGGGAAGCCTTGTTGAGTCCTGCGGCATTGCCTACTTTAAAGATCGCGTTGTGGAGCTTTTTCCTAGGGTTCCCGATCTCAAGCCATTGCATGCGGTCAGTTATACCGGGCCTCCGTTTCTCGACTCTAAAGGAAAATATAATCGACCACCGATACTAAGCCAATGCCCCACGAGGATGATCTTTATCCGATCTTCGAGCTATTTTCGATTCGAGCTAGGTTTCCCCCTTCCCGACATTAGCGAATGAAACTGCTTTGGTTCGGTTGACTCCACTTTAGTTTAGCAATCCATACGCGATTGTTGGCTCCTCGGGCCCTGAGGGTATCTGAGTCCTTCCCAACGCGCTCTTGGGTCCTTGTCTCTTTGGGGCTGGCTTGCATCCACTCGGTTACGGTAACCCAGGTCTCGTTTTCGCTGACTTCCGTCACTCCAAAGTTCCCTAGTCGGGCCCCGAATTCTGGTACGAGAATCTGTTCGGATGAGCGAATTACCCGCAGGGACTCTGGATCGATACGAGCCATGAAAAGTGGAGCCCGGTGACGGGTAACGTGATCGTTGTTGGCTCCGCGTCGCGTGTAGACCAGGAACAAGCCATCGCTATGGGAGACCCAATGCTGCTGAGTATTGTAGTTCCCAAGGTCGGACCCATCGTCGAAAGTCCATTTTCTCGGTTTACCGAACTCGAGACCATCATCGCTGATCGATATAAAGCCATGGTCATCATTGCGCATGGTGAGATAGAAACGGCCTTCGAATTGGGCGATGGAGGGCTCGTAGAGCCCACGCTTGACCGGAACGGTCAATTCAGATCCGTGCTCAACGTAGTGAATTTCCCCGTTTTCATAACGAGCCCGCATTACGGTAGTGTAATACTGGTTACCTGCCGGTTCTTTGAAATAAAAAGGAATCAAAAGGTCGCCATTTGGAAAGTCGAATCTCTGAGCGCAACCCGCGCCAGCATTTTCGAATTTGGACTCGTTGGGTAGCTCAACCGTACGCCAGTCCGTCCAGCGATGCTGATCCGGCTCGTAGACGGCATAAGCGATACCTCGGGGTCGAACGGGTTTCACGCGGTTGTTCTCATAGACCACTGTATGACCGATTCCGATCAGCTTTTCCGATCTCGAATGCCATTGAGGCCAGAAATCGCAAACCGTGATTTCCAGATCGTCCTCGCCTCTCCACGAAAAAGGTATTCTGGCGAAGGAGGCGTGTTCTTGAGGATCGGTCCACGATGCTCCGCCATTCTGCGTTCTCATCTCATTGAGGGCGTAGAACACGTCTGATCCGGAAATGTCCAATCTCTGGAGCGTCATAACCACCAACGGCGAGCTACCATTTCCGGAAGGAATGGCGCCCGCTCGAGCGTGCACCCAACAGAGTTTGCCATCGAATCCTTCTCGAGCAACGGTCAGCTCGATATCATAGAGCGGATCGGCGCGGCTCGAAAAAGAAAACAGTAAGAGAATGGACAAGGAAGCGACGCGAATCATTGAATGAATCTAGTCGCGTCGTAAGCGGTAGGTCAACGGTGTATCAGGCGGTTGGTGAATGGGAAGCCCACGTCGCTAGGGTTTGTTAATTGGCGAAACGTTATCAAATCCGTAAAAACGTTCGGCCTTTTTCAGTTCGTGCTCGAATTGGTGTGGCGCTTTTATTGGGGTCATTATGATCGGTCGATGCCTCTTCCTGCTCCTCCTGGCAACCGCTTTTTCGGTTTCCGCCCAGGGCAACAAAAACACTCTCAGGCAACTCAAAGACCTAGCCTTTGACAAGAAATTAGAAGAAGCCCGTTCCCTTGCCGAGAGCTTTAGAGAGGATCGGTCTGCTGACGACCCCGAGTTGCTAACAGCGTTTTCCTGGGTCGCTCGGGGGGCAGTTTTGCGGAAGATTGGAAGACAGAGCAGGCGTATGCCCAGGAGACTTACAAGCGATCAAGCAAGCTTGCTAAGAAGGTCGACTTGGACTCCTCGCCCAATTTGGCGACCGCGCTCGGTGCATCGATCGAAGTGCTCGGAGCGGTTTACCAGGTAACAGGCAAGCGGGACAAAGCCATTGCGTTTCTGAAGAATCAGCGAGAACGCTATCGGGGTACCTCCAAAGAGAGCCGTATCCAGAAAAATTATCTGCTAGCTTCCCTGCAAGGGAGCCCCATGCCCGGACTAGATCCTGACCGCTATGTTGGCGACAGCCCGCAGGTGGATGTCGATGGCAAGGTCGCAGTCTACTACTTTTGGGCCCATTGGTGCGGCAGTTCGAAACGTCAAAAACCAGCCCTTATCAAGCTTCACGAGCGTTTTGCTTACTAGGGCCTTGCTGTCATCGGGCTGACGAAACTCTTCGGCTTCGCGAGTTCTCGTAAGAAGCAAGTCTCCGAAAGCGAAGAGCTCGCTTACATGGAAGGCCCATGGCAGAAGAAGAATCCTCTCCTGGAGTGGATGTCGAAGCCGCTGAGCAAAAGCTACTTCAACGACTTCGGCGTCTCGACAACGCCAACGATGGTGTTTGCGGACCGGGAAGGTGTCGTGTGCCTCTACCACCCAGGCTCAATGACGCTCGATGAGCTCGAAGCCGCAGTCAAACCGCTGTTGTGACGAAAGATTTCGGCTTGTGCACCAGAACTGATCACGTGATCAAGTTTATTGCGCAGCAACTCTCTGGTCTAAATACGGGTTGAGGCTTGCCTCCGAGATTTTTACAGTGCAGGGGAGGATATCCCCGGTGGTGGAGATTATGGTCACTGACAAATCACGGCCGTTGGAATACGAGGAACTGCAATTTGAATGAGTATCAGCGCGGGAGGAAGCCAATTACTGGAACAGGAGGCGGATGTCTCCAAATTGTTGGCAGACTATCAGCTACCTGAATCTTTGGGTTTTGGCGTAGAGATGGCTCCGGTTATGTATCGGGCAGACTACATGGACGGAAAATGGCAGAGGGGCGCTTTGGTTCCGTTTGCCGATGTTCCGGTCAATCCTGCTTCTACAGCCCTGCAGTTCGGCCAGCAATGCTTCGAAGGAATGAAAGCCTATCAGGTTGAGTCGGCAAACCCGACGCTGTTCCGGCCAAATCTGAATTTCCGGCGATTCCGAAAGTCGGCACGTAGATTGTGCATGCCGGAAGTGCCTTCAACGCTGTTCTCAGAGGCTCTTAGCAGTATTACAAACGCGATGCGACCCTTCATTCCGAGTGGGGCAGGGCAGTCTCTTTATCTCCGCCCGACCCTATTCGGTCTCGATCCTCACTTCGCAGTTAAGGGATCTGAAAGATTCGCATTCCTGGTATTGGCTAGCCCATCGGATGCTTATTACGCCGATCCTATTCGGGTGATGGTGGAACGCGAAGATTGTCGGGCGGCTGTGGGCGGTACCGGAGCCGAAAAGGTAGGCGGCAATTACGGGGCTTCTTTGCTGGCGACGGAGAGATGTATCCAGAAAGGCTTTCATCAGTCATTGTGGCTCGACCCGAAATCGCGCTGCAATATCGAAGAGCTATCGGCGATGAACTTCATGGCGGTTGTTGATGGAGCGTTGTGCACACCGACGCTCAGCGGGTCCATTCTTGATGGAGTTACGCGGGATTCCATTTTAGATATTGCCCGTTATAATAGTATCGAAGCAAAGGATACGGTCATGCCCGCTGACGAGCTTTTGGAAAATATCGAGTCAGGTCGCTGCAGCGAGGCCTTTGCTTGTGGGACCGGCGCGATCGTTTGCCCCATCTCGGCTATCGGTGAGGCTGACGGCAAGGAGTATCCGCTGCCCAAAGTGAATCAGATGGCCATGACGCTCCGAAGCGCTTTGCTTGATATTCAGGAGAGCCGGGTTCCGGATCCATACGGCTGGGTTATCGATCCACGAGATAGAGAAGCCTTGGCTGCCTTTTTGGAAAAATAAAAGATCGAAATTAGAACCCCAGTAAACGGAGCGGCTTGCCTCGCTAGAGGTCTTCCCGCGACTGCGCATTTTTGGTAATTTCGCGTATAGTCGAACGTAGGAGCGGGTTTATCCCGCAATTTTAATAAGGTTAGTCATATAATTATCGCGGGATAAACCCACTCCTACAACCCGTATCGAACCTAGAATTCTTCGTTGGTGAGGAGGAGTTGAAACGCATGCCTAAATGCGCGACGAGGCCAATAGGTATCCGCTTTGCGGATAAAAGGTTTGAATCGAGGAAGTGTATTCGTTGAGCGAATCTCTTTTCGTCTGAACCTATTGATCCATTGGATCACTCATTTTCCGCGAAGCGGCAACAAGCGACAGCGATGTTAAAAATCGTCGTTAGGAGAGCCGTTTACTCTTCTCTCAAGCGGTAGAGGCGTTCGCCGGCTTTGGCGACAAAGAGGATGCCTTCGTCTTCACGGTTTTCGTAATCGGAGGGATTCAGGGTCGCCGGATCGATGTAGCCGATGTTCATGCGGCGGCATTCCTCTTCCGGGATTCCGGTGGCCAGAAATACTTTCGCCCGCATGGATTCCAAGCCGTTTTGATAGGTCCCGCGTCCAGCCACGACCGTCACGTAGGTCAATTCGCTCCAGGGGTAGTCTTTATGCTCGTCCCAATGAGCTAGGATGTAGTCGCGACAATGGAATCCGATTTTGGCTATCGTCTCGCCATGAACGGCTGAAATCTGGGTGATGTGCGGCGCGTAAATGATCACTCGGCCCCCTGCCGCTACGATCGGCTCGGTTTTATACATGCATTTTCCACCAGTCCACATGTCGTCATACATTTCTGGGCACACTGCAAAAATCGTGTCGAAGAGCTCATCGCGATATTCGATATGCACCTGAGCAGATATGTCGGCTGCCTCGGCCCAGGCCTCCTCGACAACACCGGCGTACAATCCAGCCAGTCCACCTTGTTTCTCGACCATGCAGATGGCTTTGCGTTCGATCGGGACCATCGATGCGCAGCGGTCTATTATAGCTCGAGCAGGCGTCCTCTTGCGGCCAATGGTTTCGTAGCAGGTCGCCAGACCTGCCAGCCAGTGGGAAAAGTCGATCGCTTCTGCTCCCGCGATACCGGGAAAGATGTACTTGTTGCCGCCAGAGAACCCTGCAATTTCGTGGGGAAAGACGGGGCCACAGATAAGGAGCAGGTCGTAGTCACGCACCATGCGATTGCACTTAACTGACAAGGTTTGCTCGAAGCGGCCTTCGCTGATCTGACAGATTTCTTCCGACGTCATTACGCCGATTTCGGTGAGCTGCTCGGGATCGTCCCAGGCGTGGTTGAAAAAACGAGCTTTCGAGTAGACCGTTTGCTGTTCGTCGGGCTGAATGCCGACACGCTCGCAAATCTGCTCCTCGCTCATTGGAAGGTGGGTGCCCAGGGCGATTATAAAGTCGAGGAGCTCGACCCGACCAGCCAGCCGATCGTAGATGATGGGGAATAACACATCCAAGGGGCAGGTTCGCGTTCCATCGGGGATCGCGATTAGCAGCTTCTTGTTATCCAGATCCCAATTAGAGAAGGCATCGTCCAATACGGACTCGATCTCTTCATTCGAGAGCAGCCGATCTGTGAAGCCGATTCCGGCTGGCGCTGAAGTCGCTGGGGAATTTTCTGTGTTTGTTTCCATTCGTAGGTATGCTGGACGGCCAAAATCGCTTTATCAAGCCGAGAGAGGGTGCACTGTTAACGCATCCGGTTGACGAATCTTTGGCTAAGGTTGACGGTCCGTTGGCGGCCCATTCTCAGAATCATCGTTCAATTTCGCTTGCCCAATATTCAGGTAAGCCCAGAGCACGGCGATCAAGGGCGTTAGCAGGTTGAAGAATGCGTATGGGAGATAGGCCAGGGGATTGACCATAAGCACGCTCATCATGGTTGCGCCGCAGGTGTTCCAGGGCACGAGTGGCGAGCTGAGCGTTCCGCTATCCTCGATGGTTCGAGAGAGATTCTTAGCTTCCAGATTGCGTTGTCGATAGGCATCTCGGTACATGCGTCCGGGGACGATTATCGACAAGTACTGGTCGGGAGCCACAATGTTGGTGGCGATAGAAGTTCCCACGGTCGCAGCCACCAGATTCCCGGCTCCGTGAACGCCTTTTAGAATGGCGGAAGCAACGCTTTCCAGCATACGGGCTCCCTCCATGATACCCCCGAGGCTTAAGGCGCAGAGTATCAGAGAAACCGTCCACATCATATTGTCGAGGCCGCCGCCAGATAGCAGTTCGTCCATCGATTCCAAACCGGTGGAGGACTCGTATCCATAATGCATGACGCCAATTAGTTCAGTTACTCGAACATCTTGTAAGGATATGGCGAGAATTGCTCCAGTCCCGACCGCTGCTACCAATGCGGGAAGTACAGTGACGCGCATGACGCTCAAGACGATAACGACAGTTGGGGCCAAGAGCAGGAGGGGACTCAGCTTAAATTGGCTGGATAGCGCTTCTTGCATTTGCAGAACCTCTCCTGACGAAATATCTGACTGATCGCTGAAGTATCCTATAATTGAATATAAAACCAGAGAAATGGCGAATGCGGGGGCGGTTGTATAGACCATGTGCCGAATATGGTCGAACAGTTCCACCCCGGTAACCGCTGGCGCCAGATTAGTGGAATCGCTAAGCGGCGACATTTTGTCGCCGAAGTACGCTCCCGATACGATAGCCCCTGCCACCATAGCGGGCTGCAAGGTTAGCCCGTTGCCTACGCCCATCAGAGCCACGCCAACTGTGCTTGCGGTAGTCCAGGAACTGCCGGTGGCGAGTGAAAGTACGGCGCAGATCGCGCATGCGGCGGGCAAAAAAGCCCTGGGATTGAGAAGCTCTAGCCCCAGCGAGATGAGGTATGGCACGACACCGGCTATAATCCAAACGGCGATGAGGATACCGATCACCAACAAGATGATAATGGCTTTCGCTCCAACACCGATGCCGCGCAGCATTCCTCTTTCCAACGCTACCCAAGACGCGCCGTGCCACCGGGCAACTAGAGCTGCAACGATAGCAGTCAAGATCAGCGGTATGTGCGGATCTTTCCCGAAAACGATTATTGTCACGCCCATCGAAAACAGCAGAAACGCGATTGGTATTAGGGCTACCCAGAGTGGTGGCAGAACTACGGGCGATTCACAGCTGGGTTCGCTCATTGACTGACGCTCCCGAGCATTTCCATGACGCTTTCCATCGGCAATGCATGGACGGTGTTTCCATTTATCCCCTCCATGGTTTCCGCAGCTACGAGAGCGTTGAGGATGGCTTCTTCGGTTGCTTGTACAGTGGCGAGAAACAATTGATCGATGGACGCATTGCTTAGCATGGTTACACCTCTAAGCTCCTCGTTTGCGGTCGTCTTTATCTCGGCGGTGCTGAAGGCCAGAAAAAAGTCGCCCGATGAGTTAGCTCCATAGCCCCCGGTGCGGCCGATGCCGAGCGGGACGCGATTGCAAAGGCGTCTTAGTTGATGCGGTAAGAGCGGGGCATCGGTGGCGATGACAACCAATATCGAATTCCCTTCAGAGGTAGCGTTTACCCGATCATACTCCGGTATCAAGTCTGTCAGTTGCCGCCCCACGCGAACCCCTGCGACCGTCAGGTCCTCTCGGCGCCCGTAGTTTGCTTGAACGATGGCGCCGAGGGTGTATCCGCTACCCGTGACGCGGGAGGCTGTCCCGATTCCGCTTTTAAAGCGATGGCAGACCATTCCCGTTCCACCTCCAACATTGCCTTCAGGCACGGGCCCGCCTTGAGCCCCATCGAGGGCTTCGAAGACGTGCTTGCGCTTCACGTGGTGCCCGTGGATATCGTTCAGGAGCCCGTCCCAGGTCTCTCCGACAACCGGCAAGGAAGCCCATCCTGTCTGGCTATCTGATCCGTGAAAACTCCGCTCCCGCCTCCACTGTATGGAAGCCTCGTATACAGTGCCGACGCTATGCGTATTGGTAAAAAGAATGGGCTCCTCCAAAAAACCAGACTCATCGATCCACGCGGTCCCCGTCAATTCGCCATTGCCATTGAGAGTAGCGTGGGAGGCGAATACAGGCCGATACTTGCGGCCGGTTGGCAGGATGGCCGTGACTCCTGTGCGTACGGGCCCCTTTCCAATACTTAGACGACCAGAGCCTTTGATGATTGTGCTGTTCCCGACCTCGACTCCAGATACATCGGTTATGGCATTGAGCTCTCCTGGGGCGCCCTCGAATGGGATGCCCCATTCGCGAGCCCGTTTAGCCTCTGCGAAGCCCAGTTGGGTCGCCAGAAAAAGAAGGGAAGCGCTAATAATCGAAGGTCTTATCATGCCTTATGCGTATCCAAAATATGGGAGAATTATTAAATGAATCTATTTCAGCCCAGCTTCCATGGCTTCCGGTAGGGGACTGCATTCAAGAGTCGGTCCGCTTCCTCGTCTCCGATAATGGTCTCCGTTTTCGGATCCCATTTAAGTGGCCTGCCGACCGCTTGGGAAACGATGCCAAGGTGGCCAGGGGTAATGGAGCGGTGCCCGACCTCTGCTGGAGCGATGCAGGATTCACGCGATCGGACGCATTCAATGAAATTACGTATATGATTGTTGGATACAAAAGCTTTGATTTTGCCTCTATTAAAGGATTCGCGAAGAAATTCCGGATTGGAGGCTTTCATGGATTTTCGGGATATATGTACCCAGCCGTTTTCGCCGACCCACTTAACTCCGATAGCGTGTTTGTCGGATATGGATGATGTGATTCCATTCTTGTATCTGCAGCGAATATCGTAGTTCACAGCGGTGTTGTAGACATCCGTTTGAGGAAAGGTCCAGCCGATGGCCTCCACCTCTACGGGTCCACCGTAATCCATTCCGATTCCCCAATGGGCGATATCGTTGTGATGCCCAATCCAATCCATGATTTGACCACCACCGTATGCGTCATGACAACGCCAATACCGGTGATGCCGAGCGAATATGTAAGGTAGCTTCTCGCTTGGCCCGCACCAGAAATCGTAGTCAAGGCCATCAGGAGTTTTCGTGACGACAGATGGCTCGTTCACGGGATAGGAATGGCCCGTTGGGAGCCCGACTTCGAGATTCTTAATCTCGCCCAGCAAACCATTCATGACGATTTCGGCTCCGATTCGGAATCGTGTCTGTGATCTCTGTTGCGAACCTACTTGAAAAATGGCTCCGCGTTTTTCGACCTCTCGGTAGAGGGCTTGTCCTTCCGCAAAAAGATGAGTAATTGGCTTCTCACCATAGACGTCCTTGCCGTTACGCAATCCCTCCAGGGCGCATAGAGCGTGCCAGTGATCGGGCGTGGCGACCATGATGGCATCGATATCGTCACGAGCGCAAAGCTCACGGTAGTCCTCGTAGGCATCGCAGCCTTTGAAAGTTCCTGATCGTGTTAATTTGGCATATTGATTTACCACTATTTGCTTGGCGGGTTCGCGCCCAAGTGGTGGGCGTTCTCCGGGTTTGGAGTCCCGATAGTGGGAGTCGTGTACATCGCATACTGCCACTACCTGAACGTCCGATTGATAGAGGAAATTTCGGAGATTGGCGATTCCCTTCGAACCCATGCCGATGGCTCCGATAGTGATACGATTTCCGGGTGAGATACGGGATTGCCCAAGTATAGACGAGGGAAGAATCATGGGAGCCGCGATGGCAGTCGATGCGGACTGAACGAACTGGCGGCGAGATGGGGTAGTAGAGGGCATAGCGATAGATTGGTAGGTAGGGTTGCTGATATAGAGGCATCACTATGCGAGAGACAAATCAATATATCCCTAGTTTGCTCGTAGGAGCGGCTCTAGGCCGCGATTTCCGTAATTGAATCATCGCGGCCTAAAGCCGCTCCTACAAACTGGACTCCCCAAACGTTGCGACTGAATTGAACAGACTGCCCGGATTCATGTTCCCGATTTGTCGGAATCCTATTCGCTGAAAGCAATCGAGAGAGTGAAGCGAGCGATGCAGAACTGACGTACTCAAGATGCCGCTAATTCAAGGTCGGAGGTTTATCGAAACTCTGATAGCTCGACAGGCCGGTTCTCGTGGAGCGACTTCGTTGCCGCAAGGGCTACAAACAGGGCTTTGAGTCCGTCGTCGGCTGTAATGGCTGGAGGACGGTGGCCCAAGACGTTGTCTACGAAATTCTGCAGCTGGTCGATGTAGGCCTTCTCGAATCGCTCGTAGAATCCTGGGACGACGTCATGGGAAATCTCGTTTACTTTCATTACTCGCAGCGGGGTTTCCCGATGGTAGCCGATTTGCAGGGTTCCATTGGTCCCAAAAATTTCGGAGCAGATTTCGTATCCATAAATGGCATTCCGAGAAAGGTCGATGGCTCCGATCGTACCGTCTTCAAAGTACAGGTTGACGATGGCGTTGTCGACATCGCCAATCTCACTCATTTCAGGATAAGCCAAAACGCCGCCTGTAGCGTAGACGCTCTTCACCTCGCCC
>Ga0208624_1001042_pt1 | contig 13578 bp, 6 predicted proteins | sample Knorr_S23_td_DCM_FD_185607 | JGI IMG/M metagenome (GOLD analysis project Ga0208624, IMG submission 185607) | Marine microbial communities from Southern Atlantic Ocean transect - Knorr_S23_td_DCM_ad_71m_LV_A (SPAdes) (version 2) | ecosystem: Environmental > Aquatic > Marine > Oceanic | place...
CTCCTGCAACGGGCACCCAATTGGGTTGAGACAGCGAGTCCGTACGATGGAGTTGCAAGCCGGTCGTCTCAGTGGGCCAGGAAATCAAAAGGCCATCCTGGGTGCGATCGAAACCAAGGCTCACGGATCCGACTTCACCCCCTAGATCCAGAAACAAACCATCGAGATCAGCCGCTAGGTTGAAGGGGTTGGTCGCCGATTCAGCGAAAGGTTCACCTTGGTCGTGGAGAAAGTTTCCATTCAGATCAACAAAGGCTGTCAGGTGATAATGATTACCCTTGGGCACATGCCGCATCAGGAAAGATCCAGACGCACTCAGGATATCGGTCGAGACATCTCCACCAAACATGGGGATCGAGGCGGCCTCAATCACAGCATCTCCATTGAGCTCTCCATCATATCCATAGGATGCCTGATCTTTAGCGGTTCCATCGTCAAATTTCCACAATCCCAGAAGTCCCTCTTCACTGCCATCAAGCGGCTGATTCCACGCATTGCCAATTTCCTCGTGGGTGAGTGATCGTTCCCATATGGCAATTTCATCCAATTGTCCTTCCATGAACTCGCCCACCCCGTTGAAGGCTCCGAAATAAACGGGCGCATCGAGAAAGGAAATCTCTGAATCAGCAGCATCTCGCTGCTCGACAAGCTGACCGTCAACATAACTTCGGAACCCATTGGGCATCCCCCCTTCCCAGGTCATCAACAGATGATGCCACCTGCCGTCCGTGACGTTGGGACCAGCATTCACACCGGCCCCCGTACCACCATCGTCCGAGAGAATATGCAATCCCTGCCACCCAGCGACAATGTATCCGGAGGATTGCTGGCGGACCGCGGATTGAATGGATGAACCGCGAAACCAGTACTGGATGGTCAGTTCGTATCCGGAAAGATCGATCAGATCTGGAACAATCACATAGTCACCACTGCCATCCAAGGTCAGCACCTGATTGCCCGGCAGATAGGAAGCGGCCATCAGGTGAAGGTCACCCGGGGGATTGCCTGTGTAAGCAACCTGGCCAGCAAGTTGCACTCCATCGGCTATCACCCCCATGACCGCTTTTCGGCTGAGAGCCTCACCCTTCAGGTTCGAAACCACGACCGAGTAGGACCCCACATCCTGAGCACTGGCATTGGAGATCACCAGTTCAGCGGCATTGGGCCCATCAGGCAATGGGAAACCATCCTTCAACCACTGATAGGTGAAAGGCTTAGTACCGAGTGCGTCCACCATGAAGCGGGCCGTTTCCCCCGGACCCACACGGGTGTCATGGGGTTGTGCGGAAAGGGTTGGAGGTTCGGTCAGGGTGACGACGGTCTGACTGAGGTCATCGGTCAGGTCAAATGGACTTCCAGCAAAAACGCCTGAAGGTTCACCCACATCTTGTGCCTGGTTTCCATTGACATCCAGGAACGCCGTCAACACGTAGTTGCTTCCGGGTGGAATATTCGAAAGCGAAAAAGCCCCTGGCGATTCGATTTGACCGCTGTAAACACCCCCGCCCAAGCCGACAACATCCGCTTCCAGTAGAACGGCATCTCCGTGCAGTGCTGCGTGATTGCCGCCACCCGACAAGTCGTTGCCCAACCCATCATCAAAATTCCAAAAACCGATCAGTCCCTCTTCACTTCCTGAAAGCGGGGTGTTCCAACCCACTGCGATCTCCGCCTCGCTCAGGGCCTTGTTCCAGATGGCGATCTCATCGAGTTGCCCGTTGCAGAATTCAGCCACTCCATTGAAGGCCCCAAAGTAGACCGGTGCTGCCAAGTCCGGAATCTCCCCTTCGGCGCTGTCCCTTTGGGCCACCAGCCGGCCATCCAGATAGGTGCTGAACCCCTTGGGAGAGTTTCGCTTCCAGGTCATGACCAGATGATGCCAGTTCCCATCGGTCGCCGCAGAACCCCCCGACAAGCCGGAAGTACCTCCATCGATGGAGAGGATGTGGGTTCCATTCCACCCTGCGACAATATAACCGGAGGATTGCTGGCGCACTGCCGATTGGATGGAACTTCCCTTGAACCAGTATTGTATGGAGATTTCGTCGCCGGAAAGATTGGTCAGGGGCGTTTCGGCGTAGTCGCCATCCCCATCCAGATTCAATACCTTGTTGCCCGCTTGCGTTTGAGTGGCCGTCACCTGGACTTGCCCTTCCTGAATGCCGTCGTATGCCACCCTTCCTGAAATACTCAACCCACTTTCGATCACCTGAAGCAGAAAACTCGTGCTGGTGGCCTCTCCGGCCGCGTTGGTCACCAAGCAGCTATAGGCTCCGGAATCCGCCTCTTGTACGGATGAAATCCGCAGGTTCAGGGTGTCGGTCCCCGTCAAAGAACCCTCATCACCGAGGGCTTCCCCATTCTTGCGCCACTGAAAAGACATGGGTTGCGACCCCGCCACCGTGATTGAAAACTCCATGTCTTGCCCCGCCATGATTCGGATGTCCTCTGGAACGGACACAATCGAAGGTGGCTCAACAAGGAGGACCTCCAAGTTAGACAGGTCCCCCGCCAGGTTCAAGGGATTGGAATCGTAGGACCCACGAGGCTCTCCCGAGTCGAGTCTCCCGTTCCCATTGACATCTAAAAAAGCGGTCAGCTCATATCCACTCCCATTGGGAAGCCCATCCAGACTGAAATCACCTGACGCAGGCAAGACATCGGTGAAGAGTGCATCCAATCCGGGAATACCTGATTCGATGGTGGTAGCATCACCCAGAAAATTACCAAAGTGCTGATTGGGGGTTCGATCATCTGCCGTGTCATCATCAAAATCCCAATACCCCTCAAGCCCTGCCTCCGTTCCACTCAACTTCTTGAACCAGCCGGCTCTCACCTCCTCTTCTGACAAGGCGCGAGTCCAAACGGCAATTTCATCCAGTTCGCCATTGGTAAATTCCCCCACGCCATTGAACGCACCAAAATAAAGAGCCGCATCATGGCTTGGGATCGGGGCATCTACCGCATCCCGACTGGCAACCAGCAAGCCATCCAAATAACTGCGAAAGCCATCGGGTTCTCCCTGCTTCCAGGTCAGAACCAGATGATGCCATTGACCATCCACCGCAAAGCCGGCATCGATCCCGCCTGTCCCGCCATCGTGTGAAAGAATGTGCATGTTATTCCAGCCGGCAACGATCCAACCACCGCTTTGCTGTCTCACCGCCGATTGGATGGAACTTCCCTTGAACCAATACTGTATGGTCAGCTCTGGACCCGAAAGATCACTCAACGACTCGATCGCCACCGAATCCCCATTTCCGTCCAGCAAGAGCGAACGATTTCCCGATAAAGCCCGGGTCGCCTTGAGATAAATGGAACCCTCCTGCTCTCCTTCGTAGCGGATGGTCCCCGAAAGGGAGCCAGCCCTCATGCCCTGGCAAGTAAGGAAAATGGCTAGGAGCATCAACGTTATCAGCCGGTTTTGCAGAAAGTGGGGTTTTTCAGCTATCTGTGCCATGTGGTGGGTGACAGGCATCCAAAGGTGGGTCCAGCGATTTCTGATCATGACTCAAGGATGAGTTTCTGGTGCTATGTGCGATGGGCCATTATACCAAAAGCCACGAAAGACTTTCGGGGAATGAACCTCAGGAATAAGGTTTTATGAACCACTGAAAAAGAATAATCAAGCTCAAGGAAATAAAAGTCTCGATGGCAGACCTGGCAACCATCCTTCATTGAATTCACCCAAGTACTGCTCAAAAAGCTCCATTGCCAATCCTTCGCCGCACATGTCACCAGAGGAAATTCTCAGGATGCGATCCTCATTCGTTGCCTTGACAGCATCCTTAAGGTCTAACCATGAAATGGCATTTGGCAGCGGTTTTTGGAATGATCCTTTTGGAAGCAAGCCATGGCGCAGAATCGCTGCCTCCGTTGAAGGAGACACCACAGAACATCAAGGAAGTGTGGTCAGGGTATGACCCGGCACTGGAGCCGATCGAGGCAAGGGTTGTCCGTGAATGGAAAGAGGAGGGATGTACTCTCAGATACATTCTTTATTCCATCGGGCATTTTAAGGGAAAGCCTGCCATCATGGCGGGCTTCTATGGGTTTCCCTCCGGACAAAAAGACCTTCCAGCTGTGATGCACATGCATGGGGGGGGGCAACGAGCCTTTCTTCAGATCGTCAAGCGGTATGCGAAACGAGGCTACGCAGCCTTGTCCGTCAACTGGGGAGGTCGCCTCATGGAAGGCGCCCAAGCAGAAGATCCCAACACCGACTGGGGAGCCGTCGACCCAACTCAAAACAATGTCCCAGGGTATTCCAACCTCTTACCCAACGAGAAGAGTATCGATCCCTTTCCCTCGGCACGAAACAACAACTGGTTCTTGCTGACCGTAGGATGCCAGCGTGGCATCACCTTTCTCGAGGAGCAGCCCGAAGTGGATGCAGACAGCATCGGCGTGTTCGGTCATTCAATGGGCGGACGCCTGACAGGTCTGGTGGCAGGGACCGATCGACGCGTCAAAGCCGCCTCCCCCTCGGTGGGAGGGAGCGGTTTTTTGCAGACTGATTTTTGGGGAATCCCCGGCTCTGCACGGCGTGTGAGAGGCGATGTGGATTTGTTTCAGAGAACCATCGCCGGCCAGGTCTATTTGGCGGAGGTTCATTGCCCGATGCTCTTCCTAAGCGCCAGTAACGACTTCAATGCCCCCATGGACTTCGTCGGGAGAGGCATGAAACTCGTCCCTCATCCAAACAAAAGAATCACCCATGCAGTGCATCTCAATCATCGCTTCACACCTGAGGCAGAAGTAGCGCGACCGCTCTGGCTCGACGCCCATCTTCAACGGCGATTGCCGTTTCCCCAATCCCCAGAGGCAGAGCTTGTCCTGACTGGCGATGATGGCATTCCGGTCTATCGAGTGAAACCTGACACATCCCGGCCGATCGAAAAGGTTCATATTTACTACGGCTACGAACGCGATCCGAGAAATCGATTTTGGACAGACGCAAGAGCCACCACCCAAGAAGGTGTGTGGGAAGCTCCGTGCCCCCTTTTGGATCTCGAAGAGCCGCTGTTTGCCTTTGCCAATGTGCATTACAAACTCGCAGAGCACGAACGTCAGTCCGGAGACCCTGACCACTTCATTCTCAGCGTGGCAGATGCCGCCTATCCCGAGGAATTGCAAGCGGCAAAGGTGAAAGCCACCGAAGGAGTGCACCGTGAAATGGATGACTTTTCGCGTGGATTCCACGACTGGTACACCCTCAACATTCGAAACCCTCACCACTGGCTGATTTCGACTCGCAAGTTGGTGGATCCCAGATGGGAAGCACCCCGTGGTGCGGCTTTGTCCCTTGAAATCGAAACCACCCATGCCAACAACATCCTTTCCGTGGAATTGAAAACCGATACTTGGAGGTCCTACACCGGGCGCAAGGCGGAGACGTGGTCGGCCCTGGTTTCGTTGAACAAAACAGGCCGGCAAAAGGTTGAGCTATCGACCCGCGATTTTACGAATGCAAGCGTTGAGTCCATGAGCGATTGGTACGGCATCACCGAGCTCATCTTGCAGGCGGGCGCAAAATCCAAACACTCTCCCACGCCCATCCAACCGTGGAAGGGTGAGGTTCCTCAATTCCATGACCTGCGCTGGATCGATGGCCAACCCATACGAAGACCCAAGCCTTTCATGCCCTTGGACTCAGAGACTCGCAATCCTGATGAGCCATGAGTCCTTGGCTGCCATGGATCCAATCCCTCAGGCGGTGATGGCAGCCCGGTCGTTCTCCTCGGAGTGGGTCTTTTCGAGAAAATAATCATAGTCGCCCGCATATAGGGTCAATCGACCATGTTTCACATGCAAAATCTTGGTGGCAAGTCGACGAATGAAGTAGACGTCATGCGAGATGAAAAGCAGTGTGCCTTCGTAACGCTCCAACGCAAGGATCAGTGACTCAATGGTGAGAAGGTCGAGGTGAGTCGTCGGCTCATCCATCAGCAGCAGGTTGGGCGGGTTGACCAAAAACTTCAAAAGGTTCAAGCGGCTTTTCTCACCCCCACTCAAGACATTGGTTTTCTTGTAGATTTCCTCTCCGCGAAACATGAAACAACCCAGGAGCCCTCGAGCTTCATCATCCCGCATCTCCAAAGAGGCAGCGAGCACCTCATCCAACACCGTGTTGTTGGGATCCAGCGTTTTGGATCGGTGTTGGCTGAAATAACCCAGACGACAGTTGTGGCCTTCGGTGCGAACGCCTTGCTGAAACGCCACTTCACCCGCCAGGATCTTGAGCAACGTGGATTTTCCTGCACCATTGGGGCCGATCAACGCGGTTCGATCACCACGCTGCACTTCAAAATCCAGGCCTTCGTAAATCTTGTTCTCCCCATAGGCCATGTGAATGTTTTCAAGAGCGATGGAGCGTTGGCCACCCCTCAAGGGCTCAGGGAAGCGGAAGGGATACGGTTTGCGCGGCGGGATCGGTTTTTTCAGGATCTCCATTTTTTCCAAAGCCTTGAGCCTGCTCTGTGCTTGTGCCGATTTGGATGAAACATTTCTGAATCGACTCACGAAATCCTTGATTTCGTTGATCTCCTTCTGCTGGTTCTTGTAGGCGGCCGATTCACGCACGAAAGCCTCCTTCTTCTGAACTTCGTATGCGGAGTAATTGCCTTTCCAGGAGAACAGTTTCTTGTCGGAAAATTCAAATACCTTATCGGCAATTTCATCCATGAACTGCCGATCATGCGAAATCAGAAGCACGGCACACGACTGTGATTTCAGGTGTTCCTGAAACCATAAAAGGGCACTGAGATCGAGATGATTGGTTGGCTCATCCAACATGAGCAAATCAGGCTGCATGGCCAACAGGCGAGCCAGATGCGCGCGCATGACCCAGCCTCCGCTCAAATCCGAAGCGGGGCGTTCAAACTGCTCTTCAGAAAACCCAAGTCCATGGAGCATTTTCTTGGCTTTAGCATCAAACTGAGGATCATTCAACGCGTCAAACTTCGCTTGAGCCTCATAGTATTCAATGCACTCGCATTGACCTTTTTCTTCCAGTTGCCGCAGAGTTTTCTCCAGAGTGGGGATCGTGCCAGCACGGCCAGTGGCCACTTCCAGGACCGTTTCTTCACCCAGTGCCTCGCCTTCCTGAGGCAGATAGCCAACGGTGGTCCATTCATCACGAATGATTTCACCGGAGTCGGCCACATCATCGCCGAGAATCAGCGAAAAGAGGGTTGTTTTACCAGAGCCATTGGGGCCAACCAGCGCGACCTGTTCCCCGTAATTCAGCGTCAGGGACACCTCTTCGAACAAAGGTGTGCCAGCAAATGATTTTGCCAGTTTTCGAATCGTCAACATGGATGTGTTTTAGAAATAGTGTACCGCCCCGGAGTTATTCCATTTCTCCATGAAGGAAACAAGAAAACTCCCGATAATCGCCGAAAAATAAGCCCAGTAGTGTGGAGGCAAAACCACATCCCTCTAACCAGGAATCCATGACCGAGAGCTTAAAAACAGGTCTCCGCTCACCAGCGCGAAAAAAGGAATGCTTGTCTCGGTGATAAAAAAAACCCCACCAGCCTAGGCTGGTGGGGTGAGTTCCCAATTCCAATTGTCGTTATGAAAAAACCTGTTCACTCGAACAGACGAGTAGGATAGAGCATAGTTCATGCCATACATGAAACCACCTTGGAATCTGCATTGTGTGGAGCCTTTTTGTGAGCTTTTAGCCAATGAGCAGGCCTGCAAGATGCATATTGATCAAAAAGATGCACCTCGCTGGTATGCTGATCTTTTGGGATTCAACTCAGTTCCAGCATCTTGATCTTAGTGTTCTGACTTATGGATCCAACAACGGAAAATTGGAATCGGATTTCGATTCGGTTGCCTATGCCAAAGCTTCAACATCCACCACAGCTTGCGTGGTCACCACATCACTACCGCTTAAAATGCCAGACACGGATGAAATATCCTTCTAGCCCCCAGGCAAAAGTATGAAAGCCTTGCGTGCGATGGATCCTTCTCAAACGCATGCATTCGTCCATATTTCAACCGTTGTTTTTCAGTGCTTGTGCTCGACCTTAGGTGTGTGCCCAACCAACCACTTATCGTGCAGCTTCATGGGTCTCGGGCAGTGTCCGTTCGCTGGAAAACACGTTACCGGACGGAGCAGTGGGAAGAGTGGACTTCCAATGTTCCATCTGCTGGATCATCTCCACGACGACTTCAGATTTCGCCTGGCTGAGGTCTGCTTTCTCATACGGGTCGACGGTGATGTCGTACAATTCTGCGTAAGTGGCATCGCGATTGGTGAGTAGTTTCCAATTCTGATGAACCATCGCATAAGAAACCCAGTGGTAGGGCCGGGACTTTGGGATGGGCCAGGGCGATTGCATCTTCCAGAACAACGCCTTGTTCCTCATCGGGTTGGTTTTGCCGAACAAGGTAGCCACCTGGCTGACGCCGTCGGGCCGATAAGCTTCTGGCAACTTCGCTCCTGCCAGCTCGCAGAATGTGGGTAGCAGATCGACCGCAGAAATCATGGATTGACGGTCGACTTTACCCGCTGCGATTTTGCCTGGCCAGCGGGCGATAAAGGGGACGCCAATGCCGCCTTCAAAGAGTGCGGACTTGTAGCCCTTACGACCACCGGTGAGACCCTTGGCTGCACCAATGCCCCAGCCAGCTCCAGTGGCAGTGTCATACTGTAGGGTCAGTTTGGCGGGTTGAGGCGCTCGCGCCGGGCCATTGTCTGAGCTGAAGATGACCAGTGTATGCTCGCTTAACTTCAATCGGTCCAGCGTGCTGAGCACCTGCCCGATACGGTCATCGGCATGCGACAAGACCGATGCATAGATCTGATCCTCGCGGCTTTCCAATTCTCGAAATCGCCACTCGTATTTCGGCACCGTGTGAAACGGTGTGTGGGGTTCATGCATCCAGAGATTGATGAAAAATGGCTTCTGATGGCTGTGACACTTTTCGATGAAGGCGATGGCGCTGTTGGCGTCTTCATGAACAGGGATCTGCTCCCCAGTACAATTGAAAGCACCAAACTCATCGTATCCGTATTCGCCAGGCAAAGGTGAGTCAGGAATCATGTCATTGGCCAGATGCCACTTGCCGAAGTGAGCGGTCTTGTATCCGGCCTGTTGAAGCAAGCCCGGCAAGGTGGTTACGCTGGGGTCGAGCCAGTCGGGCATATTCCGTTTTTGGTTCTGTGGCACCCATGCGAAGTGAGCATCAATATTGTATCGAGCCGGGAAATGCCCTGTCATAACAGCCGTTCGACTGGGTGAACACACTCCGCTCGCAACCGTAAATCGATGAAAGTCGGTACCCTCACTGGCCAGACGATCGATATGGGGGGTCTTGACATACGGATGCCCATGACAGCTCAAATCACCCCAGCCCCAGTCGTCCGCAAAAATGAACAAGATGTTTGGTTTCTCTGCGGCACAGAGGGTTAAAGTCGAGTTTGCTGTGAGGGTGAAGCACAGGCAGAAAAACAGGTGGATGGGTTTTAGGTACATGCTAGTAGCTCCTTAGGGATCGTTTCTTGGGCAATGGTCAGGGGGTGGACTCGAGTTTGTGCAGGGCTTCTCTTTCTCTTGGCTTCTGCTCCATCAGGAAATTCACAATAGAATCCATCTGTTCTGAACTGAGTATCTCGCGATATTCAACCATTGGGCTTGCGTTTTCGTAGCCTTGCACAATGGCTGCCTGAGGTTGAAGGATGGACTCTCGGATGTAGTGTTCATCGGTTTGAACGGTTTGGCTGACACCGTCTCGTATGACCTTTCGCTCTTGGGCCCAAAGCTCCACAAAGCTCGGACCAATCCTCTTTGATCCATCAAGTGTATGACATGACATGCAATACAAAGCGTAGAGGCGTTGGCCGTCGGTGATCGGCCTCTGACGCACAAAGGGCTGTTGACGTGGCTTGAGCCTGATTCGAATCTGCGCCCATTGCTCACCGGCCGGAATGTGAATGACGCCGCGATCGAGCAATTGAAGATTCTCGCTGAGTTCGATGGAAGTCACTGCCTGAGGATCGGTTTTATAATAGCAGCGGGGGTGATTCTTATCAGGGAAAAGAAGTTCGATCAGGACTTGGTCGTCTCCAAATGAAAGCACCCGTTGTTCGATGGCCACATCATCAACACGAAACAGGAAGGTGGGCGTACCGGTCGCTGGCTCTTTTCGATATCCCTCAAATTCAATGGCCTTTGGTTCACGTTGTGCATCACCCACGCGAAGCGGAACTTCCTCGCTGCCCACAGATTGCTTTGCACCCAGAATTGGGACTTTGCCTCCGCCCCGACCGGTCGCTTCGTTGCGATAATCCAGAAAGGCCCCAAACCAGACGGCATCCAGTCGGCACCGAACCGGATCGAAGGTATAATTGAAGCCTCCCGGCATGCCGACTGCGATGTTTCGAGCATCGTTGCTGGTGACGCAGCGCTGCACCATGGCCCGATCGGTCACTGCGATTTCAAAGCCGGCAACCCCTCCAAAGACTTCGAAGACGGAACAGGTGAGCAGAATAACAAATCGAATGGGCGTCATTTCAGAAGCTCGTTCAAGGTGTAGTAGGCAAAGTTGTTCTTCAATTCGATACCTGATGCGGACTTTATCGGACCCAAATCCATCTCGTAAATTTTGTTCTGTTCAAGCCGAAGACCGATCGAAAGGACCTTGCGATCGGATGACAGATCCAGGCTCTGTAGTTCCACAGACTCGTAGTCCTGTCGATCCGAGCCGTATTCGGCCCAATACAAATAATGAAAACGTTTGATGCTGATCTGATCGCGGACCCTTTGACCGGCGGCCATTGGCTGTGTGAAGTGGATGTCAAAACCGCTTTCCGTCAATTCAATCCGCTGCATTTCAAACGGCGCGTTCCTCTTGTCGAAGGTGATGACTTCAACCATGGGATCACCCGTTGTCCAACCACGACCGACCGAACCAATCCAAAGCCTGCCTTCCTGATCAAAAGCAGTTGAAAAGGAGGCACTGGCCAATGGACGAATAAACGGGAATACGGCGCCCTGATATTGACCTCCAACCTTTTCAAGTGCCACGCGTACGATGGCTCGATGGGAGATGTCAGCGATGAATGCTTGGCCTTCAAACGGGCCAAAGCCCTCTGGGGGACAAAACGATGGGTTTCCCGGGCTGTTGGTCAGGTCACCGTGAATCAACCAGACGGCAGGGCGTTTGCGAAACGCTCTGAATGTTTCCTCCCTGAGCTCAGGAACGTTGTCAACGCGCTGGTCGACATTTTGATAATTCAGGGTAGAAGAGGTGATTCCATATGCCTCCCGATCCCAGAGTGTTGCAGGGTGGCCGAGAAAATCGTCTGCCTCCACATGGCCCAGATACGAGGAGGCAACCCAGTCACCTTGATTATCGGTGATAAAAAGTTCATCACTTGCATTCATTCCGATACCGGCAGGCGATCGAAAACCAGATGCGAAAGGCGAAAGGCGACCCTCGCCATCCACTTTCATCATCCAACCTCGATATCCCAGAGCAGAGGACATCTGGCCGGTAGCAGATGACTTGGCTTCGTGGTGTCCGGATGAGCTGAGACCCGTCGAGAAGAACATCTCTCCTCTCGAATTGATGACGGGACCGTAAGCGAATTCATGATACTGGCCAGTGTATCGAAAACCATCGGCAACACTGAGATAAAGGTCAGCCACGCCGTCTGAGTCGGTGTCCTCAAGAAGGGTCAATTCCGGTTTCTGCATGGTAAAAACATCGCGACCATTCGGCGCGAGGCGAACCCCTTGTGTTTCCTGGAGCCCATCAGCAAAGAGGTTCCACTTTTCCTCATGGTATCGCCAAATCCCCCCCGTTCGCGTTGAAACAAATGCCGTTCCGTCTGGGGCAAAGTCGAATCCCGTGGGTTCAAACAGGAAAGGCTTCTCAGGTTTCGGACCTTCAATGCGCGAGATGGAATACCCTTGCGGAACCGTCTGCCCACTTCGCCGGCGGGAGAGGGTCAGGGTGAAATGGGTTTGGCCGGGCTTCAGGAACTCCAATTGATTCCGTTGGGCCTGCTGACCATTGGTTGCCACATTTCGATAGTAGGTTTGCCTGAGCCAGAAAGTCAGCACCTCGTCTGTCTCTGGAGGATGTTGGATGGAGAAGTGAACTCGCTGTTGAAGAAGCGATGGTATTTCAAGAGATTCTTCAATTCTCCATATTCGACCCTGGGGCCTTCCCTTTAGTTCAAATTCCATCACCACTCGTGCCTCCTCAACACGATAGCCCAGCCATTTATAATCAAACTTGTAGCTGCCCTTACCAACGCCACACATCCATGGCTTATCTCGAAAATGAAATGATTTTGCAGAGGATTGGTTCAACTTAAAGAGGCCATCATCGGAGAGCCAACCCAGAGGTCCTTGCCAAATGCTGCCAAGTCGAAAGTTGTTTGGATCGTATGAATAACAAACACCATCGGGCCGTGCGATGGCCAGCAGAGGCAATGGTTGGCCATCGATTGGAAGTTCTTTGACCGTCAGTTTTTGGGGAACAATAACCTTTCCCACCGATCGCCCGTCGAGGTCGTTTGGAATCTCAGCGCCATGCGACGTTGCTTCGATCAACAACAGAAAAATCAGGGTAAGAAAGTTCTTTGGCTGATGCATGACTGGTTGGGATCTAGCAACAATACTTTCGACTGCTTGGGCTTTATGTCCAAGATTCGATCCAGGACTTCATGCAGAAGTCTTGACGCAGGGTGTGGTGATAGCAAGGGCAAAGGACAAAACTTTACCGTACGGATTTTTACCCAGGCACACAAGGTTAAGGGGGATTCAGGAAGGTCTAGCTGAAGTGGTTGCAGGAACACAAGAGGAGCCCGATTTGCATTGTGCCCCGCATGTCCAAACCGAGTTTTTTCAAAGTCCGAAATTTTCGTTATTTATTATCAGTGACCGTTCCAAACCTTCAAATGCATTGACCTGGTTGATGGCGAGGGACATAGTGTCGATCTCTTCTGAGTGCACCGGTAGCTCAACTGGATAGAGCATCTGACTTCGGATCAGAGGGTTGGGGGTTCGAATCCCTCCCGGTGTATGACTTGAAACTTCCGTGTTGTCGTGTGGTGGGTTGCGGGAGTCAGTCCTTTAGCGCGTCCCTACCTTCTCCTTGTCGAAGCTACGAAATAGTGTGGACCCCAAGAAGCGCTCTGCGAGAAAACGAATGGTTTCTTGGCTAGAACAAAGCAACTCGCGAAACACCTGTTGCTAGCACCAAAGATCCGTGTAAAAACTGTCGATGGAAGCTGGCCCATTTGTTCAATGAAATAAAACCATGATTGTTGGAAAAATCACATCGACATTGCCTGCGCATGAGGTTTTCAAACTTCTGAAGTCGACGATGATATCCAACGTTTCTGATTTTGAAATTCAACACACAACCACCTGTGAAATTTTCTTCACCCATGGGGCTGTCAACATGCGACGAGGCCAACAACCAAAACGAGGGAAGGTTCTTGTGCAACAAAATCCCGATGGTTCTCAAATTGAATACGAAATTGAGGTTTACGGGTGGATCAAATACTGGATCTATTTCATAAGCCTGGCGTGTTTTTGGCTCATCTTC
>Ga0208624_1001046_pt1 | contig 13524 bp, 10 predicted proteins | sample Knorr_S23_td_DCM_FD_185607 | JGI IMG/M metagenome (GOLD analysis project Ga0208624, IMG submission 185607) | Marine microbial communities from Southern Atlantic Ocean transect - Knorr_S23_td_DCM_ad_71m_LV_A (SPAdes) (version 2) | ecosystem: Environmental > Aquatic > Marine > Oceanic | place...
AGAGCCGATTTGATTTCTACATCAACGAATTGAATGAGGAAGGGTTAAAGTCCAGCACTCACTTGACGCCAGATGAGGTCGCTGGGTTAGAACTGTTTATAGGACAAGCTCAATGCGTCTCTTGTCATAACGGCCCCTTACTAACAAACCATGAGTTTCATAACACTGGGGTCCTAACAATTAGCGGTCAGCTTCCTGCAATGGGGAGATACGATGGCGTCAGACAAGCTAGGGAAGATCCTTTTAACTGTCTGAGCGCCCTAAGCGATGCTGCTGAAGATGATTGTCTTGAGCTAACATTTGCACAGGACTCTAATGATCTTGTCGGCGCACAAAAAACACCAACTTTGCGAAACGTAGCTGAAACAGCACCATATATGCACGGTGGGCAGATCGAAAACCTTCTCGAGGTCGTTAAGCACTACAACCAGGCCCCTACATCACTCCTAAGTCACAATGAGGCCAAGCCTCTTGACCTCAAGACTTCCCAAATCACCCAGCTGGAATCCCTTATGTACGCCTTCACAGCACCTTTGGCCACAGAACCAAAATGGCTACGCCCCCCTAACTCAGCCTACTCTGGCAGTGCGAAAACCCAAACAACGCCTCCCTGAGGCACAAACGTCCGAGTTCCTCTTTGCTGATCTATGCGCGCAGTCATGCCAGCGGCGTCAACCCCCCAACCAGATTGAATTGCCACGTACTGTTTACCATCCACTGAAAAAGTAGAGGGTACTCCAATAATTCCAGAATTGGTTCGAAACCGCCAAAGTTCCTCACCGGTAAGCGCATCATGAGCCCTGAAAAATCGATCGCTCGTGCCACCACTGAAAATTAAGTTTCCAGCAGTGGTCAAAATTCCACCCCAATTATGTGATTGAAATTCGACAGACCAGACCTCCTCACCGGAGTCCATATCCCAAGCCTGAATCTGACCAATATTTCCTTCCGGATCTCTTAGCGTAAATTCTGTTCGAGCCCCAGTATATGAGCCACCTGGCATATAGGTGACTTCCCGACCCTCAATTACGCCACAGTGATTTTCATTTACAGGGATGTAAACAAGACCGGTACCTGGATTGTATGCTGCTGGAGGCCAATCCTTCCCTCCCCAAAGCGAAGGACAAAAGTCAACCGATTCGCCTGTTGATGGAGTGTGACTCGGATCATACGAAGGTCTTCCTGTTTCAGGGTCGATGCCACTAAATGCATTTTGATAAACATAAGGCTCGGCATCCACAAATCCAATACGATCCGCATGACGCTCTAACGTCCAAAGATATCCATTCCTGCCCGGGTGAACCAGCGCATCGAATTGGCGACCAGACCTCTCAACCGGCATCAGTATGGGAGTCGAAACCTCATCCCAGTCCCATGAACCATTCCAGTGATACTGATGATGAGCCTTTATTTGGCCCGTTTTAATGTCTAGAGCTATTACAGAGTTTGTATACAAGTTATCACCGGGACGCTGATCGCCGATCCAAGGTCCAGGATTTCCTGTACCAAAATAAGCAAGACCCAAGTCTGGATCATAGTGTCCTGGTATCCAAACTGCAGCTCCACCTGTTCTCCAAGATTCACCCGGCCAGGATTCATTGCCCGGCTCTCCCGGACCAGGCACCGTATAAGTGCGCCAAGCTTCGTTGCCGGATTCTGCATCCAGCGCTACGACAAAGCCCCTGATGCCCAATTCACCACCTGATGTTCCAACAAGGATTTTTCCATCAATCGCCAGCGGCGCCATCGTAATGTAATAGCCAAATGAGTTATCTTGAACCGTAGTGTCCCAGACCTTTTCACCAGTGGATGCATCAAGCGCAACAACTCTTGCATCTAGTGTTGCCATGTACACTTTGTCACCATAGAGAGCCACACCACGATTTGTTCTATGAAAAGCTATGTAATTTTCTGGAAGGTTGTGTTGATATCGCCAAAGCAAATCACCTGTTGCAGCCTCAATAGCATAAAGAAGGTTACCTGGCGTAGTAATAAACATGACACCATCATTCACGATTGGCGGAGATTCATGACCACCTAAAACTCCTGTCGAAAAACTCCAAACTGTCTCAAGATCACTTACATTGTCAGCATTAATCTGCTCCAATTTACTAAAACCCCAGCCATCAAGCGTTCCTCGATAAGACAGCCAATTATGATCTTCTGGATCAATCAACCTACTATCAGTGACAGAGTTATAGTTTTCTATTGTAGCCTGTGCGCCCAATTCTGAAGGCAACAGGCAAATTGCAAACATCGTTACTATAATTTTGTATCTCACACGCTGAAACATGTTACTTCCCCTTCTCTACTAAACTCCATTGAAGACTAAAATCAGTCATTAGTCTTATCGTAAAATTCATAAACAGCTTTTTACAACTTAAATGCGACTAGCCGCCCCGAGACTCCACTCCCGCTAACAGCAACAACCAAATACTGTTCTCCACCAACCATATAGGTCATAGGTGATCCTGTCTGAGGAGCAGGCAGTGTAACTGCACCGACCTCAGTACCATCATCCTTATCATAAGCTCGAAGCATGGCGCGCCTATTTCCACTGTTATCAGACGTCAACTCTGATTCGCCCGCAATGACGAGAGTCTTGGTGACTAGAGTACCAACAGATGCTCCTTGGCCCGTTCTTGGTATATCTAATTCAGCCAGGGCTGGATGATTTGCTATCCGATCTGGAGTTTGACCGTGCGGAACTTGCCACGCAATTTCACCTCGACGTAGATTGATAGCTGTTAATCGTCCATAAGGCGGTTTTAAAAGTGGCAACCTGTCCACCAACAAATTGCGAGGAGGCGTCCCTCGGCTTGAAGTAGGACGTGAGCCCTGTGACGCATTAAACTCTGTCCGCCCTCCTCCAGCGGAGGATCCAGCACCACCCGAAGTTCTTGGGCCAGAAACCGCACTTCCTTGAATATAGGCCATGTCGGATTGGCCTGGATAGGGTGGCACTACGGCTAGACTTGTTACAGAGCTATTCGATACCACGAAAACTGTATTAGTTTCGGGATCATAAGAACCACCTGGCCAGTTTGTCCCGCCACCAGTCGCTGGCGCCATCAAAGTGCCAAGTGGCCCATCAATATTGCTAACCACGGGTGGCGTAAAAATTGGCCCCATTTTGTGCCAGTCTGCCACCTCCTTAGCCTTTTCTCGAAGCTCTGGGGTGAAATCAATAAGATCACTTTCAGTTACACCTTGTCTGTCGTATGCAGGCGGCTTTGTGGGAAAAGGTTGAGTAGGTGAATACCACTCACCCGGCACATCTCCGATCTCCACCCCTCTTTCCTCGATCGGCCATATGGGTTCTCCTGTAATGCGATCAAAAACATACAAAAAAGCCTGCTTGGTTGGTTGCGCCACTATTTTTCGGAGCTGACCGTCGATAACCACATCCGCCAAAATTGGCGCACAAGGAATGTCATGATCCCATATGCCATGATGCACTAACTGGAAATGCCATTTCCTTTCTCCCGTATTGAGATCTACTGCAACCAAAGATTCAGAAAATAAATTATCGCCGGGGCGATATGCGCCATAGTAATCACCAGTTGCAGCCTCAACCGGCAGGTAGACCGTTTCCAAATCCAAATCCACAGAAATTTGTGCCCAGACACCGGTGTTGCCTGTGTAGATAGATGATTCATTCAACCAGGATTCATTTCCATACTCGCCAGGCTCAGGAATCGTGTGAAATATCCAAAGCCTTTCGCCCGTTAGAACGTTAAACCCTCTCACATAACCTTTTACGTTTTCCCGACTTCTTGGGTTACCGCCTGTCCTATGAGCTGCTCCGACTATGACTACGTCTTTGGCGACAATTGGGGTTGAATGAAGTCCTATCTCTCCGGTTATTAGATCAATTTGCTGATCTGCATCTTGCTTCAAGTCAACAATTCCATCGCTGCCAAAAGACGTGACTCTTGCACCAGTCCTAGCGTCCAACGCAATCATCCTATAACCGGGGGTTACATAAATTATCCTCTCATCACTCCCATCTTCGCTCTTCCAATAGGCTAAACCTCGACCAGAGAGTTGCCTTGGTGCATTTTCACCCCTCTCACCCTCATTCAAACTATGCATCCAGAGGATTTCACCTGTTTGAGCGTCCAGGGAAACAACGGCCCGTCTTGAACCTGCTGTCGTAAATATTCTACCGTTGAGCATGAGAGGCGTTGATTGATACCTGTATTCTGGGCTTGGGCCGAAATTTGCGGCATCAAACGTCCAGGCGACGTCCAGCTCTGAAAAGTTAAGAGAATTTATTTGATCTAGACCAGAGTACCGAGTATGTCCTAAGTCACCTCCGTAAGTTGGCCATTGTCCCTCTGGCGCACCATGCTGAGCAACTGCGGGTGCTGAGACTAAAAACGTGAGGATCAAAGTCCAGAAACTAATCTTTATCATAGATATTCCAACATTAAATTCACAGGCACTAGAGCCAATTTTAAACCCACTCGGAAGAAGTCTAGCACAATATAAAGTCTTTAAGATCTAATCTTTCTGCCACCTGACAGAGACATCCCCTTGAATTTGAAGTACTATCAGGAAAAAGTTGTCTTGGATGTGTGGCGAACCAAGGGCTGACTCGGGATGAAAATAAAATCAAAGTTCAATCTACTAATTCTGTCGATTTCGATATTTGCTTGCTCTCAGAATCATGCTCAACAGATAGACCTATCAAATCAGACTTGGTCCTCTGAGGTAATTCGGAAAGAGGGGCAGGCAATCATTCCTCTGTTTGACGGCTGGTATCCGAATGATGATGGGACTAAAACTATTTGTTTTGGTTATTTCAACATGAACACTGATCAATCCTTTGATATACCTGTTGGAAGCGATAATTACCTGGAAACTGACTACCCAGGCTTAGATCTGAATAACGCGAACATTCCGACACACTTCGACCCACTTCCACCTGCCTATCGGCATGTGTTCTGTGCATTTTCTGTGATTGTTCCCGCAGGGTTTAATACAAATCACCGAGTTACCTGGCATATTTCCAGCAACAGATTCGAGCTAAGCACGCCAGGTAAAGTTATACCTCCTTACGTGCTTGATGAGCCTGAATCTGGGGGTAGAGGTGACCTAGCGCCTCTTGTTAAACTTACACCAGGCTCACAAGGAGTAAGAGGACGCTCCGGAGTTCACAGTGATCCCATACACGCTTCGGTGGGAGACTTAGTTTCATTAAAGGCCTGGATAGTTCACCCAGACGAGAAGGTATGGGTTGGCTGGTCGCACCACAGTGGAAATGGACAGGTTACATTTGATAGTAAAGAGTACGAATTACTGACAAGAAATGAAGAAACCATGGTTCAGGCAAAATTCGATCAACCCGGCGAATATATCGTCCGCATGCAAACGATAGATGATATAGCTGCGTTCGAATTTTACTGCTGCCATACAAACGCTTATTTTCATATCAACGTGAGCAACTAAATGGAGCCGCGCATGAATAGATTGCAAAAGATAGTTCAAATTAGCTTATACATATTAACTCTAGGGGGTTTTTGGACCCAGTCCTCAGCTCAAGAAAACCCAACCTACTCAAAGGACATTGCACCAATACTTCAAGATAAGTGCGCCTCCTGCCATAACCCTGAAGGGATCGGCCCTATGCCGTTGCAAAGCTATGAGCAAGTCAAACCCTTCGCCGCGTTGATCCATGATAGAACGAGCAAAAGAATTATGCCTCCATGGCATATCGATACCGGCATAGGTATTCAGAGTTTCAAGAATGACGCATCCCTGAACGATGAGCAGATTGATTTAATTGAACGTTGGTTCCTCGCGGGATCGCCCGAAGGTAACCCCGAAGATCTCCCTGCCCCAGTTGACTTTCCTAGCGGAGCCGAATGGCAACTCGGCGATCAACTCGGTCCACCCGATCTGGTAATTAAATCTTCACCTTATGATGTAATCGCAAACGGACAAGATCAGTGGTGGACCCCGAGCGTGCCTTTTGAAGGTCTAGATAGTGAACGTTTTTTGAAAGCAGCAGAGTTCAAACCTTCCTATCCTTTGGGCAAGAAAGTAGTTCATCATGGCCACGCAGTGCTTGTGCCTGAGGGTGGCGGACGCTCCGTTGCACTTGCTCGCTATGGTGTTGGAAAATCCTGGGAAATGTTTCCAGAAGGCACAGGAATGCGCGTGCCAGCTAATGGGAATATTGCGTGGAATCTCCATTACTTTCCTGTAGGCGCAGAAGGTCCTGGAGATGTTGTGGAAGTAGGCTTGTGGTTTTACCCCGAGGGACAAACTCCCGAAAAGGAAACAGTTGGTGAGGCTATGTTCAGGGTGGATGGCCTCAAGGGGATGGCTAGAGGTCAAGATATAGTGATTCCTCCTCATGGCTACCAAGTGCTCCAAGGTACCCACCGTTTAGATGCACCTGCGGTCATCCACAGTTATCGACCCCACTTGCACATGCGAGGCAAGGTGATGACCATGGAGGCGATTTACCCAGATGGCAGGAAAGAGGTACTCAGTCAAGTTAATAACTATGATCACAATTGGCAGATTGCATACATTTATGAGGATGACGTAAAACCATTACTGCCAACGGGTACTATCCTCCAGTTTACGTCCGTATTTGATAATACAGCCAATAATCCTATCAATCCTGATCCAGAGCAGTGGGTAGTTTTTGGACGGCGTGGAGTAGACGAAATGAGTCATGCTTGGGTAGGCATCACCTATGTTAATGAAGAGCAGTTCGCCCAGTCAGTTGCAGAAAGACGCGCTCAGCAAGAAACCTTGCGTCTCGATTAGCCTGAGGAAATAAGAGGCACTGCTATGAGTTCTCGATTGCTGCTTTTGCTGTCCTTGGTTGCGATATCGCCATCATTACATAGTCAGCAATTACAGCAGGCAACGCACACGCAAGTTCAGGCGGAAACTGGGCAACAGGTTTACGCCGAGTATTGCGCTGTGTGCCATCTTACTGATCTTTCTGGGTCATTTGAGGCCCCAGCCCTCAACGATGTTAACTTCAAAAATAATTGGACTAACCGCAGTGTGTCCGAACTCGCTGCTCTACTGCAGAGGACGATGCCACCCCAATCTCCAGGGTCTCTAGCTGAGGACCAGTATGCTTCGCTGATCGCGTATATACTCAATGAAAATGGAAAACTAGCAAGTCAAACCGATCTGTTTCTCACGGCAAGTGACGTCGTTTTTTTGGGAGACGCGCCATTAAGTTCCTCTCAGGAAGGACCTCGTTTCCCATTACCCGGTCAACCTGGTAATACCCCCACACCCGGGACGCGGGACTCGGTTCCAGAAATTGCAACCATTTACCGAAGCGAGCGCGCAGTGACTCGCTCTTTCGTTCCTATTTCCTCCTTTCAAAACGTAACCACAGAGGATCTTAAAAATCCTCAACCCAAAGATTGGACTTATTGGCGGCGCGGTCCAAAAAGTCAGGGTTACAGCCCTCTCAATTCCATTAATAAGGATAATGTGTCCGATCTAAGCCTTGCCTGGGTTTGGGGCATGGAACCCGGCAGGAGCCAACCCGCACCTCTTGTCAGAAACGGAATAATTTACATCCCTAACTTCGGCAATATCATTCAGGCTATTGACGGCAAAGAGGGATCGCTACTTTGGGAATATGAGAGGCAGTTCCCGGAGGGAAGCCGACAAGGTGGACAACTCAGAACTATTGCCATGTGGGAAGACATGATCTACGTGGCGACAACTGACGCACACCTAGTGGCATTGGATGCCCGCACCGGCGAAGTGCGGTGGGATGTTGAGATTGCAGATGAAACCCTTGGCTATTCAAACACGAGTGGGCCCATTGTGGCCGACGGAAAGGTGATAAACGGGATTAACGGTTGCACCCGATTTTTTGAGGAAAGTTGCTTTATAACTGGTCACGACGGCAAAACAGGAGAAGAGCTGTGGCGCACTTATACAATCGCGCAACCAGGCGAATTCGGAGACGACACTTGGGGTGGCTTACCACTGGAATTCCGGGGCGGTGGAGATGCGTGGATAACTGGTAGTTGGGACCCCGAGCTAGGTTTAGTATTTTTTGGAGTAGCTCAGGCAAAGCCCTGGATGGCCGCAAGCAGAGGTTTGACTACAGAAGACGAAACGCTCTACACAAATTCGACTCTTGCGATAGATCCAAATGACGGCGAGATTGTTTGGCACCGACAGCATGTTCCGGGCGAGTCTTTAGATATGGACGAGGCTTTTGAGCAAGTGCTTGTAGATTTATTCGACGAACCCTACCTTCTAACAATTGGAAAAAGCGGTATCCTTTGGAAACTTGATCGTCGAACAGGAGAGTTCCAAGGGTTGGCTCAAACTGTGTTTCAAAATGTTTTTTCAGAGGTAAACTTAGAAACAGGTGAGGTAAGGTACCGGGATGACATTCGAAATATGCAGATCGGGGACTGGTTGTCAGTTTGCCCCTCCACTGCCGGTGGCCATAATTGGCAGTCCAGCACTTATCACCCTGGTTCTCGGCAACTCGTAATACCATTAAGCCAGTCGTGTATGGAAATGTCACCACGAGAGGTAACGTTTGAAGTAGGCAGTGGTGGCACGATGGCCGACCGTCGCTGGTTCCCTATGCCTGGAACCAATGCTGAATTCGGCAAGTTAGCGGCATACGAAGTAGACTCCTTGGATGAGAAGTGGAGTATTTCTCAGCGAGCACCGTTTCTTACCGCTGCACTTTCAACGGGGGGCGGTTTGGTTTTTATCGGCGATTACGATAGATACGTGCACGCCTATGATATAGATACTGGCGAAGAGTTATGGCGTTCACGACTGGGCACTTCAGTAGAGGGTTTCCCCGTGACCTTTGCAATAGATGGTGAGCAATACGTCGCATTTACCTCTGGCCGAGAAGGTGGAAGTCCATGGCGAATTGGAAGCTTTCTGGCTCCCGAAATGGTAAGTCCCGACGGTCACAATGCTCTTTATGTTTTTAAATTAAACTAGAAATACTCGCTAATATTTTAATTCCCAGTTTTCATAATTCTATAAACTATTCGAACAGACAAACTGCTCACAACCAATACCAGCAAGGATATGAGTTCTCAGCAAGAGTTTCACACAAATAAGTCGCTCCAAAATAATAGAACAATTCTATCCGTCAGTGATCTAAATCAATTGGCTCGGTCTCTCCTTGAACAGAACTTTTCTAAAGTTGTGGTAGAAGGGGAAATTTCTAACTTTGCAATGCCGAGCTCGGGTCATTGGTATCTCACTCTCAAAGATAGCAAGGCACAAATTCGCTGCGCTATGTTTTCGAGCAGAAATCGCTCCGTTCGATTCCAACCAAAAAATGGATTGGCCATAACCGCTTACGGAAAATTAAGTATTTATGGGAGCAGAGGCGACTATCAACTGATTATCGATAACATGGAAGAAGCTGGTGAAGGAGCACTGAGAAGGGCTTTTGATGAGCTGAAAAATAAATTACTTGCCGAAGGATTATTTTCAGAAGAACTCAAAAAGGCAGTGTTTTCTAATTATCGCCATATCGGTGTCATCACCTCAAAAACTGGGGCCGCACTTCAAGATATTCTTAGCGTATTTGCTAGGCGCTCCCCTAGCACTAAAATAACCCTCCTACCCGTATCCGTCCAAGGAGCAGAAGCACCATCCGAAATTGTGCGCGCAATTGAACTTGCGAATAAATTAAGCTCAAAACTGGGACTTGAATCTCTAATCGTTGCTCGGGGAGGAGGCTCATTGGAGGACCTCCAAGCTTTCAATGAAGAAAGCGTTGCTAGGGCAATTTCGAATAGTGAGTTACCAATTACGAGTGCGGTCGGTCATGAGATTGATTATACGATAGCCGATTTTGTTGCAGATCTTAGGGCCCCTACCCCTTCCGCTGCAGCTGAAGTCCTAAGTACAGACCAAGACGACTATTATGAATATCTACATAACATTATAGCCAGTCTAAATAATCGAATTGAAGATAGGATCGATTTTGTTAAACAACGGATAGACATGCTAACAAGCAGACTTAAAAGTCCAGGCAAAAAACTGCAAGAGCATGCACAAGACCTGGATAGGCTGGAGAGTCAAATTCTTCTTTTAATTAAAAACCAAATCAATAAGAAACAAAGTGAGATTAATTTCTTTAAACAATCTATTCTAGGCAAATCTCCCCAAAACAAAATCAATTGGGACCTATCAAAGTTGGAAACGAGCAGAAAGATCCTTATAAAATCTTTAAATAATTACCTTGATAGGAATAAATCTGCACTAGCATCTTTGAGCCGCAGCTTGGAAGGAGTCAGTCCTCTGAGTACGTTAGACAGAGGGTATAGCATTACTTACGGACCTAAATTGTCTCCGATCAAATCAACAGATAGTGTCAAGGTTGGGGATAAAATTAGATCACATCTTCATAAAGGAAGTATTGAATCAATTGTATCGAAGATCGAGAATTTATAGGATTAAATCAGTTATGAAATACACTACGCATTCTATTTATTTGGTTCTAATGCTCCTCTTTGTATCAAGAGGGTATTCGAATGTCGCTATTTCATCGATACCCCAATCATCCATGGTTCCGGGAGGAATAGCCGTAATACCCACACCTATGAGGGCCGTCAATGGTAGCTACCGGGAAGAAAGAATCATGCTGGCTGATTTTGAGGGCAAACAATTTGCAATCATAGGAATCCCGTTAAGTGTAGGACCTGGAACTCAAAATTTTACATTGACTACGACTGATGGAAGTGAGCAGTTGCTCGCGTTTCAGGTGCAAGATAAATCCTATACCGAACAACACTTAACCATAACTAATAATAGACAAGTAAATCCTAATACAGAAGATATGCAAAGAATATCTCGCGAACGAGCTGAAATGGACACAGCGTTTTCTACTTGGACTGACAATTTGGAACCTGTTTTTAAAATGGAACCACCAGTTGAGGGAGTCAGAAGCAGTTCTTTTGGCTTGAGAAGGTTTTTTAATGGGCAGGCTCGGAGTCCTCATTCAGGCATGGATATCGCTGCCGATGAAGGTACACCGATATATGCACCAGCGCCTGGTATTATTCGCGCGACCGGCAACTATTTCTTCAATGGCAACACGATAATTTTGGATCATGGACATGGTCTAATTTCGCTATACTGTCATATGAACACAATAGACGTAGAGGTTGGCTCGATCGTAAAAACAGGAGAACAAATTGGGAAAGTTGGACAAACTGGACGAGTCACGGGTCCTCATCTTCATTGGAGTATCAACCTAAACAATACTCGAGTTGATCCGGCACTATTTCTAACTAATTAACTCTAGCAGTGTTTCAGAGAATAATCTCAGAGATCTATTTGGAAAATCTTAATTCAAGTTTGAAAAATTAATACTCTGTATAGTAGGATTTTGGAATTAGATATTTTTTGAAGGTCAACATGAATAAACGAGAACAGCAGAGAATAATCAAAGAAGAGAAACAACGAGCGGCACGTCAGCGAGAAAAAATTAGTGCAACAGTTAGGAAAACTGTTTTTTTTGTTGTCATCCCATTGCTTGTTGTTTTTGCAGCCTATGTTTTGCTTAACCAAGGAACGACCTACTCAACAACCGAGATTGCAGAAAATGATCATGTAAGGGAGCCAGGTGCTAAGCCCGTTAGCATCGTCGTCTACGCCGACTTTCAGTGTCCGGCGTGCGCGACTGAAAATCAGACAATATTGCAAGCCTGGCCCTCTATAAGAGATTCTGCTCAATTGGTCTTTCGCCATTTCCCGGTAACAAACACTCATCGTCATGCTTGGACCGCCTCACTGTATGCAGAAGCCGCAGGAAAGCAGAATCGATTCTGGGAAATGCATGACTATCTCTTTGCTACCCAACCTGACTGGTCAAACTTGTCTGAAGTTGAAAACGAATTCGACGCTTACGCTCTTGAACTCAATTTAGACATAGAGCAACTTCACCTCGACATCGCATCTGAAGAAGTCGTAATGAAAGTTAGAAACGATTTGAGAGGCGGAACAGCATCAGGGGTACGAGGAACTCCAGCTGTATTCGTTAATGGTCGCCAGCTAAATAATCCAAGTCGAGCTAGAATTATCGATGCTGTAAACGATGAAGTTAACTCTGGATGAATTAACAATTTCCCATGTTCATGGCTAGTCGACAAAATTTCTGAAAAAGAATAATGCTATTGGGCGTATTAGAAGCTTGATCGTAGAGCTTAGTAGGATCAAGCCCTTCTTCTCTGATTGCGACTGCACGCTCGTGTATATATTCTCGTATAATTTTCTTTGAAAATTCTGGGTGAAATTGGATTCCCCAAGTTTTTTCGCCTAACCTGAATGCTTGAAGTATATTTGAACTACTCACAGCTAATTTGACTGCGTCGGGAGGCAGCCGAACTACCGATTGTTGATGAGAAACGTTAACATCAAATGCATCTGGCAATCCTCCAAACAACAAATCATCTTTAGCTGACTCTGTAAGTTCGATAGGTATTGTCCCTATTTTTCGTCCCTCTGCATTAAAGTCAACTTTGCCTCCAAAAGCCCACGCTAGCAGTTGATGACCGTAACAAACCCCCAAAATTGGTGTACCACTTTTATGCGCCCTCTTAACATACTCAGCGCCGGTAAAATTCCAAGTCTCTTTATCAGTGACATACGCGGGTGAGCCAGTAATGACTATCCCAGCCACTTGCCTTAAATCTACTAAAGATTCCTCCAAATGAAGAGACCTAACCATAAAATTGGTTTTACATAGTCCAGAATAATCAGTAAACCAATGTTCAAAGTCCTTCCCTGTATCAAGTAAACTTTTAATGGTGTTACCGGTTTTTAGGATAAGTATTTTTCGCTCTGAAATCATGTTTAGTAAATCTATGAGATCTACTCAGGATCTGGGTATTTGCTTTGACAATAATTAAATGTCTCATCGTCAATGTTTCCACCTGACAATATAACAGCAACAGTCTTACCTGAAATGTTAATACTTTTATCGAGCAGCGCAGCCAAGCCAACTGCTCCACCAGGCTCAATCACCTGCTTTAAATGCCTAAAAGCGAAAGCAACCGCAAATGCGACTGAATCCTCAGAAACAACCAAAAAATCATCCACTGTTTTCTGATTCACCGACCAAGTCAGCTCACCCGGAGTCGTCGCCATTAAGGCATCACACATCGTTGGTGTATTACCCGGGATTTTTATTCGTCGACTCGCAAGCTTTGAACGGGCATGATCATCGTATTGCTCTTGCTCAACACCATAAATAATAACAGAAGGTAAACAACCTTTGATTGCAGTCGAGGTGCCCGCTAGCAAACCACCACCACCGCAGGGTGAAAGAAAAATATCTAAATTTTCGTTTCTAAAAATATTATTGATTAACATGGTTAAGTTTTAATGTTTTTGTTGCCTTTATAAACTCTCTAAAAAGAGGATGTGCTTTATTTATGCGGCTTTTCAATTCTGGATGGTATTGGGTTGCTACATACCATGAATTCCCAGGAATTTCAATAGCCTCAACAACTTTTAAATCAGGATTGACAC
>Ga0208624_1001048_pt1 | contig 13522 bp, 8 predicted proteins | sample Knorr_S23_td_DCM_FD_185607 | JGI IMG/M metagenome (GOLD analysis project Ga0208624, IMG submission 185607) | Marine microbial communities from Southern Atlantic Ocean transect - Knorr_S23_td_DCM_ad_71m_LV_A (SPAdes) (version 2) | ecosystem: Environmental > Aquatic > Marine > Oceanic | place...
ATCGACCGCACATTGCCATCGCCAAACCCGACCAGAATCCCACCAACCTCCTTTTTATTCGCCTCCTTTTTGGCTTCCGCCAGCCCGCCGTTGTGGTTGAACGGCCCAGCCGATTGGAATATCAACACCGTGTCCGGCCCAATATCTTCCGCCTTCCAGCCTTTCAAGTTTTCATTGAGCGCGTAGCTACTGCCTTGAGCACCGGGTTCCACGAAGACCCCCTTCACACCCACTTCCGGTAAAATGGCATCTCCCCAATTGGCCAAGCCCGGTATCTCCCCATGATCTTCCAGGTACAACTTTAAGCCCAACGTCAATTCCCGAAGTTGCTTCCGCGATGCAGTCGGAAAGCGGGCTTGCGATGTGCTTTCTTCAATTTCCTGACCGCCCAACATGGCCGAAGCCATCATGGTCACCGGGATCAACGCGGATTGTTTCACCGCCGCCGAATAGCCCTGACCGGAGGCGCGGCCATCAAACATTAATCCCTCCGCATCCAACTTCAACACCGCCAAATGACCCGACGCGCCCTCTTCATTAAGCAATTCATCAGTCAGGGATTTAAAAAAACTCAATCCTTCTTCAGGCATTTCCGATTGTTGCAACAAGACCGGCACCAGTTGTTTCAAACCCACGGCCATCTCCGCTGCGCGCGGACTCACAAATTGTAACTGCTGCCCCTTCAATTCCATCCCGGTGGACAAGCGCTGAAAGGCCGCTGTGCCAGCCAAGCCGGGTTGTGTTCCTTGGTGCACTGCCAATACTTCCTTGGCCAAGGTAAGATCCGAGACCAACACAAAATGATCGCCGACTTGAAACACCGACGGTGCCAGTTTCATTTTGATCGGCAATTCCTCTGGCGGGTTCAAGGTATAAACTACGGTATCCGCCACCGTGCTATGAGTCAGCATGCCTTCGGGCGATTCCGTCGCCAGAGGCAGCAGCAGATTTTTTAGCTGAATTCCTTCGGAGGCCTTCACCACCAGCACTATCCCCGGTCGCGGCAAATCCATGGATTGACTGCCCTGCTTGAACGGCAGTGGACGTTGCTGGTCGAGGGTCAGATACAACCCCAGCTCACCGCCGTACTGCGCTAATACAGCATCCACCGGCGAAGTGCTAACAACCTCGGCAGGCATCTTTTTATCAGTGGGCTTGATGGCTTCGGCATTGTTGTACTTCACCATTTGCGGTGCCTTGAAGGCCGCAACACGGTTTTCCGTATAAACAAGTGGTCCCTCAAATGATTCTTCAGCCGGCACAGCCTCCGTTGCAAACGGACTGTCATCTCCCGGGGCATCCCTAAAGGCATCAGGATCCTCTGGGGCATCGGGCTCCACTGGCTCCTCCGGCTCTGGAAACGCCTCCATCTCAGATTCGTACCCCCCCATTTCTTCTCCTCCTCCAAACTCTCGGAAATTGAGTTCGCGTGTCACCAACTGGTTGGCTTTGGCCTGTTCCACTGTCTCAGTGCAGAGGGTCAGATATTCCATCGGCTTCCCATTTTCATGCGTATCCGCAAAGGAGAAAATCTTTCCTTCCACTTTCCAACGGCCTTCCAACACAAATGGCATGCGCTTTCCATCCTCATTCTCCCCGTATAACCAATAAACATAAGTCCCGTCAGATCGACGCAAGATTTCGTAATTCTCCGAATTCTCGGGGTTATTATCGTTCCCACTCCAGCGACCTACGAATGCCTGTGCCTCCGGGGTCAGCGGCGCGTCGAAATGTGCCTTAAGGATATCATTTTGATTATACAAACCCAACGGCCCCAACAAGTCCCTCAATGCCTTGTCCGGCATGCCCGATTTGATCAAGGCCAGCTTGATCCAGTCAATCGCCACGCCGACGTTGGCTCGAGTGTAGTGCGCCATCACGGTTGAGGCTGGGGCAAATTTCATTGCGGTGACCACCGTTTCCTCCGGCCCATCCAACACCTCAAACAACATGCCCGGCGTTTTTTCCTGATCGCGGTGCAGGTAAATCCGGTTGCGAAATAAATCTTCCTCCAGTGCCAGACTGCTCATGCCCAACCCCTTGATCTCGCCCAGACCACCTTCCTGGATCAGCGACCGCCCCATCCTTGCCATCGCCCGCGCCGCCATGAAATCTTCATCAACATACCCATTATCCGCTTCATCAATCGCAATGAGTTTGCTGACCTGATTCTCGATCAACCCAATCCCCTTATCCAGCTCTGCCGTGGCTTGAGCAGCATTCCAATACATAAACAAATCTCCACCCGCATCGAGCTTGGCCGTGACCGCCGTAAAATCATTCGGGGTGGCTGAAGCCTGCTCCCCCACCGGCCGAGGCACGGGGGCTGCCGACTGTTCGGGAGTCATCGGAGACGGTGTACCGGTCGAAGGTGCCGGGGAGGATTTCTTGCCACAACCGGCCAACAGCACGGCGCAGCCCAAGGAGAAGAGAAGCTGGAATTTCATTCGCAGGATGCCGTCATCCTACTCACGATAGTTAATATTGGATACTATAATCTTTGTGAAAGTTTATAGTAGGCACCATCGGTCTCTTCCGCTAAAGTTAATCGTCGCATGAAACTATCCTTCCGCCCTTTTAACAGCCGAGCCTTCACCGCCATCGAACTGGCCGTCGTGGTCGCCGGCCTCTCCCTGCCCGCCATGCTACTCCCTGCCCTAGGTAAAGCCAAAGCCAAGGCCAACCGGATCAAATGCACGAACAATCTTAGATCCGTGTACACGGGCCATGTGTCTTTTGCTTCGGATAACAACCAACACCTGCCTTGGCATCTGACACCCACTCAATTGAAAAATCATCGATTTGCCGATCGTTCCCAGACTCTCAATATTGAGCGCATTTGGACAAGCCCGGCTATGAAAAGTGAACTTCAAACGCCAAAGATTTTGGTTTCCCCTTGTGATCCACAAGCCACGGTCACCAATGAAAGAATTCAGGAAAACTGGCGATCCTATAGCCCCCAAGGGCCTAAATTGCCCCGCCAAGGTCTCAGCTACGCCCTGCATTTGGGAGCCGATATTCTGCGTCCGGAAACTATCCTCGCTCTCACGCGGAATATCGATGGCGATGACGCGTTGCCGTATGATGTCGAATCGTATGACGGTGAGGACAAAAAGATCAAAGTCCCCTTCGGACGCAGCCTTCGCGCCGGCAGTTCCAACACGGCGTTCATCGGGGCCGATCAATCCTCAAACAGCCGCGTAATGGCCGGCTTGAATCAAAGCCAAGGTCACATCGTATTTTGTGACGGCAGCGCCAGACAGGCAACCGATGCGTCTCTGCGAAATGGTTTGGTTCGACACCAACGATCCCGCGGCGGCCTTACTAAAGGTGATTCCTACGAAGGCATTACCCGCCCCCGCCAATAATTAGCGCTCCACCTTAGCTGATTTTCTTAGCAACACCCCACACTTCATCAACGCCAACAGCGGATAGGCTGTACCGCTGTAAGTGATATAATGAGCCTTGTCGGTGTTCAGTGAACGGGTCCACCAGCGGCCGCTTTCGCGTTGGTTGGCGAGCAGCCATTGGATGCCTTTTTGCAGGCGAGGATCGTTGACCGGCACGCCGGCTTCGCGTAGCACCAAAACGGCCAAACCGGTCATGTGACCATCGCTGGGCGGGTTTTTGAATTCCGGTTCAGCCCGTAGTTTGGCAGCGCGATTACCCCGCCCCCATTTCTCAGGTGCGGAAAAGGTGCGAAGCGACCAGCCACCGTCCTTACGTTGATGTTGACATAATAACTCAACCAACTCAGACCGCCTTTGGGCAGACAATAAATCTTTCATGCGCGTGGAAGCCCAAAGCAACACCACGCTGCCATAGTCATTGGGTGGAGCGGTTTCGCGCAGGTATTTTTGTAAGGTAGCCACGCTCGCTTTGGTTTCTTCATCCTTCAAGCCGGCCAGCCATCCCGGGGCAGTGGCCACTGCCATGGCTGCCACAGTCGCTTCCTGAAAAGCACTGGATTCCAGAGGCGGCCAGCAGTCTAATGAACCCCAAGTTCCAGATTTTTGCTGGATACCAAACATTAATTTAAGCGCAGCTTTTGTTTCTGCTGAGAGTTTTTTGGTCACATGCAGATCCCATTCAGCCAAACCGGCAGCGATATAAATCACTTGAGCAGGCTTGGTACCCTTATTCAAATCAGCAACTTTCTGTTTCCTTAATTCCGTAAGCTCACCAGTGAGCAACTCATGAATCTCTTGTGAGGGGTTACCAAGGATCGGAGTCAATTCAGGGCGAATCTGCATGTATGTACCGGTGGTGTGGCAAGTGACACATCCCCGTTTACGTGTCCATGCGGCTGCACCCTGTTCGAGATATTGATCTGCCTTTTCCAGCGAGAACTGTTTGAGCACCGTTTCTTGCGCACTGGCCGCCGGCACTACAATTCCACCTGATTGATACTGGGGTGAAGCCGCAAAGAGCACTGGGACCACAAAAAGGAATAGGATTTTTTTCATACAAAAATTTCGTGAGCTACATGGCCGAAAACATCCGTTAGGCGAAAATCACGACCGCTATTGCGGTAAGTTAGTTTTTCGTGATCGATCCCGAGTAAGTGCAACAGTGTGGCGTGTACATCATGGATGTGCATTTTGTCGCGCTCGGCATAGAAGCCGTAGTCGTCGGTGGCGCCATGCGCGAAACCACCTTTCACCCCGGCGCCGGCCATCCACATTGTGAAGCCCCACGGGTTATGGTCACGGCCGTCCATACCCGATCCCTGAACGGTGGGCGTGCGACCGAATTCGCCACTCCACAACACCAGCGTGTCTTCGAGCAAACCGCGCGCCTTGAGATCGTGCAGCAGCCCGGCGATGGGTTTGTCGACTTCGGAGGCTTTTTCGGTGTGGCCTTTTTTAAGGTTGCCGTGTTGATCCCACTGGACCTTGCTGTCGCTGTGTGACACCTGCACAAAGCGCACGCCGCGTTCGGCAAAGCGCCGGGCCATCAGGCATTGCCGGCCGAAATCCTCCGTCACGGGATTATCCAGCCCGTACAGATTGCGCGTGGCCTCGGTCTCGCCGCGGATATCCTGAATCTCCGGCATGGAGGTCTGCATGCGGAAGGCCAGCTCATAGGAATTGATGCGGCTTTCGAGCACGGGATCGGGCGTGTCGGCAAGATGACCCTCGTTGAGTTGCTTGAGAAAATCCAACTGCGCACGCTGCTGGCCGGGTGTCCACTTTGGATTGCGGATGTGATGCACCTTGGCGTCCTTGGCCTTGAGGCTGGCGTTGCCGATGGGAGTGCCGCCGAAGTGCGCGGGCAGAAACGCGCTACCCCAATTGTTCAAGCCGCCGTGCGCGAGGGTCGGGCAAATGGTCACGTAGGACGGCAGATTTTCGTTTTCCGTACCAAGCCCGTAACCAACCCACGCGCCCATGCTCGGCCGCACAAAATTATCCGCACCGGTATGCAGCTTCAGCAACGCGCCGCCATGGGCGGGGTTTGTGCCGTGTGCGCCGTGGATAAAACAGATGTCATCCACATGCCGCGCCACGTGCGGGAACAGTTCACTGACCATGTGACCGCACTGGCCGTACGGCTTGAATTGCCAGGGCGAGGCCAACAGGTTGCCGGTCTTGGCGAAGGTTACCTTCGGCTTGTCAAAAGGCAGCGGCTTCCCGTGATCACGCTGGAGCAGTGGCTTGTACTCGAAGGTGTCCATGTGCGCCGGGCCGCCTTTCATGAACAGAAAAATGACGCGCTTGGCCCGCGGCCGGAAATGCGGACGCTTGGCCGCCAACGGATTCTCCGCCTGCAACAACGACGTCAACGCCAACGACCCAAAGCCGAGGGCGGATTGCTGCAACATGTCGCGGCGGGAGGTCATTTCAAATATAGGAATTCATTGGACGATACCAACGCCTGACTCAATGCCTGCCAGCTGGCGAGGCGGTCCTGGGCGAAATTGTTGATGAACACCACAGCGCGTTGCGTTTCCTTGACCGTGGGCGGGCGATTGAACACCTGCGCATAAAGCCGTTGCACGCGCTGCGCGTTGGTAAGATCCCCCTCCTTCAGTAACGCCTCGGCGATGGATTCGGTAGCGCGCAGGACGAGCGGGCTGTTCATCAGATATAACGCCTGTGGCGCGATCGTTGAATCGGCGCGATTGCCGTTGACTGTGCCGGGATCAGGAAAATCAAACAGCTCAAACAGATCGTACACGTGATTGCGGATCACCGGCAGGTACAGCGCACGGCGGTTGCTCTCATAGGTGGTGGCGTCCTCGGAGGTGTGATTGAAGACGAGCTTGTAGTTCTCAAAAGTCCACACAAAGCCGCCCACCTGTTTATCCAGCAACCCACCCAGCTCGAGCAGTGAATCGCGCAACGGCTCGGCCTCCAGCCGGCGCAACGGCGCGCGGGAAAGCAGGACGTTGTTCGCGTCCTGTTGCAACGCTGCGGGCGAAGCGGTGCTGCTCATCTGATATGTGGCGCTGGTGAGAATGAGCGTGTTGAGTTTTTTGACCGACCACCCGTTGTCCATGAACCACGCTGCCAACCAGTCGAGCAGGTCGGGATGCGACGGCCGCTCGCCGAGCAGGCCAAAGTTGTCCGTGGTGGCCACCAACCCGCGCCCGAAATGCCAGCGCCACACGCGGTTCACCATTACGCGCGCCGTGAGCGGATTCGTTTTATCGGCAATCCACTGGGCCAAAGCCAACCGACCGCTGTTTTCGTTGCCAAGCGGTTTGCCGTCGGACAATACCTGCGGAAACCGCCGCGGCTGCTTTAAGGACGCCGGCGTATTGTGGTCGCCGCGCACAAACACCGGCAACTCCGTGGCGTTGCCGTCAGTGACGCCCATGGCCGACACAAGCGGCGGCGGATTATCCTCCAGCTGCTTCAATGCCGCCCGCAGTTTGCCCAGCTCATCCTTCGTGGTCTTCGGATATTTCTCCTCCGGCTTGGCCGGCAGCTTGTCGATCTTCAGCGAAACCAACAACTGGGCGTTGGCCTTTTCCGTGAACGCCGTCACCACCTTTTTCTGCGCGTCAATCAACACGTCGTGCTTTTCGCGCAACCGCTTTTCGGCCGGCGTGGCAACCGAGTTCTCATGCCATTTGGCGATGGTCTTCAGGCTCTCCATCGTCTTGGTGCTCTTGAAAATGCCGGCGAGCGCGTAGTAATCAGCGGTGGGAATGGGGTCAAACTTGTGATCATGACACCGTGCACAGCCAAGCGTGAGCCCGAGCAGCGCCTTGCCGAGCGTATCGATCTGCTCGTCAATGATGTCCATCTCCATCTTTACCTTGTCCGGCTCGGCCAGCACCTTGGGCCCCAGCGAAAGGAATCCGGTGGCAATAAATAACTCGCGCCGGCGCGTATCCCCCTGGGAATCCTTCGCCTGTAAGTCGCCGGCAATTTGCTCAATGAGAAACTGATCATACGGCTTGTCGGCATTGAATGCGTTCACTACGTAATCGCGATACCGCCAGGCATTGGCGTGCGCGGCATTTTCGTCCAGCCCGTTGCTGTCCGCGTAGCGCACCACATCCAGCCAATGCCGCGCCCAGCGCTCGCCGTACTGCGGCGTGGCCATTAAATTTTCGATTTCAGATTTTAGATTTACGAATTTTGAATTTGCCTTCGGCGGAAGACCGGTGAGTGCGTAGTTGAGCCGCCGCTGCAAGTCTCTCGGCGCCGCGGCCGTCGCCGGCTGAAGCCCAGCCTTTTCGAGGCGAGCGAGGATGAAATGATCGATGCCGTTCTGCGGCCAATCCTTGGCCTTTACCGCCGGCAACGCCGCCCGTTGCACCGGCTGAAACGCCCAATGCTCCCGCCCCTTGGCGAGATCCATTTTCTCAGCGGCCCAAAGCCCGCTCGCGAGCCCCAGCACACCCAATGTTGCCAATAATCTCATGGCTTCAGTCAGCAAAGTTTGGACGCGCCGTTTTGTTTTTGCACGGCAAATATTTGATCATCAAAGGCTCACTCGAAAACGCCGATGCACGGGGGTTAAGCCAAAGCATCCAGATCGCCAGAAGTATCGAATTGCCATTCGGCCGACTTGGAAAGCACGGTAAGATTCTCATGCGCAGCAGCTTCTCCAGCGAATGCTTCGGAGAGTTCGAGCGTGGCCAGATCCAGCGTATTGCGAATACGCATCACTCGCGCCAGGGCCGGATCACTCAGGGCCAAGGTATCCAACAACCCGGCGATGGCTGCCCGATCATTTGGAAAATGCATTGGTAGCTTAGCGTTATGAAGCGTGAGCGCAGTGCGCACATTCACGAATGTGCTCTCGGCATCCATCGCTTCAGCCAACCGTGCATGAACCGCATCGGCCAAACCCACGCCAATGGCGTTGCCATGCGTTTCCGGCGTCAACCCTCGCAAATAAATGCGGCGGATAAACGGCGTCACTTCAAGTACGTTTTGCAGCAGCGTGCTGTAATGATGTGCGTGACGACCGATGACGTTCGGATCCATGCCGACGCCGCTGATGTTTTTACCGATGTGATCGACCACCAGTAGATCAGCCTTATCAAACGGCAACTTGGGCAATAACGCCGCAGCTTCGGCTAGAAGCTCGGCCTCGCGGGATTCAATGTCCTCCGGTCGCACGGCCTCAATGCGGGCGGTGTCGTGGTATTGATGCTCCACCAAGGCTAGCCCAAATAGGATCGGTGCCTCGCGCAACACCACCTTTCCAAGTAAGCGTAATGTATCCTCATAGCCGCGATGCACAGCCGTGCGATGAAAACTGGCTGCGCCATCGTGTTTGCCCATACCCACTACCATCATCTTGATCAAGCCGCTACCCACCGTGCGGCTGAAATAATCGGTGTGGGGTTTTACGCGGTTCAACACCACAATGCCATCGGCCGCGAGCGCGGTCGTACTGGTGAAAGCCGGTACCCCATCGACCGTGCGCCCCACCTCGCGTGTGGTCATAGCCGCCTCAATGGGCACCTTCATCGTTTCCTCAGTGATGCCGTAATCGGCCAGAATCCGCTTTTGCCCCTCGGGCGTGGCGCCGCCATGGCTGCCCATGGCCGGCAAGATAAAGGGCTGCACGCCGGCCGCCTTTAACGCATCGAGTACGGTCCGGACAATTTCCCGTAAATTTGCAATCCCACGACTACCCACGGTGACCGCCACGCGCGCGTTAGGTTTGAGCAGGTCCTGCACCGAGGCGATTTGGGCCGCAACGGTCGCGGAGATATCCAGCGGTTCCGGCCGGGGAAACTCCTGCCGCACCTTGAACATGCGGGGAACAGTCTGAACATCCAACAGCGACATGGCCGTTCATCCAAGACTACACGCAAACGGGGGACCAGCTTTTTCTTGCACGGTGAGCGCGGGCAACAGAAGCTTTCGCCGAACCTGATTGATCATGAAGGAACACGATTCCAATTCCCCCTCCCGAGGCGCGCTGGATCGGCGCGGCTTTCTCGCTACCACCGCCACGGCCCTGACGGCCACTGCCACCGCGCTAACCGCCGCCAAGGGCACACCCCGCGATTGGACTGGCAAAACGCCCACGCGCTATCCCGAGCCGGATGTGCTAGTGCTCGATCCTGCGTTCGCCAAGTACAAACTCGGCAACACCCCCATCCGCCGGCTGTATACCAATCCAGACATGCTTTGGGCCGAGGGCCCGGCTTGGAACGGCGTAGGCCGTTATCTGCTCTGGAGCGATATCCCGAACAACGTCCAGCTGCGCTGGCTGGAAGAGGACGGACACGTGAGCACCTTCCGTCATCCCAGCGGCAACAGCAACGGCAACACCTTCGACTGGACCGGGCGCCAAATTTCCTGCGAACACGGCAACCGCCGCGTGGTGCGCTACGAGTACAACGGCAAGATCACCGTGCTCGCCGACGGCTACGGCGGCAAACCCTTCAACGCCCCCAACGATGCCGTGGTGCATCCGGACGGCGCTATCTGGTTTACCGACCCTGGCTACGGCAGCCTGATGAATTATGAGGGTCACCGCGCCAAGACCGGTAGCGTGCAGCCACACCAGAAAGAAGCGGTCTACCGCATTGATGCCAAGACCGGCAAGCTGACCAAGGTGACCGAGGATATTTTCAAACCAAACGGCCTGTGTTTCAGCCCAGATTACAAAAAGCTCTACGTCGCCGACACCGGTGCCTCGCACTATGCCGAAGCCAAAAAGGAAATTAAGGTTTGGGACGTAGTCAATGGCGTGAGCCTCCAAAATGGCAAGACCTTTACAAGTATGGATCTTGAGATGGAAGAAGTGGACGAGAACGGCCAGAAACAAAAGGTCACCAAGGCCGGCATGGCCGACGGAATCCGCTGCGACGAAGACGGCAACATCTGGTCCAGCGCCGGCTGGGTGGGCGACGGCTACGACGGCGTGCACGTCTTTGAGCCCAAGGACGGCAAACGCATCGGGCAGATTCTGCTACCAGAAATCTGCAGCAATGTCTGCTTCGGCGGCACTAAACGCAACCGACTCTTCATGACCGCCAGCCAATCGCTCTATGCAGTCTACGTCGAAACCAAGGGCGCACACATTTCGTAGCGCATACAGGAATTAAAAAAGAGGCTAGGGTCACCTCGCCTCTTTTTTTCTTAGTAAGACTTTTAGTTGAGCGCCCTACTTCGCCAAGTCGGCATTGATTTTGCCGAGGAGATTCTTGATGTAGGCACCCATGCGACCGGGGGTAACGGCGGCGCTGTTGGGTAGGGCCTTGATTTGATTGGCGTATTTTGCAGCGCGCTCGTCCATGTAATCGAGCCCGTTCAAGGCCAGCATGGCGGTGAAGATATCGTTCTTCGATCCGTCGCCGTATTGGATCAGCGTTTCCGCGGCCAACGCCACGTCCTTGCCCTTGCCATAGCGTCCAAGAGCTTCGGCGGCGGTGCAGGCGACGGCGGTGGATTTATCGCCTAACGCTTTGCGTAATGCGCCCTGCCCTTGGGCCACAGCCTTTTCTCCTCGCATCAGCAGCCCCATGGCCGCCCAGTAGCGCACGGCGCTGTCCTGATGGCTGAGTAATTTGATCAGCGCCGGGGTATCCTCGGGCTTGAGACTGGAGGCTTGTTCGGCGGCGGCCATGATGGGTTCCATAGCGTAGAGCTTGGGATTGTGGCCCATGTCGTACGGGGCACGATCGCCAGCGCGGCTGTGGATTTCGCCTTCGGGCAAAAAGCCGATATCCCGAATGGCTACGGCCTTGGCCTGTTGCGCAGTGCGTAGGCGCTGGAGAATGGCGGCGTGTTTCTTGGACCCGGCGAGGTTGTTTACCTCATCAGGATCGGCCTGCAGATCATACAGTTCTTCGGCCGGTTTGGTTTCCCAAAAACGTCCCTGGGCGGTGTTGAGTTTGCCGGCGTGATACAGGTCATGCCAGGTGCGCGTGGTGGGCGTGGCGAACATGTAGCTAATGTATTGGCCGTAAATTTTATGCGGCATGTAATTGCGGATGTAGATGTAGCGCTTGTCGCGCACCACACGCACCATGTCGTACCGTTCATCCATGCGACCGCGGAAGCCGTAGTTGAAAGGCTGCTCGGGCGCGCCGTATTTGCCCATGAAAGCATGGCCCTGCATGTGCTTGGGCGGTTTCTGGCCGGCGAGGCTCAGGAGCGTGGGGGCAAAATCAATGAATCCCACGAGCCGATCGCTCTGGCCGCCGGATTTGTAATCGGCCGGTGCTAGGTGCTTCCATTTCTCAGGCACATACAGGATGAGCGGCACGTTGAGGCCGCTGTTGTATGGCCACCGTTTGCTGCGCGGCATACCGGAACCGTGGTCGCCGTAATAAAAAATGATCGTGTCTTCCGCCAAACCGGCCTCGGCCAGTTCCTTGAGATTCGCCCCGGCGCGTTCGTCCATCATGGTGATGCGATCGTAGTACTGCGCCCAATCCTTACGCACCTCGGGTGTGTCCGGATGATACGCCGGCACGCGAACCTTTTTGGGATCATGAATGGTAAACTTCGGATCAATCTTGTTTCGGATCTGGCTTTCGTGGCTAATGGTATGATTGAAGATCGCAAAAAACGGCTGATCGCCGGCGCGGTTTTTCCAATGCGCCTTACGGCTGCTCTCGTTCCACACCTCACCTTCCTTGCCGAGATTGTAGTCTTCCTTAGAATTGTTTGTGCAGTAATACCCGGCCTGCCGCAGGTAAGCGGGGTACATCTTGAACCGCGACGGTAAGCGGGTGTTGCTGCGCATGTGCTCGGCACCTGTGCTTGGCGGGTACAGCCCGCTAATCAAAGTAGTCCGTGCCGGCGCACACACCGGCGCGGTGGACCAGCAGTTCAGATAAATCATCCCTTTCGCCGCCAACGCATCCAGATTGGGCGATTTGGAATATTTATCGCCGTAGCAACCCAGTTGCGGTCCGTTATCTTCAGAGGTAATCCAGAGAATATTCGGCAGCTTCTGCTCCGCCACAGCGCCAAACGCCACGACCAAGCCCAACAGAAATACGCGTATTATTTTCATGAAAGGAATCCACGCGCACTGTGCCGAAAGCCGGCCCCCTTGGCAATCCCGCTAATCCTGCGCCGGACGCGGCGGATTACCCCAGTGGGCATCGGGATCGCGACCGCTGAGGAGCACGCCCTTGGCATTCCAGCCTTGGGCGGCGTGGACGTAGGCCGGGGCATAGCGCAGAGTGAGGCCGCATCGGCGGCGGTCGGAGTCGTTGGCGTTGGAGCCGTGCAAAAGCAGATCGCTGTGAATGGATACTTCGCCGGCGCGCAGGCAATCATCAACCGGCGTGCCGTATTGCTCGGCGTTCTCGACCGTTTGATTGAGCACGTTGTGCTCTTCCGGCGTGCTTTCGCGCCAGGTCAGATGGCCGTGATGATGCGAGCCGGCGAGGAACCGCATGCAGGCGTTTTCCGTATCGGCATCATCAATGGCCAGCCAAACCGTCACGGTGCGGCTGGGCGTGAGCGGCCAGTAGCTGGCGTCCTGATGCCACGCTACCGCCTTGCCGTCCCCGGGCATTTTACAAAAGAAATGCGAGCCCCAGCCGATGACATCTTCGCCAATCAGGTCCTTGACGGCGGCGACAATGCGGGAGTCGGACAAAATATCATGCACACGCCCGTGCTCCAGATGTGCGGAGCTGATGCTGTAGCTGTTGCCGCCGGCGGCCAAGGTGCGCGTCAGAAGATCATCGAAGTATGCACGCAGTTCGGTGATTTCCGCGTTATCGAAAATCGGCACGGGCGCGATGTAGCCCTGCTCGTTGAAGTGCGCGATTTGACCGGGCGTGAGTTTGCCAGGCGCGGAGTTTTCCACCGTCCGAAAGCGAAGGTCGCGATCCTCGGCGGAGATGTCGGGCAGGATGTCGAATTTTTGCCCGGCCATTATTCGTAGATGTGGTGCCCCTTCACCTTCAGCGGAATGCGATACAGACCCCAACGATCTTCTGGATTGGGGCCACGCGCGGTGATGTACAGCGTGCTCTTCTCCTTGCCGCCGCCGAAGACGCAATTGGTCGGCGTGTCGCCGGTGGGAATGAAGGCCAGCTGCTTGCCGGCGGGCGAAAACACGTAGATGCCGGACA